>Ga0136652_1000715_pt1 | contig 15346 bp, 12 predicted proteins | sample ConPoolayeEmetaG_FD_94864 | JGI IMG/M metagenome (GOLD analysis project Ga0136652, IMG submission 94864) | Hot spring microbial mat communities from California, USA to study Microbial Dark Matter (Phase II) - Cone Pool mat layer E metaG... ...
GATTGTAGGATCACCATAACCTTTGAGATAGAGATTACCATTAATGACTCCGTCTGATAATTCGCTGTCATCACAATAAAGTTCTGTGTTGATGGTAAAATTTGGACCGAGACTCATTAGGGCTACACCAGTCGTAAAAATTTTATTAGTCGAGGCAGGAATCAAAGGGAGGTCTGAATTAATTTTTATTAGGTAGTCATTTTTCACCGTTGAAAAACAAGTAATTGAATACTCGGTATTTTTAGGTAATGATTTTTTTAATAATTGAATGATTTTTGATTCAATCGTTTCTTGATTGTTAAATTGGAAAAGAATTAATAACAATGAGAGTAGTAAATGCATTGATTACATCCAATTTCGTTGCTTACAAAATTAGTATTTGTTAAATTGAATTGAAAATGAAAATAGCCTTTATAACTGGTGGTACAGGAAAATTAGGAAGTGAAATAGCACTTCATCTCGGTAGACAGAATTTTGAAGTTGCAATTACTTACTATCGTTCCGTAGATAAAATTAAGCAGTTACATGAAAAATTTTTAAGAGAAGGCTTAAAGTTAACTACCTATCAATGTGATTTTTCAAATCCATCCAGTGTTGAAAAATTATTTATCGAATTCAAAAAGACTTTTCCCAAACTTGATGTGTTAATTAACTGTGCTGGAATTTTTGGGACAAATGTTTTTAGTGAAACTAAATCAGAAGAATATGATATGTTTATGAATGTTAATTTGAAATCAACATATTTTCTAATTCAGAAATTTACAGAGATAATGAATGAAGGTTCTGTAGTTATAAATTTCTCGTCAGTTGGAGGGATAATTGCCTGGAAAGATAGAAGTCTTTATCATATTTCAAAAGCTGGTGTGATTGCATTAACACGCTCACTTGCCATAGAACTTGCACCTAAAATAAGAGTGGTTTCTATTGCACCTGGTTTTATAGAAAGCGAAGAGAATAAATTTGAAAAGATGCCTATCTCAAAAATACCACTAAAAAAATATGGTAAAGTAAATCATGTTCTTCAGACGATTGATTTCTTAATTGAAAACGATTACATAACCGGTATAACCATTCCAATTGACGGAGGTAGAACATTAATTTAATTAAGGAGAACCAATGCCATTAAAAGCTTATAAAAATCTTGAATTCTTGAATTCGCCGGATGCAAGAGTTATAAGAATCATATCAGAATTTTTGGAGCCTCAAAGCCGTTTTAAAAAATTAAGCATTAAAGATACAATTGTATTTTTTGGTAGTTCAAGAATAGTTGATCGAAAAACTGCTCAAAAAATGTACAATGAAGTTAAAAAACTTGATCCAAAAAAAATTAAAGATTTTCCTGAGAGATTAAGACAATCTCAAATTGCTCTCGAAATGTCAAAATATTATGAAGATGCAGTTCAACTCTCAAAGATGTTGACAGAGTGGTCTTTATCACTTCCATCTGAAGGCAGAAGATTTGTCGTTTGTACTGGTGGTGGTCCAGGAATTATGGAAGCAGCAAACAAAGGCGCAAAACTTGCAAAAGGAAAAAGTATAGGGATTAATATCTCAATTCCAACCGAACAATTTGTGAATAGATTTGTCGACGAAGAATTAAGTTTTGAGTTTCATTATTTCTTTATGAGAAAGTTCTGGCTTGTTTATCTTGCAAAGGCTCTCGTAATTTTTCCTGGAGGTTTTGGAACACTTGATGAATTAATGGAAGTTTTAACTCTTATTCAGACAGGAAAGATATCTAAAAAGATGGCAGTGATTATATATGGTTCAGATTATTGGAAAAAAGTTTTGAACTTCAATGTTATGATAGAGCATGGATGTATCGATAAAAAAGACACAAAAATTTTTACTTACTGTGATACACCCCAACGAGCATTTAATGAATTAAAAAATTTTCTTACTAAAAATTATTTATAAAGGAAAGGTGAAATGGAAAAATTATTTTTCCATTTCGTCTCTCATAAGTTTTTGAAGCCTTCTAATTGCTTTTGCGGTTTTCATTTTTCTTCTAACAGAAGGCTTTAAGTAGAATGTTCGTTTTTTGTATTCCTTGAGAATTCCAGCTCTTTCGTATTTCTTCTTAAATCTTTTTAGTGCTTTATCTAAGTTTTCGTTTTCACCAATTATAATGCCGACCAAAAATTACCTCCATTAATTTGGTTGTAGTTGAAATTGTTCTAATAATTTCTTTGTTCCGTTTTTTTCAAATTCCACAATAATTGCTTTTAATCCTGATGATGTAGTTTCTTTGCCTGTAACTTTTCCTACATCATCCCAATCTTTATGATAAATTGAATCACCCACTTCATAAAAAGCAGTTGGGTCATAAACTTTACAGTCTTCAATTTTAATCGCAGAAAGGTCAAGATTTTGAGATGATTTTATGTTCGAATCCACATCAAGTGCCATAGTGTGTTTGCAAGTTTTGCATCGGGTCCATTTTCTCCTATCACCTGCTATGGCTATTTCACCGACAATTTCCATTTTTGTCATTTTGTTGCAATAACCACAAAAAGCATCAACATGTTTTAATCTTGCCATTTTAAGACCTCAATTTTCTTCCTTAGTTGCTGTAATCACGAGTACTGGTTTCTTTGCATATCTAATAACTTTTTCAGCTACACTTCCAAGTAATGTATGAAGCAAGCCCGTTCTACCGTGTGTTGCAATTACAATCAAATCTATTTCATTCTTATTTGCATATTCCACAATCTCTTCGAAATCATTACCTTTTAATAGAACCTCTTTGACCTGCAAATCATTTGAAAACTTATTTTTAAATTGATTTAATAAAGCTTTTGTGTCCTCTTCAAGCTTCTTAACTACCGATTCGGTTGTCATATCAAATGTCCGAATGAGCGGAATTGGAGGATCTTTCTCTAAAACATGAGCTAAATGAATTTCCGCTCCATACTGTCTGGCAATTTCTTCAGCGTAAGGAAATGCTTGAACAGAAATCTCGCTAAAGTCAGTTGGGACTAATATCTTTTTTATGTTAAATTTTTTCATATCAAGGTTTTGCAATATAAAATTTTAATTTTTAAGATAAAAATCAGGTAATTCCATAAAATTTGTCAAAAATTGGTTAAAAATTTCTGTTTTCTTGTAAAGATTAACTTTTTCTACCAGACTTTCCTTAAGTATTTTTGTGCATTAGTTATCAATTAATAAATTGAGTTGATTATGAAAGAATACGAAAAAGCAGGCGTAAGCATTTCCACAGGTGATGAGTTTGTAAAGAGAATAAAGAAGCTTGTCCGTTCAACATTAGCTGATGAGAATCCAAATTCAAAACGAGTTCTTTCGGACATTGGTCACTTCGGAGCTTTTTTTGACATTAAATTCCCAGAAATGGAAAATCCTGTTCTTGTTGCTAGCGTTGATGGAGTTGGAACGAAACTTAAAGTCGCAATTTTAATGAATAAGCACGATACAATAGGTGAAGATTTGGTTAATCATTGCGTTAATGATATTCTTTGTTCTGGAACAAGACCACTGTTCTTTTTAGATTATCTGGCTTTTGGTAAAATGAAGCTTGAAGTTGCTGAACAGATAATGATTGGTTTGATAAGAGGATGTGGTGCAAATGAATGTGCGTTGATTGGTGGTGAGACTGCCGAAATGCCAGACCTTTATCAAGAAGATGATTATGATATCTCTGGAACAATAGTCGGAATTGTCGAGAGAGAGAAAATCATCGATGGAAAGAAAATTTCACAAGGCGATATTCTGATTGGACTTAAGTCGTCGGGACTTCACACGAATGGTTATTCACTCGCAAGAAAAATTCTTCTGAGCAAATTCAGAATTGATGAATATATCAAAGAACTCGGTTGCACACTCGGTGAGGAGCTTTTGAGAGTTCATAAATCTTATTTCAAAGTTGTGTATCCATTGCTCGATAGATTTCAAATAAAAGGAATTTCACACATAACTGGCGGCGGAATTATCGGCAACACAAAAAGGATTGTATCTGAAAATCTTAAAATCAATATTGACTGGAATTCATGGAATATTCCATCAATATTTGAGCTGATTAAAGAAACTGGAAATATTAGCGAAGAAGAAATGCGAGAGGTTTTTAATCTTGGAATTGGAATGATATTAATCGTTGACAAAAATGATGTTGATAAGATTAAAATTGAATTATTGAAATCGGGCGAAGAGGGTTTAATTATAGGTGAAATCAGATGAAAAGATTTTTATTGTTTTCTCTTTTGCTTATTTCAAGTCTTTATGCACAAATTGTTTTTACTGGTTATGATAAGTTGAATGAGTCGGTGAAGGCATTTTATCTAAATCTTGAAAGTGAACAATTAATAGAACTTTCTTATGCTAATTCATATTTACCGAGATGGTTAAATGAAGATTATATTGTATTGAATATTGGCAATTCAATTTTCAAAGTTGATAAGTTTCGTCAGCTGCAGGATTATTTTTTTGAAGGATTTATGCCCGTTGTTTCTCGTTCTGGAAAGTATATTGCCGCTTATTCTAAGATGGGGATAGTAGTGGCTGACTCATCGGGCAAGGTCTTATCGTTACTTGAGGTTGATTACTGGAGTAAAGTCACTCCAATTTTTTCTTATGATGAAAAAGCAATTTTTTATTATGACAAAAATCGAGAAGCAACTTTCAAGTTCGATTGGAAAAATCAGACAAATAAATTATTTGCTCAGAATTTAATTCATCCAATTAGTTCACCTGATGGTAAGAGGATTTTAATAAACACTGGCAAAATGGACACAAATTTTAGAATTGGAATTGTTTCAGATGATTGGAAAGAAAATTCACCAATTAACTATATTTCATCGGTTTATGAAAATTCAGTTGTTCCAATTTGGTCACCATCTGGAAGATACATTGCTTATATGACATTACTCACAAACAAAAAACTCGAGAATTCAGATTTGATACCTGCAAACATAATTCTATACGATACAAAGAATGGTTCAAAGCAAATCATAGCAGATGATGCAGGATTTACTGATGGTGCATTTCCACAATTTTCATTCAGTCAAGATGAGAAGTATTTATTCTACACTTCAATCAGAGAAAATGGAACAGGGACAATTGTTCAACTCAACTTATCTGATTTTTCGAAAAAAATTTTAATTGCCGACCCCAACCTTGATGCTCGCATCCCGCTTTATTGTGATTTTACTTCTTCAAATTAATCTTTGGATTTGCTATGAAAAAAATTTTCCTCTTTCTTTTGACTTCGATTTTGTTCATTTCCTGTTCTAAATCAACTGAAGAACTAAAATTCGAGAGTGATAAACTTTTTAATCAAGCTATTGATTACTACGAAAGAGGATATCTAAATCAATCCACAAAACTATTTACTGAAGTTATAGAAATTGAAACAAGACTTGGCGGAATTCAACGAAGGGCAAATAGCTATCTTTATCTCGGTTTGATTTATTATCAATTGTCAGATTTTTATAAGTCAATGGATTTTTACCAATTGGCATTGAAAGATTTTCAGAGTATGAATGACAATCGAAGCGAGTTACTTGTATTGAATAATATCGCTGGTATTTATTCATTACTTGGTGAATACGAAGAAGCAATTAAGATTTATTCAGATGTAATTGGAAAGAGTTTAATTTTTGCTGATAAGGAATCGGAAGCTATTGCATCATTAAATCTTGGTGATGTTTTTCAAGAGATGTGGGATTTTGATAAAGCATTTGATTATTTCAACAAGGCTTTTAATGCGTACGAAATTCTTGGTGATGTCAAAGGGAAAATTTTTACTCTAAATAAAATTGGAGAGCTTTTCATTGCATCTAAAAACTTTACAAATGCAATTAAAAGTTTTGATATGGCGTTTGAAATTATTAACCGGAATGGAATCAATTATCTTCATCAGGAAATTTATAACAACATTGGGCTGATTTACTTTTATCAAAATCAAATTTCAAAGGCGAAGGAATTTTTTGATGATGCGTGGAATTTGAAAAGAACATCAGTATCGAGTCAATTAATTTTAATTGCGATTAAAAACAATTTAGGTGATTGTGAATTCCAATCCGACTCTTACTCGAAAGCAATTGAATATTACAAAGATGCTCTGGCTTTAAGTGAGCAGTCTTTCTTAAAATTTCTCTCTCCAATTCTTCAACTCAAAATTGGGAAGAGTTTTGAGAAGCTTTATTTCATAAATCGTGATGATAATGATAAAAAATCTGCAGAGAGGTATTATCAATTTGCAGTTAATCGTTTTGAAGAAAACAGTGATGAAGAAAATTTATCAAAAGCTTTGACATCACTTTCATCATTTTATGTTCGTATTGGTGAAAAATCGAAAGCCAGAAAAACTTATGACAGGATTAAACATTTTAATTTGAGCCTTAACTTGAAACCAGACGAATATTTAAGAGTTTTCGCTCTCAAATCTGATTATGATTTCACATTTTTACAAGCATTAATTGAAGAGAAAAAATTTGAACTGGCTTATAATTTTATTCATTTTCAAAAAGCAAAAAACCTAATCGAATATTTTTTAAGGTTTCGTGATTTAAATTTTTTAGACAAAAACTCAAAAGAGATTTTTCAGAAACTTAAAGATGAGATTTTAGTTCTTAACACTTACCAGCAAATTTTAAAACAGGAGTTATCACTTCCAGCTTCACAGAGAATTAAAGAGAAGTACAAAATTGCATCGAAGTTGTGCAATGAAAAATCTAAATTGGTAAACGAATATTTAGAAAACATATCGAAAGAATTTAATTTTTTACAGCCTTTGATTAAGGGAAAAAATTTTAAAGACCTTCTTTCGAATGACTCAAAAGTGTTCGTTGAGTTTTATACTAATGAAGAAAATCTTTTTTACTTTATAATTGGGAGTGGTGGAACATTTGCTAAATCTTTGCAAACTGATTTGGTGAGTTTGAATTTCAATGCGAATGTTCTTTTAAAAAATTTTAATCAGTTTTCAATAAATGAAATTGTTGACTTCACACGAGATAATTTGAGCTGGTTGATTGATGACTTGTTATTAGAAATTGAACAGAGATATCCATTGGCTAGAGAAATCACATTTCTAATTAATGGTTCTGAGCTCGATTTTTTATCTCATATAATTTTTTCTAAAAGATTGAATGGATTTTTGAATGATAAGTATTTAGTTTCTTATTCATATCTAATAAATCCTGAATCAGCTGAAGGTGCGATTAAAAATTTTGCTGTTTTGAACGAAGGACAATTCAGTGATTTTGAAAGAGTGAGAAATACAATTGATAATAATCTTCCTTCACAAGAAAAAACAGCTTTTGGGAGACCAAAAGTTAGAGTTGGTTTAAGAGAGACAACTGAACCTGAAACTGTTGAAAAGACTATTGTTAAAAAGGACATTGACGGAATTTTGATTTTAGATGAACTAGTATTGAACGAAACATCTCCTGAGTTTATTTATTTCCAATCATTGCGAGATAAATCAAATCCATCATCAAAAATCGAAAAGAGATTTTATTTAAAAGAAGTTTTTCAGTTGAATCCAAGATTTATTCTTATTAAAAATTTTGAGCTTGAAAACAAATTGACCTACCTAAAGTTTTTAAGTTTATTTGAATTTATCAGTCCAAACAGATTAATCTTTCCAGTGAGAGGAAAAGGTCAGGAATTATCTGAAAACTTTTTGTATAATTACACTCAGAGAGTGGAGAATAAAAATTCTAGAGAGGCATCGTTAATATTTTTGAAAATGATTGCGGAAATTCAAAAAGAAAATTTGAAAAGTTCTTTAACCTGGATAAGTTTCACAAATTGATAAGGTTAGGGCTATGAAAAAGCTTTTATTAGTAATTCTAATTCTTGGTTTTTATTTAATCGGCTGTGACCACGGAATTGCGCCAAGAGTTGAACCACCACGAACAGGGTTTTCAGGTAAGATTACTTTCATTGGTAATTGGCCAAATGATGTTTATCAAACAAGAGTTGTTGCTTTTAGAGAGGCAATCAAAACACCCGCGGATTTTAATCTTCTTAATGTCGGTTTTATAAGTGATACAATTCCATACGGAATTAGAGAATTTATCTATGAAACAGATAAAAATCCTTTAATACCAGCTCAATCTTCTACTATGTTAAACTACATTGTTATTGCACAATCGATTGTTCCAAATCCTGCACCAATCAGATCACACTGGCGAGTTGCTGGAATTTATTTCGATCCAAACAATACAACGAAATATGGTTCAGTAAAAATTGAAGAAGGAATTTTCAAACGGAACATTGACATTATTGTAGATTTCAATAATCCACCAGCACAACCACCAAATTAGTGAGGTGATATGAAATTAAATTTTTTACTTCTCATTCTTTTAGTTTTTGTTATCAATCTCCAGGGGCAACAAAGAAGACAATTTGGAATTCTTGAAGGAATAGTTCTCGATGAAAATCGTCAGCCATTAATTGGAGCGAATGTTAAAGTCGAAAATTATTTGATTGGTGCTGCTACAAATCGAAAGGGAATGTTTAAGATTATTCGTGTCCCAGTAGGTAAACACAAAGTTAGATTTTCTATGGTTGGTTACGATCAAAAAGTGATTGATGTAGAGATTAAATTAAATCAGACAACTTTCGTTGAAGTTCAAATGCAACCTGTTGCAATTCAAACAAATGAAATTTTTGTAACGGCCAGTAAATACGAACAGAAGTTATCAGAAATTCCAATTAGTGTAAGTGCTTTAAGTTCGCAAGAACTTTCACAGAGAAATATCAAACGACTTGATGAAGCTTTGAGATTGGTATCTGGTATTAATATGACATCTGACCAAATTAGCATTCGAGGTTCAAGCGGATATACACGCGGTGCTGGTAGTCGTGTTCTTCTTCTTTTTGATGGAATTCCACTTTATACTGGTGATACAGGTGATATCATATGGCAATTAATTCCTATTCATGAAATTGATAGAGTTGAGATTGTTAAATCGGCAGGTTCTGCTCTTTATGGTTCACAAGCTATTGGTGGTGTGATTAATGTTGTTTCAAAAGATTTTTCTGGAACATCAGTAACCTATTTCAAAACTCTGGGTGGGTTTTATGATAAACCTTATTACAAGGAATGGAACTGGTCTGACAGAACAAGATTTTTTAACAATTTAGTTTTATCACATACAAGAAAGATTGGCGATGCAGGATTAACAGTATCAGCATCACGATTTGAAGATGATTCTTACAAGATGAATGCTTATACTAAAAGATATTCATTATTCTTTAAGTCAAAAATAAATATCAATCCGACCAATAATATTCAGTTATTGTTTAATGGGACAACTTACCGAAGCGGAAGCTATCTTTACTGGAAAGATTCACGAAACGCTTTAGTTCCGCCAGCAAGTCAGATTGGACAATGGGTTAAAACTTTGAGATATAATATTCATTTGAATTATCAAAATCTTTATTCATTAAATACACTTTTCAAATTCAGAAATAGCTGGTTTCATAATGATTGGTGGGATAATACAGAGTCAAATAATAAATCAAAAAGTGAATACATCAGGAGTGAACTCTCAGTTAATTATTTCCCGAATGATATGCACAAAATTGTGGCTGGAATTGAAGGGAGTTATTCAATTGTAAGTTCAAATATTTTTAGCAATCCAACCGCAATTGGATTGGCTTTGTATGGTCAGGATGAAGTTCGGGCACTTAAAAAATTAAAGCTTACAACCGGACTTAGAGTTGATTATCAGAATGTGGAAAATAATTTGACTGAATTAAATTTCAATCCCAAAATTGGATTAAATTATTCATACAATGATAATTTGATTATCAGAACCTCAGCCGGTAGAGGTTACCGAGCACCGACTCCATCAGAATTATTCAGCAAAACAAATGTAAGTGGAATTAGAGTTGATCCAAATCCAAATTTGAAATCCGAATCAAGCTGGTCATTTGAAGCAGGTATGAATTATACAATTGAAGATTTATTGAAATTTGATCTGGCTGTTTTTGATAATGAACTTTATAATTTTATCGAACCTTATCTTAATCCTGAGGAGTCTTTCATTCAATTTAGAAATGTAACTCGTGCGAGAATTTTGGGTTCTGAAACTAATCTCTATTCCGAGTTATTCAATAAAAAATTGAAAATTGATATTGGCTATACTTACCTTCACGCTTGGGATTTGAACAATAATCATTTCCTTAAATACAGGCCGAAACATCTTGTTTATCTTTCATCAAGTTATAAATACAATTTCATTCAACTTGGGATAGATTTCAGATACTGGAATAGACTGGAAAAAATAGATGATGAATTAGTTAAATCTGGTATTGTGAAAGATGGTGATTTACGCGATAAAGTATTTCTCACAGATTTGAATCTGGCTTTTGATTTGTTCCACTTAAAAATTCCTTTAAGAGTTTATTTCACGATTAATAATTTATTTAATTACAATTACATTGAAATGATTGGAAATCTTGGACCAATCAGATCATTTACATTTTCAATAGAAGGGATTTTGTGATTTGTTCATTTGCTAAATGATAATTGAAGATTTTGTAAATCAAAAGTAAATTAAAATCAAATACTAAAATTAAGGAGAAACACTATGAAATTAAGAATTATAACATTGGCAATTTTATTTTTTGCAATTCAAATTCTACAGGCTCAGCCAAAGTGGACATATCGTTACACCATCACATTTCCAGAAACCGACACTGCGTTTGTTCGCCCTTATCTTTGCTCCGTAGATGAGACAGGAAGGCTTTATGTTATTTCCTCAAAAATTGTCGATGTAAAAGCACACAATGCAATCTGGTATGCTGACTCAACTGATATGGTTATGAAAAAAATGATAGATTATGATTTAAATGGTGAATCAGACACATTGACTGGAAATCTTTATGTTCTTAGAGGAATTGCCACACTAAAACGAGATGTGATTATTAATGGTAGTGTTCCTTTCCCGCGTTCAAAGCCCAATACTGTTGCATCTCAATATTATTATACAAATGGAGATACTAATCAGGTTGAAAAATTTGGTTTCTATCATACAGGTTCTGGATATGGGACTTTCATCAATGGTTTAGCAGTATCTAAAGATTCGTTCGCGTTTACTGGTATTTCGTATCAAACATCAGTCAGATTATATAATTTCACAAAATCAATCACTACACCGGCAAGAGGTTCTTATGTTCCACCACCGACTTATGGCCAAGAACCTGGTGGACACGATGGAACTGGACTGAGTACAATTCGTGATGTTGCTGTTCTACCTTATGGAGATTACAACAACACAGAAACTCCATGGTATACATCAAGAAATTCCAATCCTCCAATTACTGGTGGAATTACTGTCTGGGTTGGTGGAACTCAATTAAGTCCAGGAACTTATGCAGGTCAGAGAGTAATCGATCCATATTCATATCTTTCATTTGATCGTTCGGTGCCTTATGGAATTACAGTGGATAAGTTTAATCGTTTATGGGTTGCTGGAACCGACTCAACACGAAGATGGGTCAAAGCATTTGAATTAACTGGAACATTTGCGATTGATGTTGCTGAACTTCCTTCTCAGAATAGTTCAACTAATCCCGATCCTTCAGGTGCACCAATGATTTCTCCATCTGATGTTGCATTAACTCCCGATGGATTAACTGCTTATGTAACTGATTTGACAAATCGTTGTGTTTATAAATTTCAATTTGGAGATTTCACATCTGTTGACAATAAAACACAATTATATGATTTCAAACTCGAACAGAATTTCCCAAATCCATTCAATCCATCAACATTAATTTCATTTACAATTTCAGAGCCAATGAATGTTAAACTAGTCATTACAAATTCTCTCGGTCAAAAAGTTGAAACTTTAATTGATGAATTTTTACCAGCAGGAAAACATGTAAAAATCTTTAATGCTCAGAATCTTGTCAGTGGAGTTTATTATTACACTTTGATTACAAATAAAGGTTTTATCTCAAAGAAAATGATTTTAGCAAAATAATTTTAAGATTGAACTATGTTTAAGAAAACTTTACTCTTAGTTTTATTTTCAACAACAATTTTGTTTGCTCAAGGAGGTAAAGGAAAAATTTCTGGAAGAGTTGTTGACGATAGAACCAATGAACCGCTTATTGGTGTGAATGTTTACATAGAAGGAGCTTACATTGGTGCGACTACCGATGTGAATGGTAGGTATGTGATTCTTAATGTTCAGCCCGGCAAGTATTCTTTGACTGCAAGTATGATTGGATATGCAAAAGTTACAAAGAAGGATGTTGAAGTATTTATTGACCGAACAACTGAAGTTAATTTCAGATTGAAAGATGTTTCGATTCAAATTCAGGATGTTGTGATTGTTGCAGAAAAACCTAAGATAATCAAAGACCAAACTTCAACTGCTTCAACAATAGATGATGAACAAATTAAAGTCGCAGCAATTGAAGGAATAAGAGGAATAATTGATTTGACATCGAGCTTTATGAAGAACGCTCAGGGTGATTATCAGGTTCGTGGTTCTGGTGCTTACGAGATTAATTTTCAGATTAATGGCGTTGAACAAATTAATGCATCGACCTCAGCACCGGGTGCATTTGCGACAAACAAAGCAAATAACTCCTGGAAATATGATGTAAATCCACTTGGTGTTCAACAACTTCAAATGATTTCTGGTGGTTTTTCTGCTGAATACGGAAACGCTCAAGCTGGAGTTGTAAAAGTTGTTTTGAAGGAAGGAAATCCGAGCTTCAGTGGTGATGTCCGTGTCGAAATGCGCCCACCTGGGCAATATCACTGGGGACCATACATTTACGATAAAAACAATTATGAGTGGAAAAAGTGGGGTTCAATTGATAACTGGTTCAAGATGAAAGATGTTATTATTTCTGAATTAAAGCTTGATATCCGATACAAAGAATTATTAAACCAGGCAAAGAATGGTGACCCTATTGCTCAAGCAATGTGGGATTCAATCGTCACAAAAGAAATAACTTGGGCTCATAGTGTTTGGGTTAGAAATCACACTCCGAGTGAAAATAATCCACTTGGTGTATATGATTATCGTAATCGCTGGTATTCGAGAGTCTTATTTGGATTTGGCGGACCACTTGGAAAAGACCCTAATCTCTTGAAATTTTTCATTTCTGGTGAATACAGAAAAAGTCCAACTCGACTTCCAACTCCTGAACGAGATCAAATTTATCAGAACTATATTTTGAATTTAACTTATCGGCCATTTACTTCACACAAAATAAAATTGATGGGTGCTTTTCAGAAATATCGTGGTGGAATCTGGTCAGGTTCAGAAGATATAAGATGGTCTGGGCTTGCTTTTACTCCACCAGGAGTTTCAACTAAATATTATGTAACTGTGGATCCAGTCAGAACAGAACAAACAGTAAGTCAAAGTTTAAATTGGGTCTACACAATTAATCCAAATTCCTTTATCGAAGCTACAATTTCTCATCAACAAGAAACTTACATTCTTCCTTATGAATATCTTGCCGGTTATGGTCTTGAAGTAGACCGTCTCGATAGCTTAAATGACCCAAGAGGTGTAATATTAAAAGATGGTATCTGGTGGGAGAACAATTATTTCCGCCAGCCATTTAATTTCTCTACAAATTATTATCAGGATAATCGAACAGGCCATTGGAGCTTTAGTTTAGATTATACAAATCAGATTATTCCAACAAATCTCTTGAAAGCTGGTTTGAGATTTTACTACTGGGATATGGTTAACAATGGCGTGAACTCGAGTTTTCAGGCTAATACTTATATAGTAAGATCAGGATTTGCAGAATATTATCGTGCTTATCCTATTGGACTTGCGTTTTACATTCAGGATAAAATGGAATATGAAGGGATGATTGCCAACATTGGAGTAAGAGCCGAGGCTTACAATTTTCAGGCAAGAGTTCCAGTTGATAGATTTAATGTATTTTATCAAGGAGCTGGTGGTCCTGGTGTTAGAGGAAATCCACAAACTGAAGATTCAAAAACACGATATATTGTTCTGCCCAGACTTGGAATTTCTTTCCCGATTGGTGAAAACACAGCATTTAGAATCCAATATGGGCATTTCGCTTCGATGCCAATCTTCTCACAAGGACTTTCGCAAAGAACTGAATCTGGATGGATAGGTTTAGGAAATCCAAATCTTGAACCGAAGAAAACTATCTCTTATGAATTTGGTTTGCAACAGGTAATTGAAGAAACTCATAGACTTAATGTTGCTTTATTCTATAATGATAGAGTGAGACAGATTGGACTCTTGAGAGTTGCTTCATTTACTGGAAGTCGTAATCGACCAGCTGGATTTACTGATGATAATGTTCCATTATATTCTTACACAACATTTGAGAATAACGCCTTTGGTTCTTCGATTGGTTTAGAAGTTATCTTTGAAAAAGCAATTCGTGATAGATGGAACTATCGTTTGAGTTACACACTTTCTCAAACAACTGAAGGTAATTATGGTCCCGAGATGATTTATCCTAATAATGCTCGAAGTTATGAGGCTCGAAACTTCACCGGAGAATTTCTTTCTTCTTCAGATAGAACTCACAGCTTCCGTGGAATGATTCAATACAATGTCGAAGAAGGTGGTGGAATTTCAATTTTTGGATTAAGACCATTTTCTAATTTTAACATTAGTTTAACTTACACAGCCCAATCAGGAACACCATTTACATATCGTACAACATTTGATTTAAAGGATGTTGTTAATAACAGGAGATATCCACTTGAATCGAGTTTTGATTTGAACGCACAAAAGCAATTTTACATTTCAGGCACAAGGTTTTTAATTGGTTTAAGAGTAATGAATTTATTTAACAACAGATGGGTAACTCCAATGGATACTCCGGATGATATCAGAAATTGGGTTGAAAAAGGAATCACAATGGATAATCCCGGTTTGGATCCAAATAGATTAAGTTACATTGTCGCACCTTATCGAGCATATAGAAATATTCCTAGACAGGTATTTTTCACAATGGGAGTTGGTTTCTGATTAAAAATTTGATTTGAAGAATTTTCCTAAAACAAATTACTTTTTGAATTTTTTAACGCATCGTTCTTTAGCTTGAATAGAAATTAAAATCTTTTTACAAATCTGATTAATTGATTTACAAATGGAATGAATATGTTTTCAACAAAAAAATTTAAAATCTTTTTAGTCACCTTAGCATTAACTCTGTTGGTCAGTCAAAATTTTTTGGTTGCACAGGAAGTTGAATCACCAGCATTAGTTTTTAATCGAGGAATGCTCTGGAATAGTGTTTTCTTTGCTAAGATAGGACCGAACTTTAGCAATTGGGGAAGAAGAGGAATTGGATTAGACTGGCCTGGTTTTGATGAAAGCTGGATTAGAGAAAATATTGGTGGTCC
>Ga0136652_1000718_pt1 | contig 15316 bp, 10 predicted proteins | sample ConPoolayeEmetaG_FD_94864 | JGI IMG/M metagenome (GOLD analysis project Ga0136652, IMG submission 94864) | Hot spring microbial mat communities from California, USA to study Microbial Dark Matter (Phase II) - Cone Pool mat layer E metaG... ...
GCTGTAGTGCACTGCCACCACGGTTGCCAAGCCGGCCACGCTCCCGGCCACCGCCAAGGCGCGTCCCGCGCGCCGAACCCGGTGATCCGGCCGGTTCCACAGTCGTGACAGCCATAAGGCCAACAGCATCGTCCCGGGCAGGAGGGCCACCGCCGGCCAGTTGGGCTGAATCTTGGTCAGCGGGCTGAATGCCAGAAACCCCAGCCACGGAACCAGTGCCGCCACGCATAGCAGCCGGACCGAACCGGCCGAATGCCGCTCTAAGGGCTCCCGGGGCCTGCGCCACAGACTGACTACGGCATAAAGCATGCCGGCCAGCCAGATCGGCCCGATCACTGCCGCCTGACCGGCCAGGTAGCTGACCGGGCCGGACAGATCGAAAGAGCGTCGGCCGGCCAGGCCGGCCTGCCCGGCAACGTGCCGGAAGCTCACCCAATCGTGCTTCGCATTCCACAGCACGATCGGGACCAGGCCTAGCAGCCCGATAGCCCCAGCCAGGTACGGACCCGGACGGCGTAACACCGCTCGAAAATCAGCTTCAACCAAAATGACCAGCGCAACCGTCGGGACGATCAGGAGCATCGTGTATTTGGCCAGCACTCCCAGAGCGACCAGCAGCCCGGCCAAGACCCACGGCAGGGTGTGCCCGGCGCGCAGCCCGCGTTCGACCGCGACCAGTGCCCACACGTACAGGAAAGCCAGCGGGGCATCGATGGTCATCAAAACCGCCCCGACCGCCAGGATGGGTATCGTGCAGGTGATCGCGACGCCGGCCAGTGCCAGCCGGGGGGAGCGCAGGGTCGCCAGTCCCAGAGCGTACAGGCCGAGCCCGGTGCCGACCGAGAGCAGAATGGCCGGCACCCGGACTGCCAGAGCCTCGCTGCCGACCAGCCGCTGCGACCAGTCCGCCAGCAGCACTCGCGAGCCGGCGATGATGTAGGCGACCAGCGGACCTTTGCTGTAGTAGCTGAGATCCAGCCGTCGCGACCACTCCCAGTAGTGGGCTTCGTCGCCGGAAAGGTCGAGCGGGCAGTCGTTGATCAGATAGATCAGGTGGGCTAGCCCGCCGGTCGCCAGCAGTAACCAGGCCGCCAGTCCGTACCTGAACCGCCCTCCAGCGAGCGATTCCCGGCCTGGCTGGTGGGCGTCCATTCGGTTAATGATCGCCCGCCTCGCCGGCCTGGGGAGCAGGCCGGGTCGTGCTGGTGGCCCGGGTCACGTGCAACCATCGCGGACTTACGGTGTGATCGGGATAGATCAGGCCGCCGGCCGACACCGTATCGCCCACCCGCACGTCGGCGAGCGTGGCAGGCCGACCGTCAACGGTGATTTCGCACTCAGCGGGGATATGCTCGGCGGCAATCGTCATCGGCTGCCCACTGCGCGGGTGAACGAAGCTGATCTCTCCGCTGCGACTGGCCACGTCCAGCTTGGTAACCGTTGCCAGTCTGAGTACCCCTTCTCGGGGACGTGTCAGGCGCATCGCCTGCCACCCTATCGCGGCCAGCCCTGCTGCAACCAGGACGGTCCACGTCACTATTCTTTTGTTGCTCGGCTTCACGGTCAGCTCTACCACATTCCTCCGCTCGCCCTCGCTCATTCAGGCCTGGCGGCCGCATCTTGCCCGGGGCGGCGCCGACCGTCAAGGTGGAGCGGCGGTCGTGTGACTAGCCGGGCGGCTTGCCGGACCGAGCTTGAAGAGTCCGGAGCATCTGGCGTGCGGCGGCATTCTCTGGCTGAATCGCAAGCGCGTGCTTCACCGCGGCAATGGCCTGCTCAGTTCGCCCAAGGGCAGCCAGGGCGGCGGCCAGGTTGTAATGGGCCTCGAAACGCTGGGAATCGATCGCCAGAACGTGTTCATACTGCTCGATGGCCGCCTCGAACTGCTGCCGCTCGGCCAGCACGGTGCCGAGATTTATCCGGGCTTCAACAAAGGCCGGGTTGGCCTGGACGGCGGCCTGGTAGGCCGCTTCGGCCCGGTTCAGGTCATGTTGGGCCTGGTATGCTCGCCCGAGCCCGTAATGGGCCTCAGCCAGGTTGTGCTGGAGTTCCAGGGCCCGGACGTACTGGGCCGCCGCCAGGTCCGCCCGACCCCACTCCAGATACAGGTTCCCCAGGTTCAGATGCGGTCCGGGCGACTGCGGATCCAGTCGCTGGGCCGTGCGGTAAGCCGCCTCCGCCTGCTCAAACAGGCCGCGCTCCGCCAGCACTCCCCCCAAGGCGTGGTAGGCGTCAGGGTCCTCCGGCGTCTGCCCCACCACCGCGCGATACTGGTCGATAGCCTCGTCCAACCGGCCAGCCTGAACCAGGACGGCGGCCAGACTCCGCCGCGCGGCCACATAGCCAGGTTCAGCGCTCACCGCCCGGTAATACTCTTCGATCGCGCGAGGCCGATCGCCACGTAGCAGGTATGCTTCCCCGCGACCAAGGTGCCAGACCGCCAAGTGCGGCTCGTATCTGGTCCAGCGGATTTGGGCTGCGGCGAACAGCGCCGTCCCGGCCAAACCCCATACTATCAGGCGGCGGAATTCCCGCGCCCGGGCCAGGTCCCACAATCGACCCATACCGTAGCCGCCATACAACAGCAGAAATGGCACTATCGGAACCCGGAAGCGCTCAGCGGCCAGAAACGGCACGAATGAGGCCAAGTAAACCGCGACAAAAAGCAGCACAAGCAAATGGAATTGAACATCCACTGGCGGGCCGCCGGCCGCCGGCAGACCCGTGGGCGATTTGCCCCAACGCTGCCTCGCGAGCATCGCCAAGCCCAGTACCCCGGACGCGAGAGCCAGCGAAAACCCGGGCAGAAACCTCAGGATCGCGGAAAATCGGCGCTCGAAATGCACCTCCTTGTTGTTGGCCACCTCGGCCGGCCCGAGCAGCAGCAACAGACGCTTGACCGCCAGGGCCAAACAGTGCCCCGGGTTCTGGCACATGTATCGCCAGGCCCGGTCGCGAAAGTAGGCCGATACTTCCGAGTGCTTCAGTGGCCTTCCGACTTCCGCCTCGACCGCCCGAACGATTCGATTGTAGATGAACCAGCTCCAGACGGTCTGTCCGGTCCAGGCGCGGAGTTCCGGTATCCGGGCGGTATAGCCGTCGCTGAGGGGGTTGTTTCCGATGTATAGGTTGATGGCACCGTTGCCGGAGATCAGAACCAGATCGCGGGACACGACATAGTTCCGGATCGTGGCCGGCACCACCGCCAGTGCCGCCCCCAGCAGCAGGGCACCCGCGGACCGGACCGACTGCGACAGCCCAGCCCGGCGGCGTAGCGCCCAGAACATCCACAGGCTCGCGACCGGGACAAAAGCCAGCGCGTTGGGGCGTACCAGAGCCATCAGCCCCAGCAGCAGGCCGGCGGCCAGACCACGCAGGACCGTGGCCCGCCTAGCCCATCGCTGCAACAGGAGCAACGCCGACAGCGCGAGCAGCACCAGCAGAAACGGTTCTTGCAGTTCTCCTTCGTAGTAGATAAATGCCCAGTGGACGGACAGAAGCAGGGCGCAGATCAGGGCCGCTCGGTGCCCGAATAGCGACCGGGCCAGAGCGTAGCCTAGGCCGACGCTGACCAAGCCCAGTGCCATTTGGGCTACCCGCACCGCCAGGTAGTTGCCCGGGCCGAACGCCCAATACAGGAAGGCGAGGAAATAGGGGTATCCCGGTGGCCGTAAATACGGCGAGCTTCCAATTCGTGGATCGTCGCAGCCCGAGGGTGGGGTCCAGTCGCCGGTCACCAGCCCGCGAGCCCAGTAATCGTGAAACGCCGCATCCGCCAGGGGCACCGAGAAGTCTGGCGTTCCAGCTAACTCCCTGAGGTATGCGGTTCGCAGCAGCAGGCCGATCAACAGGGCGGCAGACAGCCCGATTCCTTGCGCCAGCCGCGAGCGACCACGTCCGGGTGAGCCGAGTTTGCGCCGGATTTGAGCGGCCGGATCCATTGACCATCGCTACCCAGGGTGGGCCATTCGACGTCCAGATCGCGCCTCAGACCGCCCATAATAACCTATGCCCGCGGGGCCACGTGTCCTTGACCTGCGACCGGCGAAGCGCCGGCCGCCAAACCCGGTGAGCTGATATACTTATAGTGAGAGACCACAGGAGGACCAGCCATGACCGTCCATCTGACGCCCGAGCAGCGGGACACTCTCTTGCGGCTGGTTGACGCCGAGATTCGCGAGCTGGGCCCCGAGATCCACCACACCCGAACCTACAAGGACGATCTCAAGGAGCGGAAGCGGTGGTTGCAGGCCCTCTACGACCTGCTGGCCAATGCCGGCAGCGAGTCGCACGAAGCGGCCGCGGGTCTGTCCGGCGAGCCGATCGGCGTCGCGTGAGCAGCGGGTGCATTTCTGGACTGTCCGGCAACATTCGAGCGTTCGACCACATCAGCGGTCAGCGCCGGTGACTGAGCGAATTAGGCAAGGGGCGTCGGCTTTGCTCGCGCCGATCGGATCGGCGTGGGGCATTCACCGTACCGCTGGGCCCACCCGGTAGGGTGACGCGTTCTTGCCGCTCAGCTTGGGCTTCTTCTAGTTCGCTTGGCTACGATCGCGGCCAGACGTCGAATGTGCTCCGGCCCGGTTCCGCAGCATCCGCCGACCATATTCGCGCCGGCCTCGAGAATCTGCGGCCAGCGGGCGGCGAACTGGCGGGGCGTCTGCTTCCAGACCGCTCGGCCTTCTTCCAGCTCCGGCAGGCCGGCATTGGGTTTCACCCAGAGCGGCAGCTCGGTGGCGGCCCGCAAGGCAACCACCGCTGGCAAAACGTAATCTATACCGGCGCCACAGTTGCAACCGACCGCATCCGCCCCGGCGTCCTCCAGAGCCGCCGCGCATTCTCCCGCCGCCGCCCCCATCATCGTCCGGGTACGTTGCGGCCCGGAGTCGAAGGACATGCTGGCGATGACCGGAAGTCCGGTCGCGTCTTTGGCGACCCGCAATGCCAGCAAAATTTCGGCCAGCTCCGAAAAAGTTTCCAGCAGTATCAGATCAGCACCGCCCTGAGCCAGGGCCTCAGCCTGTTCAGCGAAGATCGGTCCGAGTTGCTCGGGCGTGGTCTCGCGAACGGCCAGGATCTTGCCGCTGGGGCCGATCGACCCGGCCACCAGGGCCGACCGGCCCTTGACCGCCTGCCGGGCCAGCTCAGCCCCTCTCGCGTTGATTTCCGAGACGCCGTAGGGCACGTTCCGCCGCTCGAGGTTTGACCGGTTGGCGGCGAAGGTGTTAGTAGTGATGAATTGGGCCCCGGCATCCAGGTATTCCCGAGCCAGGGCGACCACCAGGTCCGGGTGGGTGAGGTTGGCAGTCTCGGCCATTACGATGGGCGGCAACCCCCGCATCTGCAACTGGGTGGACCAGCCGCCGTCGGCCACGTGTACGCTTGCCCTCAGCTTGGCGGGATCGAACTTCACAGGCTCACCACGGAAGGGCCAGTGCCGGCAAGAATTCGTTTTATCCGCCGGCAGATCTCGGCCGGCTCTCCCGGCCCCTCGTAAGTCAGCGGCCCATCATAGCCGCAGGCCAGCAGCTCACGCACGACCGCCGGCCAGTCGACGCTCCCTTCGCCGGGGGCGCAGAAGCCTGCCGGGCCGGGCCGGGCCAGATCATAGTCCTTCACGTGGACGCGAGCGATCCGGCGGCCCAGCACGGCAATCCAATCTTGCGGGTACCCGCAGGCCAGCACGTTTCCGACGTCGAGGTAGAAGCCCACATAGGGCGAATTGACCCGGTCGATAAGCTCGGCCGCTTCCAGCGGTGAGAGCAGGAAGCGGTTCCAGACGTTCTCGACCGCTAAGACCACAGCTCGAGCCTCGGCCTCGTAGCGAAGCTGGCAGAGGGTCTCGATGGTCCGATACATCGCGTCGGCATATCCAACCACCGGCTGCCGATCCTCGCTGGTACCGACCACTGCCGGCACGACCAAGATGGCTCCCGCCCGGGCGGCCGCGGCGGCGTCCAGCATTCGGATGGTCAGGTCCCAGGCCCGTTGACGATCGGCCGGGGTCGGAGAAGCGTAGTTGAATTCCCAGAACAGCGCCGTTGCCAAACTGGTCAGTCGCAGACCGAGCTGGTCGGCCCGGTCGGCCAGGCGGGCGAACTCGCATAGGGGCGTATCGGGCCGGAGCGGACCATCCCGGCCCAACACCGGCTCAAATCCCTGGAAGCCGGCCGCGGCGGCGGCCTCCAACTGTTCGGTCGCCGAAGCGGTCTGCGAGAACGTCCAGGCGTTGACCGCGGGATACATACAGCGAGGCCTCGCCTGCCCCGAGGCATTATCGGAGACGTTCGGCGCAGCGGACAAGGCCGTCGCCCGCAACGGACGCCGGCCCAGCCCGAGAAAGCTTCCGTCCCTCCGGATCGCACCGAGACGCTCTGGCTCCCGAAAAAACCGACTCGGGCCTAAACCCGAGTGCGAGGCTCCGGTCGGGAGTATTCAAAAAAAGCCGGGCAGGATCAAATCCTGGCCTGGGTGGGGCCGGGGCGGGTCTTTTTTCGGCGCTGCCGTTGTCGGCCGCGCCCTGCCGGCTATAATCCGGCCCCGGTGCGGGCAGACGAGCGAGTGGACGCCTGGTGCCGTGAGCCAGGTTGCAGGCTACCCGCAGCCGCACCTTAGCGCACGCCGAGGCAGGCAGGAGGGCAGCGCATGGACTTGATGGTCCCCAAGTGCGTTTTCTTCACCCGCGGCGTGGGGAAGCACCGCCACAATTTGGAGTCCTTCGAGGCCGCGCTGCGCGACGCGGGCATCGCGCAGTGCAACCTGGTCAAGGTCTCCAGCATCTTTCCCCCCGGCTGCAAGATCATCCCGCGCAAGCTGGGTCTGGCCCGACTCATTCCCGGCCAAATCACCTACTGCGTGATGGCCGATGCCCGGACCGACGAGCCGAACCGGCTGGTTTCGGCCGGGATCGGCCTGGCGGTGCCGGCTCGCGGCGACCAGTTCGGCTACATATCCGAGCACCATGGCTACGGGATGACCGAGAAAAAGACTGCCGATCTAGTCGAAGACATGGCCGCCAGCATGCTGGCCACCACGCTGGGCATCGAGTTCAACGCCGAGGCGGATTACGATGCCCGTCGCGAGGTGTACAAGATGAGTGGACAGATCGTTCAGACCCGGGCCGTGGTTCAGACGGCCGAGGGCGACAAGAACGGCAAATGGACCACGGTGGTGGCGGCGGCGATCTTCCTGTTTGACTAGTGGGCCGTGTCCGCCAGCCTTCCTGACAACTTCCTGGGACTGCCGCCGCGCTATTGCGATTACCGCTCGGCCCGGTTCGCCATCCTGCCGGTTCCGTACGAGGCGACCACCACCTTTGGGGCGGGCACGCGCGACGGCCCGCGGGCGATCATCACGGCCTCGCGGCAGGTCGAGCTGTACGATCAGGAGTTGAGCCGGGAGGGTTTCCGGGCCGGGGTGGCGACTTTGGATCCGCTGGAGCCGGACGCGCGCGGCCCGGAACATATGCAGCGCCGGATTTATGCTGCCGCCCGTCGCATCGTGCGGGATAGAAAGTTCCTGATCAGCCTGGGCGGCGAGCACAGCATCACTGCCGCCTTGGTCCGAGCGGTTCGGACTCGCTATCGGGACTTGAGTGTGCTCCAGCTTGACGCGCACGCCGACCTGCGCGACCGGTATCAGGGCAGCCCCCATAGTCATGCCTGCGTCATGCGTCGCATCCACGAACTGGGCGTGCCTGCGGTCGGAGTCGGCATTCGCAACTACTCGTCCGAGGAGTCACGGTTCATCCGTTCATCCCGCCTGACCGTCATCACGGCTCGCGAGTGCCATCGCAGCCCCGACTGGATCGGGCGGGCGCTCTCGACCTTGACGGACCGGGTCTATGTGACCATCGACATCGATGGGCTGGATCCCGCCTGGGCCCCGGGAACCGGCACGCCGGAGCCCGGCGGCCTGGACTGGTATCAGGTCACCGATTTGCTGGAGACCGTGTCTCGAACCCGTCGGGTGGTGGCCGCGGACCTGGTGGAAGTGCGGCCGTTGCCGCCCAGCACGACCACTGAGTTTCTGGCCGCCAAGCTAGTCTATCGGCTGATCGGGCTGAATTCGGGCCGATGAAGCGCTCGGCGGGGCCGGGCGGGGAAGCTTGCCGATGACCGGCGGCTGGCGTAGCCTGCATGACATGGCGAAGGTCCCTCCCGCCGCTGTGAGCGCGCAGGTTTCGGCTCCTCGGGTCAGACGCCCGATGGGTCGGCCGACCTTGCTGGCCATCGGGCTGCTGCTGGGCGCCGGGAGTCTGCTGGAGCTTCGTTGGGCCTGGCGCGGTCTGCCCGTGCCCAAGCTGGAGCTGGTCAGCCCGCAGCGAGTCCAGAAGGCGATCGCGGACGCCCGCTCCAGCATGCCGGGGCCCGCGCGGGCAGGCGTCCTGCTGGCCATCATCAGCCGGCACTTCACCACCGCCCTGCATGAGCCGGATGCCTTGCCGAGGTTGATCGAGGACGCCCGGGCCGGGAACGCCCAGTTGACAACCACCCAGGTCGGCCGCCTGCAACTGGTCGCCCTGAATATGCTGGGCCTGGAGCGGGAGGGCGTGCCGATCGCGGAATGGTGGCCCAAGCTCCAGCCCTATCTGGCCGGCCTGGAAAGCGCTTCCTTTGCACACTTCCTGCCGGAGCTGTTGGCTGCGAACACCGAAATCTGGACCGGATTGGGACTCGGTCCCGGCAGTGCCCGGCGTAGCGCGCGAAACATCGTGGGCTTTCCGCATGGCCCTTTTTTGCAATACTTCGTCGCCCGCATGGAGAAACTGGCCCAGGCCCGGGAGGAGGCGGGTGACGCCGGGGGCGCCGACGCCTGCCGCCGGATGGTTCGCCGACTGCTGCGTCAGTGGGTCTTGGACCCCGGACCGCCGGCCTTGCGATTGCTGGCGGCCGACCTGCTGGCCGAATCGCTCCTAGACCGTCCGACCGGTGCCGCCAAAGACGTAGCCCGCGACCTGCAACAGTGGCGCGCCGCCTATCGCGACCGGGCCGCCCAGCGACCACTCAGCGCCCCGCTGCTCAGCACCACTTACGGGCCGGCCCTGGATCTGGCCAGTGAAAACCGGCTGCTGAATTTGGCGGCACTGTGCCTCTGGCTGGGCGGAGCGACAGCCGCGGCGATGGTGGCGAGCCTGGCGCTGGCGCGGTGGTGGATCGTCGGGGAGCCGGCCGGCCAGGCCGAGCGTGTACTGGTTGGAGGGCTGTCGATCGTCGTGCTGGTCATGGTGGCGGGGCTGGTAGCTCTCTCGGCCGCCCAGCAGACGGTCCAGGATGATCTGCACCGCACGGTGTCCGACCAGCTTGGCTGGCCGCGTCTACCGTTCGTGGCCGGCGGGGCAATGTTCGCCCTGTTGGCCCTGGTGGCCCTCCTTTCGTTCCGGTCGGGCCGGCGAATCGCGCACGCCGGCGGAACTGCCGCCATCGCATGCCTGCTGCTGGCCCTGACGCTCGCCGGAACCTGCCTGTTGACCCGGGCCGCGACCGACCGCTACGAAACGCGACTGGCTGAATTGCTGGATCATTCAGAACTGGAGGCGGTGGCTGGACCGGAGGCCGACCGCTGGCTGGACCGTCTGCGGGCCTGGAGCCCATAGAAGCAGGTCGGCCGACTGCTTGGGCCGGCCAGTAGAGAACCGAGCCGTGAAGACCATCATCGAGCCCTTCCGAATCAAAGTCGTCGAACCGATCCGCATGACCACCCGGGCGGAGCGCGAGCGCATCCTGGCCGAGGCGGGGTACAACCTGTTCCTGATCCGGGCCGAAGACGTGCTGATCGATCTGCTGACCGACAGCGGCACCGGCGCCATGAGCAGTCTCCAGTGGTCGGGAATGATGCGTGGCGACGAATCCTACGCCGGGGCCCGGAGCTGGTACGTCCTGCGGGATAAGATCGCCGAGCTGACCGGCTTCACCGGGATCCTTCCGACGCACCAGGGCCGGGCCAGCGAGCGGATCCTGTTCGAGCTGGTCGGCGGCCGGGGCAAGGTGGTGCCGAACAACAATCACTTCGACACCACCCGGGCCAACATCGAGCACACCGGCGCCGAAGCGGTCGATCTGGTCATCGAGGAGGGCAAGCACCCCACCACCCGTCATCCCTTCAAGGGCAACCTGGACCTGGCCAAGCTGGAAGCTCTGATCCAGCGGGTCGGCCCGCAGCGGATCCCGCTGGTGATGGTCACGGTGACCAACAACAGCGGCGGGGGGCAGCCGGTGAGCCTGGAGAATCTGCGCGGCGTGCGGGCGATCTGCGACCGGTACCGGCTGCCGTTTTTTCTGGACGCCTGCCGGTTCGCCGAGAACGCCTGGTTCATCAAACAGCGCGAGCCCGGTCAGAAGGACCGGAGCGTACGCGAGATCGTGCGCGAGATGTTTGACCTGGTCGACGGAGCGACGATCAGCGCCAAGAAAGACGGCCTGGTCAACATCGGCGGCCTGCTGCTGCTTCGTGACCCGGAACTGATCCGCCGGGCCGACGAGTTGCTGATCCTCACCGAGGGCTTCATCACCTATGGGGGGCTGGCGGGGCGCGACCTGGAGGCCATGGCCCAGGGATTCGACGAGGTGGTGCAGGAAGACTACCTCCAGTACCGCATCCGCAGCATCGAATACCTGGGCGAGAAACTGCTGGCGGCCGGCATCCAGATCGTCGAGCCCCCCGGCGGACATGCCATCTACATCGATGCCAGGCACTTTTGCCCGCACATTCCGCCCCATCAGTTCCCAGGACAGGCTCTGGTGGTCGGACTCTACCGACACGCCGGCATCCGGGCGGTCGAGATCGGCAGCGTGATGTTCGGCCAGCGCGGCCAGGCGCCAAGCATGGAACTGGTGCGATTAGCCATACCGCGGCGGGTGTACACCCAGAGCCACGTGGATTACGTGGTGGAAGCGATCATCGAGCTCTACCAGCAGCGCGACAAGCTGCGGCCGCTGGAGATCGAGTGGGAGCCGCCGTCCCTGCGCCACTTCACCGCCCGGTTCCGCGAGCTGTAAAGGCTTCCTGGCCGGTCAGCCCCCGGGTCGGCTTGACCCGCGGCGCCCGCGCCGAAAGCCGCAGCGCGGCCGTTCCTGAATAGTTGACTAGGGGCGTTTCACAGCCGCCGAGCGCTGCCTTCCGGCTCGGATCCGGGCGGCGACTTCCCCCACAAGTCGTTGCCGGCTGATCGGCTTGGACAGATAGTGGTCGCAGCCCACGCTCAGGCAGCGTTCCAGTTCCCCTTTCATGGCATGCGCGGTCAGGGCGATGATCTGCCCCGGGTAGCCGCGTTCGCGGAGCCGCTGCGTGGCCTCGGAACCATCCATGACCGGCATCTGCATATCCATGAGAATGACGTCGAACGGACGGCCCTGCTGCCAGGCCTCCAGGGCGGCTTCCAGCCCGAGCTTGCCATTCTCGACCACCCTGACCTGGGCCCCGGCTGTCCGGAGGAAATGAGCGATCAGCCGCTGGTTGTCCGGGCTGTCTTCGACCAGCAGAACGCGGCCGTCGATGGTGGGAAGCTGACCCGGATCGGTCCGCTCGGCAAAGCCCGGGTCCGGTTCGGCGCGGGCCGTCATCCGGACACCCTCCAGCGGCCCGGTCGGAACCGTCAGCGAAAAGGTGCTGCCCCGGCCGGGCTGGCTCTCCACACTGACCCGTCCGCCGAGCAGCTCCGCCACCCCCTTGGTGAGCGCCAGACCCAGTCCGGTCCCGCTGAATCGGCGGGTGCTTGAGCTGTCGGCCTGCGAAAACGGATGGAACAGCCTGGGAATTACTTTCGGGTCGATGCCCACGCCGGTGTCGATCACCCGGAAGGTCATGGTCTGCTTGTCCGGGTCACACTCCAGGACCACGCGGACGGTTCCGTGCTCGGTGAACTTGATGGCGTTTCCGACCAGATTGACCAAAGCCTGCCGGAGCCGGGTGGGGTCGCTAATGATCCGTTCCGGGATCTGGCCCACCACCTCTATCCCGAGCCCAAGTCCCTTCTCCCAGGCCCGAACCATCAGCAACTCGACGACGTCCCGCGCAATGCGGCCCGGCTCACAGACGGTTGGCTCGACCTCCAGCTTGCCGGCCTCGATCTTGGACAAGTCCAGAATATCGTTGACCAATGCCAGCAAGTGCTCCCCGTTGCGACGAATGATGTTCACCGTCTCTCGCCGCTCCGGCTCGGAGGTGTTCGGATCCAGAGGCAGGTCGGTAAAGCCCAGGATGGCCGTCAGCGGGGTGCGGATCTCGTGGCTGATGTTGGTCAGGAACTCGCTCTTGGCTACGCTGGCCGCTTCGGCTGCCACCGCCATCTGATTGGCTCGGGCGATGGCCTGCTCCAGCCGCGCGTTGATCGCGTCGGCCTCGTCCTTGGCCCGGCGAAGTCGCTCCATCAGCTCGGCCTGCTCTTTTTCGGCCCGTTTCCGCTCCCGGATGTCCAGAAAACTCTCCACCAAAACCCTGCGGCCCCCGACCGTCGCCAGCACGACCGTCTTGAGGATCGGGATCGACTCTCCGCCGGCTGCAATCAGACTCCGCTCCGAGTGGTCCACCGTCTGCCCCAAATCGGTCACCGGACATTTCCCCACCTCAGCCGGGCAGACGAAACGGTTACAAACCGAACCTACGATCTGCTCCCGGGGAAGCCCGATAATTCGGCTGGCATACGGATTGACATCGAGGATGGTGTGGGTTTCGGCGTCCACAGTCAGCACGCCGGTAAGAACGTTGTCGAGAATGGTCTTGAGGCGCTGTTCGCTTTCGCTTAGAGCCTGTTGGCTCTGCCGGCGGGCCAGCCCCGCCAGCACCATTCGTCGGTGGAGCCAGGCCAAGCCACAGCCGGTCAGCACGCTGATGACCGCCGCCGGGAGCAGCCCCCACAGGGCCGCTCGCCGCAGGGACGCCATCCTTTCGTTGTTCGCGGCCGGGTTCAGAGCATCTGCGACCGTTGGGCTGAGTTTTTGCAGGTGCGGTGCGGCCCAGCCGAGGTTGACCAAGCTCTCCCGAGCCTGCTGAGCATAGGCCCGGGAGGCATGTTGCCAAACCACGCAAATGCAGGCGGCGGCACTGGCGAAGACCAGCAGACCGGCCCCCAGCGGCATGAGAATACGCCGTAGCTCGCCGGTGGGCCCGGGCCAGCCGGCGCCCGATGAACACTTGCCTGCTCGCATCGCCAACCGCGCGTTCGGCTTTGCGGCCCGGCCCGACGCCTGTGGACCGGGCTAACACAGCCAGCATCAGCTCCTCGGAAAAAGGGGCACTGACTGCATGCCCGACCAGTCGATCGCCCGCACCGACCGCTCTCTCAGCGGTGCCGGTCGCCTGCGTCGACAATCTGACACTGGTTTCATCGGGCCAGGCGGACACAGCGCTTCCGAAAAGGCGGACGACCGGGATCCACTCCCGGCGAGCGTCCGATAGCGCTGGCCGCCGCCAACGATCGGCCGGCCGACAGCTTCCCGGCGCCCCGGCCCACGCCAGAGGTCCGCAACCGGTTATCGGATCAACTGTCGGGGGACAGCCGTGCGGCGGGAAAGCGACGGGTCTGCTGCCAAGCGCCGACCGCCGGCCAGCCGACATTAATGTCGTAACTGCCAGGCATCCGGCACAGCGCCCGAAAACCCCAACCGGAGCCGCCCATGAAGGTTTGCCGACTGGTTGTCGCCGCACTGGTTTTATCGGCGCTGGTTGTGGCGGCATGGTGTGCCTGGCCGAGCGCCCACGCCGGCGTGAGTGTCATTTTCGGAGCGATCGGATTGCTCGGATTGACCGGGCTGGGGGCCAGGGACGCAGCCCTGCGCCGGCGTATCAGCCGACTGGTCGGGGCACAGCAAGCCTTCACCGTCGAAACCCTCAAGCTGCGGGCGATGATCGAGAGCATGGACGAAGGCGTGGTGGTGGCCGACGCCAACGACGTCATCACGGACGTGAACCAGTGGTTTCTGGCCCGGATCGGCCGGAAACGCGAAGACCTCATCGGCCGATCGGTCTGGGAATTCCATCCGGCCGAGACCCCGGGGGTAGCTCGGTTGCGCGCCGTCCTGGATGCCTTCCGCACCGGCCAGCGCCGCCAGAAGCTGGTGGTCAACCGCGAACTGCTCGGGATGCAGTTGTCTCTGCGGGTGCAGCCGATTTTCCAAAAGGATCGGTACGCGGGCGTGATCCTGAACGCGATCGACGTGACCGACCTGGTCACCGCCCGGCGCAGAGCCGAGGAGGCCGCCCACGTCAAGAGTGCGTTCCTGGCCAACATGAGCCATGAGATCCGCACCCCGCTGACCGCCATCCTGGGTTTCGCCGACCTGGCGGCCGAAGAGTGTCCGCGTCAATGCGAAGTGGGCCGGGGTCAGCTCCTGGAGCACCTTCGCACCATCCGCCGCAACGGGGAACACCTCCTTACCCTGCTCAACGATATCCTGGACCTGTCCAAGATCGAGGCCGGCAGGCTGGAGGTCGAGCGGATACGCTGTTCGCCGGCCCAGGTGGTCGCCGAAGTCGAGTCGCTCATGCGGATCCGCAGCAGTGCCAAAGGGCTGCCGCTGGAGGTGGAGTACCAGGGTCCGATCCCTCAAACCATCCATACCGACCCGAACCGTCTGCGACAAATCCTGCTCAACCTGGTCGGCAACGCGATCAAGTTCACCGCCTCCGGCAAGGTGCGCCTGATGGTCCGTTGCGTGGACCGCGATCGGCCCGAGCCGGCAATGGAATTCGACGTGGTGGACACCGGACCGGGCATGACCGCCGCACAGCTCGCTCGACTCTTCCAGCCGTTCAGCCAGGTGGACGCGTCCACCAGTCGCCAGTTTGGCGGGACCGGACTGGGATTGGCGATCAGCCAGCGGCTGGCAAACCTGCTCGGCGGACAGATCAGTGTGCAGAGCCGCCCGGGGACCGGGTCCACCTTCCGGCTCCGGATCCCCACCGGACCCCTTGAAGGTGTACCCATGCTGGGGGCGGGTGAGCTGGGCGCGGGGCCCGAACGCCACCCAACCGGGCCGCCGGCCGCCCCGGAGACGCCGGCGCTGGCAGGTCGCCGAATCCTGGTCGCCGAGGACGGGCCCGACAACCGACGGCTGCTTAACGCGATCCTCGAAAAGCACGGCGCTGAGGTCACGATGGCGGAAAACGGCGAGCTGGCCGTGGATGCCGCCTGGTCAGCCTGGCAGCAGGGCCAGCCATTCGACGTGATCCTGATGGACATGCAGATGCCGACCATGGACGGGTACCGGGCCAGCCGCCTGCTTCGTCAGAAAGGCTATGCCGGTCCGATCATCGCCTTGACCGCTTATACCATGAGCGAGGATCGCCAGAAGTGCATCCAGGCCGGCTGTGACGACTA
>Ga0136652_1000719_pt1 | contig 15316 bp, 10 predicted proteins | sample ConPoolayeEmetaG_FD_94864 | JGI IMG/M metagenome (GOLD analysis project Ga0136652, IMG submission 94864) | Hot spring microbial mat communities from California, USA to study Microbial Dark Matter (Phase II) - Cone Pool mat layer E metaG... ...
CCAATCGCACAGCCGGGAGACGACAGCCGGAAACTCGCGCGCCGCCTCGATCTCCCGGATGCGAGCCAGGATTTCCCGGCGAGCGGTTTCGAGCTCCTCGCCTGTTCTCCAGAGTTCCATTTCCTTATCAAATGCCAGGAAATGCCAGACCAGGCGGGCCTTCTCAAAATCCCTGAATCGCTGTTTGACCCAGAGGGCATAGGCGGCCAGCTGTCTATCTCCCTGAAGCTCCTCCTCCGTTGGCAGCACCGAGCTGGTTTTATAATCATGGATTTCATAGATGCCGTCGCCCATGTCGACGAGCCTGTCGATACGGACGTGGAGAAGATAGTCCCCCTTTTCGTCCAAGGGAAGGAGTTCTTTTGTCTCCAGGCCGAGCACTCGGCCGCGTTCGAAGGGATGATGGCGCCGATAATAATCCCGAAGATAGCGTTCGCCCATCATGAGGTAGTTTTCGGGAGCATAATCTTTCTTGACCAAAATCACTTCCCCCGGCCATTTTTGAGCCCATCTCTGACGGTAATCTTCGATGAGCTCCTCGAGGGAAAGAAGCTTTTCGTGCATCTTATCCCGGTAGAGTTTTTCCAGAGCTTCGTGGACTATGGCGCCGAGGAAGGTTTCGATGGTCTCCTCCACTTCGACCTTGACGTTGTCCACATAGGCGAATTGGTACTGGCGGGGACAGGTCTCGAAAGTGGATATCTTCGAGATGCTGTACGTGGCCATAGCCTACTTGAACTACTTGAATGGATTCACGCCTTCGCCTTCGACGGCGGCATTTCCGCACCATCCCAGCAGTAGGTGCAAATTTTTTCCTTGGGCAAGCCGATGGCTTGAACGAGGTCTTCAAGCCGCTGGTACTTAAGGGTCGTCAGGTTGAGTCGGCGTCGAATGCTCTCCTCCATGGCCCGGTATTCCTCGGTTTCGGGTCGAGTGAAAGGTGAAAGGTCGGCTACACTCTCCATGTCCAGCTCGCGGATGGCTCGCCTGGCCGCCAAATCCCACTCCGACTTGGACGTCGAAAAAAGAAGGAACTTGCAGGCATAGACCAGGGGCGGGCAAGCTGGCCGCATGTGGACCTCGCGGGCGCCGACTTCATAAAGCCTCCGGATTGTTTCCTTAAGCTGGGTTCCTCGAACGATGGAATCCTCGCAAAAAAGAAATCGCTTCCCTTCAATGAGCTCGCGGATGGGGATGAGCTTCATCCTGGCGATGAGGTCGCGAACAGCTTGACTCTGAGGCAGGAAACTCCGCGCCCAGGTCGGCGTATACTTGACAAAGGGTCTCTTGAAGGGCACGCCTGCCTCGGCCGCATAGCCAAGACCGTGACCGATTCCAGAATCGGGGATGCCAGCGACAAAATCGATGTCGACAGGATACCGGCGAGCCAGGAAAGCGCCACATCGATTCCGCACCCATTCCACGTTGATTCCCTCATAGCTCGAAGCTGGATACCCGTAATACACCCAGAGAAAACCACAGATTTGCATCTGCGCCTGGGCTGGTTTTCGCTCCTCGAAGCCTTCGGCGTTAAAGAAGATGATCTCGCCTGGACCCAGGTATTTTTCGACGGTAAAGCCAAGGTTGGGGAAAGCGCAGGTTTCCAGCGTCACAGCCAGGCTATCATTTTTCCGCCCCAAGACGACAGGCGTCCGGCCCCATTTATCCCGCGCGGCGTATATCCCTCCCCTGGTCAGGATAAGGAGCGAGCACGAGCCCTCGATCGATTCCTGAACCCGCGAAATTCCCGCCTCGAAAGATTCTTCTTCATTGATGAGAGTGGCCACAAGCTCAGTCGGGTTGATCTCGCCGCCGCTCATCTCGGAAAAGTGGATTCGCCGCCTTCGAAAAGCCTGCTCGGCCAGCTCCTCGGCGTTCTTGATGGCGCCCACGGTGACAATGGCGTAGTTGCCCAGGTGAGAACGGATGATCAAGGGCTGGTCGTCATAGTCGCTGATCACGCCGATTCCGCTTTGACTGCGGAGCTTGTCCAGTTCGCTGTCAAACTTGGACCTGAACTGGTCGTTCTCGATGCTATGGATGACGCGCTGGAACCCATCCGGTTTCAAAACCGCCAGGCCGCCCCTCTTCGTCCCGAGATGGGAATGGTAATCCGTTCCATAGAAAAGGTCCTCGACGCAGTCCTCCTTAGAAACAATTCCGAAGAAACCACCCATATTTTTCTCCGCGATGCTCAGTCCTCTGGAAAAGCAAAAAAGTACTCGCTCTGGCCAGCGATGTTTTGATAAAGGATTCTCCCGCCCACGATCGTGTAGACAACGGTCGTTTGGAGAATTTGGTCTTCTGGAACAGTGAGGATGTCCTGGGAAAGAACGGTGATATCAGCCAGCTTTCCTGGCGTCAGTGACCCGAGGATGTCCTCCTGAAAGGCAGCGTAGGCGGCGTTGAGGGTGTAGGAGCGCAGGGCTTCTTCTCGATTCATCCTCTGTTCCGGGAAAAAAGCCCGTCCGTCTTTCATGAGCCGGGTGACGGAAGCATGGAAGCAGGCGATGGGGTCTACATCCTCAACCGGAGCGTCCGTGCCGTTGGCGATGATGGCGCCGCTCTGGAGCAACGAGCGCCAAGCGTAAGCTCCTTCCCGGGCCCGCTTTTCCCCAATTTTCTGGATGACCCAGGGGCCGTCCGACGGGCAATGGATACCCTGCATGGCCGCAATGACGCCGAGTGAGCCAAATCGGGGGATATCGTCAGGATGGAGAAGCTGGGCATGCTCGATGCGCCAGCGCAGGTCCTTTTTTTCTGGATGAGCCCGGAAAGCTTCCTCGTAGAGGTTGAGGGTTTCCCGGTTTGCCCGGTCGCCGATGGCGTGGGTGGCAAGCTGGAAATCGTTCTCGAGGGCCAGACGGGCCGTTTCCCTCATCTCCTCAACAGGCGTGGTGTTGAGGCCGACAGAAGTCGGAAGGTCATCGTAGGGCTCGAGAAGCCAGGCGCCGTGGGTTCCCAGGGCTCCATCGATCAAGCGTTTGATGCATCGGACAGTTAAATGGTTCTGTCCTGCGCCAAGGATTCTGTATTTGGGCAGAGCCTCTTTGAGTTTTTGATTCCCTTCGCCAATCATGACATAGAGTCGAACTCCAAGCTTGCCGTTTTCAGCCAACTCTTTATAAAGCTCAATCGCCTCCCAGGAAACCCCGGCGTCATGGAAACTCGTGATTCCCTTGGACAGGCACTCTTTTGTCGCCAGGGCCACGGACCGCCTTTGCTCGGCCATCAAAACTTCTGAGCTGAGACCCGCCCGGTGAAAGCTCAGAGCCTGACGAAGGAGGCCTTGGGCCGTCTCGCGAAAAGCGCCGATGGGCTCACCCTTCTTGTCCCTGACGATCTCGCCACCCGGCGGGTCAGGCGTCTTTTTGGTTATTCCCGCTAGCTCCATGGCTTTGGCGTTGGCCAGACAAGAATGCCCGCTGGCGTGAGTGAGGAGAACCGGGTTCTGAGGACTCACCATGCTGAGGCCATCGTGGATGGGCAACCCGTCCACGTTCGGCTCCGGCGGCCGCTCCCACTTTTCCTGGTGCCAGCCACGGCCAAGAATCCACTCCCCCGGTGGGGTCTTCTCCGCGGCCGCCTTGACCATGGCGATGATTTCTTCCCAGCTCTGACAGGTAGCGAGGTTGAGGACCATCTTGGATTGGCCAAGGCTCATGAAATGTCCATGGCTATCGATGAGACCGGGGACAGCCACTTTGCCGTCAAGGTCGATGATTCGAGTGAGCTGGCCGATATAGCGTCTGATTGTTTTCTCCTTCCCCACGGCGATGATGCGGTCTCCGCGGATAGCCAAAGCTTCTGCCTCTGGAAGTTTCCTCTCTATGGTGATAACTTTGCCGTTGAGAAGGACCAAATCAGCTGGCTCCTCCTCTCTCCCGCAAGCAAAGAAGCTCAGGAGGAAGAGAGAGACGAAAGCAAAAGGGAACCATTTCGAACTCATCTTAGGTGACACGGTTTTTCCCTCCTCGCCTTTATTTTCACGAAAATAATCGCCATTACGGACTTTTACTCGTCCCTTCCTATCTTATTTTTTTCCCGTCTCGAATTCAACGCTTTTCTGGAGTGCATCCTCGGCCAGGACTTCGGCCAGGTTCATGGCCAAGAAATCTGCGTCCGCTTTGGTAAAGACGAGAGGAGGTTTGATCTTGAGCACGTTCCTGAAAGGACCGTCCAGGCTCAATAGCACCCCCTTCTCCCTCATCCTGTCGACTACATAGGCCGCCTCTCGTGTGGCCGGCCAGAGCTTTTCTCGGTCAAGGACGAGCTCAACGCCAAGAAATAAGCCGAGGCCGCGGACGTCGCCGATGAGAGGACACCTTGATTTGATTTCGTTCAAACGCGCCTTCAGGTATGTCCCGACCTCATGGGCGTGGCTCTGGAGGCCCTCTTCTTCGATGACGTCCAAGACGGCCAGCCCGACGGCGCAGGAAACAGGGTTTCCCCCATACGTGTTGAAATACTCCATGCCCGTGTCAAAGGAGGCGGCAATTTCAGGCGTGGTGACCACAGCCGCCAGGGGATGCCCGTTGCCGATCGGTTTTCCCATCGTCACAATATCCGGACAAACACCCTGCGTTTCAAAGCCCCAAAAGTGGGTGCCCACGCGGCCGAAACCAACCTGAACCTCGTCCGCGATGCATACTCCCCCCGCCTCCCTCACCGAAGCAAAGGCCTCAGCCAGGTAGCCTTCCGGATAGACGATTTGTCCGGCACAGCTCATCAACGATTCACAGATGAAGGCAGCAAGGCCCCTTCCCTCTTCTTCCATTTTCTTGATGGCTTCCTTAACGGTCTGAGCATAGAGAAAGCCTGCGCGAGGTTCACTGGCTCTGTATGCCCCCCGATAAACATCAGGCGTCGGCACCTTATGAACATGGGGCGGTTGACCCTTGCCGCCCGGACCGTCGAACTTGTAAGGGCTGATGTCGATGAGGGAGCTCAGGTTGCCATGGTAAGCACCGTCGACGACAAGGACATCCTTTCTTCCCGTGTGGGTCCAAGCCAGGCGGAGAGCCAGGTCGTTCGCCTCGCTGCCGCTCGAGACAAAATAAAAAACGCTCAGCGGGGCGGGCAATTTCCTGGCCAGGCGAAGGGCATATTCGATGATGTAATCATGGAGATAGCGGGTGTTTGTGTTGAGGACAGCTATCTGCTCGCGGGCAGCGCGGACAACACGAGGATGGCAATGACCCACGTGAGCGACGTTATTGACCGCGTCGAGGTAGGGCTGGCCGTTCTCGTCGTAGAGGTATTGTCTGAAGCCACGAACAATCTTGAGGGGATGCCGGTAGGCAATGCTCAAATTAGGACCGAGGTGTTTCCGACGAAGCCGGAGAATCTCCTCCTTGGTCCGCACCGGAAGGGTTGGGGCCGGAAGTTCTTCGACCATACCGAGAACAAACGTGGGGTCGGGACAGAGGTTAAGCCATATCTCTTTCTGACTCGGCGGAGCCGCCCCCGGAAAATCCCCCCGCCATCCGAGAAGGTCAACGATGATCTGGAAGTGGACATGGGGAGGCCAGCCACCGTTCTCCTCAGGACGACCAATCCGGCCCACTGGTTGGCCTTTGGTGATGACCTTTCCTTCTCTCAGCTCGGCTAAAGAATCCTCGGAGAGGTGGCCGTAGAGCGTGAAAAACCTGTGCTCCTCGTCAATCCGATGCTCCAGAATGACCGTCGGGCCATAATCAAGCGGACGGCGGTTGTTGTTGAAACTGTGGATAACGCCATCGAGGGGGGCAAAGACAGGTGTGCCGGCTTCGCTAAAGAGGTCAATTCCAAGGTGAAGAGTCCTCTGCTCGTCTCTATCGTTCCTTACGACCTTGAACGTCTCGGCATTATAGAAGCTGCGTATCTCGTTATAACGGCCCAGGGCGACCTTGCGGCGGGCATGAGCAAGACGCCGAGATATCCAGCCACTGAGCTCTTCGACGCTCTCCCCAGCACTCACCGCGACTAATTCTGGACTTGTCAGACTCAGGTCGAGAACAAGGGGTGGCTTTTTCTGGTCATCAGTTTCCAAGAGGGGACCAAAATCCTGATGATGAGTTTTCAGCCAGGTGCTAACATAGACTGACGGGGGACAAGCGGGCAGACGGCAAGCGTGGCGGAAAACGCACCGAGCCCAAGCGGGGTGGATGTCTCGCCACTGCCAGAGCAAGCTCCAGGCGGGTTTTTCGCTGATGGCCAGATATTCATTCCCTTCTTCCAGCCTTTTCTGCTCGGCCGCTATGGCCACACTCAGGCAAAGCCGCATAGCCACGAAAACATAGAGGGCCGCAACCTCAGGCTCACGCAGGGGAAGAACATCATGATAAGCGGCGACCATGTGCGCCGCCGCTTCCAGAGGGTCTTTCTTATTCATAGCCGCGTAAGCAATTCCGATAGCCAGTTCACTCACTGTGTAGCCATGGACCATATCGCCAAAATCGATGATCCCAAGGATGCGCCGGAATCGGCCAGCCGGGTCAGACGAAACATGTCCCACGAGAACATTGTAATCGTTAGCGTCGTTATGGATGAGGCTCGTCCTGAGCTCGGGGAGGAGGGGAAGACCTTGCTCTTTATAAAGGCGAAGAAAATAGGCTACGCATTTTCGCTCCTCTTCCCCTTCCATAAAAGAAAAGAGGGAGTGGAGAGTGGGTATGGCCCTTTTCATGTCCCATTTGAGCTCTTTTTCCGGAGGACGGTGAGGAAAAGTCATGAGCGCCCTGTCCATTTCCGCGAGGAATCGGCCGAAGCTCTGCAGGAGCTCCGGGGGATGAGGCTGAATTTGAGCGAGAAAGGGTCCATGAAGGTAACTCAATAACCGGGCAAAATGTTGACGACCGCGGCTATGGGTCAAGGAAATGATGCGCTCGCCTTTCCGGGTGGGCTGGAGACGAGGCCATGTGAACTGGGGAAGCTTCGCGGCCAGGTGATCGATAACCCGGTTTTGAAACTCGATGGACTCCCGCCTCTCCGCAGCGTTTGAAATCTTTAGGACAAACTCCTTGGCTCCTTTGGCCAGCACATGCCAATTCTGGTCCCTCTCGCTGGGGAGCTCAACCAGGCTTGACTCGAGACCGTAGAAATCCTCAACGACCTTCTTGGCTTCCTCAACCTCAAATTTTGGCCGACTCCAGAGAATTTCAGACATGGCTTTTTACCTCTTCGGCGGGCATTTTCCTCCAGCCTGTCCGCAAGCGAGCTAACTCCTGGCCGCTATCTTTTCTCATTACTTGATGGAGAAAGGTTGGCTCCTCGCCCATAGCAAGACATTCGGTCCGGGCGACGACATTATCGCCAAAGAAGGCTTCACCCCGATAATCCACTTCGATGTCCACGGGCAGGTAGTCTAAGATGACATAAGTTGGAGTCGATTCGACAGCCCATTCGATGTAGACCACATGGTTGACGTGACGATTCCAATCCAGGTCCCGGATGCCAACCTGGAAAGGGAGCTCATGGTCTACTTTGGCCAGGACGGGGATGGGCTCAAAGCGGTCATCGACAGCCCGGCGGCTGTCCTCGGCGAAAACGGGCAGATGGTCGGCCAACGGCATTGGCTTTTTTTTAGTTCGGTCAACCATCATCCACGATGTCGTGGCCGCGGCCAGGAGCTCGCCGCTTCGGCCCCGAAGTTCTAATTCCCTCAGAGCGTAAAAATCCTGGCGAGCCGAGGGCCAGGTCTTCAATTCCACGGTCTCCATCCATGCGGGATAACGCCAGATTTTGACGTGATATCGGGACAGGACCCACGTCAAGTTTTTGGGCAGAAGGTCGGTCACCGAGACACCGAGCCGAGCGGCATGCTCCCCTGCTGCTTCCTGAAAATAGTTGAGCAGGCTGGACAGGCGCGTCCGGCCTTCGGGGCCGGCTTCGAAAAGTCGGACCTGAAATCTTTTTAAATGCCAGGGAATATCGCCTCGAACATCTGGGCTCATCCTGATACCTCCTCCTCCCTCATAGATTGGGAAACGCAACTGGGACTTTATTAACATAGGACAACAACCATGGCTTAATCAAGCTGGCCTTTCTTTCCCGAGTCTGCACCCCACCCGATATCGACATGGGAAATAGAATAGAATGGAAGTAGCGAATTGTTTTGCTTTCCCTCTTTTCCTGTAATATAGTGGAGCGGAAACCGAGACGCGACACCGTTTTGCTTTTTTGAGTTCGAATGGCCAGCCGGCGCTCAACAGCCGACGTGATCATCATCGGCGGCGGCATTATGGGGTTGAGCACCGCCTATAACCTGGCCAAGCGCGGTGTCAAGAAGGTCCTTCTTCTCGAAAAAAACCTGCTTGCCCAGGGCTCCACAGGGCTGAGTGTGGGTGGAGTTCGACAACAATTCTCCCATCCGGCAAATATTCTCCTGTCTCAGGAATCCATCCGCGTATTCCGAAATTTTGAAGCCGAGTTTGGAATGGACATCGGCTTTACCCAAGCTGGATACCTGTTCTTAGCTAGCTCCGAGAAAACGTGGCGTGAATTCCTTTGTTCCGTAGAGACGCAGCGGAAACTGCGAGTCCCCGTCGAAATTCTCCGTCCTGAAGAAGTCCGAGCACGATGGCCTTACCTCAATTGCCAGGATATCCTCGGCGCAACTTTTGGGCCGGAAGACGGTTATGCTGACCCCTATCTGGCAGCCATGGGATACGCCACCGCGGCCCGGAAAATGGGGGTGAGGATTGAGGAAAAAACAGAGGTGGTGGCGATCCTGGTGGCTAAAGACAGGGTCCAGGGAGTTGAGACAGCGTCTCAAAGAATCTCCTCCCCTGTCGTTGTCAATGCCGCTGGTCCGTGGGCAGCGGCGGTGGCTCGAATGGCCGGGCTTGACCTTCCCATCAAGCCCTACCGGCGTCAGGCCTTCGCCACCGGCCCGGTAGCCAGCTTGCCGCGGCCTGTCCCCATGGTCATCGACCAGGATGTATCCTTCTATCTTCGTGGGGCAGACCCAAATCTCATCCTCGGGATGAGCGACCCCGATGAGCCACCCAGCTTTAACCTCCACACGGACCGGACGTTTATGGAAAAGGTGGTCGCCGCAGCCGTCTATCGAGTTCCGGCGCTCAGCCAGGCCACCCTCCTCCGGGGTTGGGCCGGACTTTACGAAGTGACGCCAGACGATAACCCGATCATCGGCCAGGCGCCTTCACTCGAGGGGTTTTTCTGCGCGGTTGGCTTTTCTGGCCACGGGTTTCAGCACGGTCCCGCTGTCGGAAGGATTCTGAGCGATCTCATCGTCAACGGAAAGACGGATTTCGACCTTTCTGCCTTCAGCTTCGACCGATTCGATAAGCCTGGAGCCGACGGCGAGAAGCGCGTGGTTTGAAGCGCTTCCGAAGAAAAAAAAGGAAATCAGACGGCTTGAGCCAGTGCTTCTATCCAAACAGCGAGAGTCGAGAAAGCTCCGAAGAAGAGGTTGAACTGAGAAGTGGCGCCGTCCAGGATGATAAAGTCGAAGGGTCGGCGCGGCGCGTGACGGCGCCGTGCCCTTGCCCAGAGAGAAAGTGCCTTGGGAAAAGAAAGGAAAACGATAAGGAACGTCAGCGGCATGGCGGGAAAGTGGTGAGGGAGAAAGCGCGGCAAGAAAATAAAAGCCAGGTCGATAGCGAAAGGCCCAAACACAAGGAGCCCGTAATAGACGAGGGCGCCATGGTCTCCAATGAGCGAAGCTACGGTTCGAACTCGTTTCTCCCTGTCGATGGCGATGTCTCGCCAGTTATTCGCGTGGAGGATGGCGCTAACAAGCATGGCCATGGGAATGGCCCAGAGAACGGGAATCCAGGCAAAAGTTCGGGTCTGGACGACCCAGGCCCCGAGAGAGCCGAGAAGGCCGAAGTTAAGGAAGACGGCTAAATCGCCCAGGGCATAAAGCTTGAGAACAGAATAGAAAGCGCCGACGGCCACGCCGACCGACCCGATGAGCAAGAGCACCGGTCCAACCCAGAGGACAAGAAGGAGACCGATTAAAGAGCCGAGGCCGAAAAGAAAAATGGAGCCAAGAAAAACTTGCTGCGCCGAAAGCCACCCCCTGACGATGGCCCCACTCACAGGGGTCACTTGCCGATCAAGACCACGGCGATAATCGAACACATCGCTGAGCATGTTAGCTGCCGTATGGAGGACAACCATTCCTAAAAAGGCCATAAGGAAACGTCCGAGATGGAAGGAAGCCCCGCCCACGACGACCGCCAGGGATGTTCCAAACAGGACGGGCATCGTCGAAGCTGGCAAAGCCCATGGCCGGCCGGCGACAACCCACTTCCGGAGGACGGGAACAGAAGCAACCTCGCTCATCCGGCCTCCCCTATTCGAGAAGGCGTCCGCTGTCGCCGACCTTCCATTGTCCTTCGCTTTGAACGTAAAGAATCGTGCGCAGAACTTCCTGCTTTTTTTCGTTCTCGTACTTGAGGTCGATGAGCATCCAATCCTCGAGCCCGGGAAAAGCCATCCTCAGGGCCCCCTCATTGGGCTTGGCCAAAAGGGTGCCTCGGAAGCGGCGGAGTACATTCCTATCCCGGTCGTAATTCTTGATGTAAACCGGGAGCAAACCCCTGCTTTCAGAATCACTCTTGATGAATTCTTCGATGTAGTGAGTGGGGACATAGTTCTCATCGATAGTGATCCAATCGTAAGCCAAGCTGGGTGAACTCTTGCGGCAGCTGAGGAATCCCACCGCAATGAGAATGATGAACATCCAAGTAAACTCAAATGTCCTCTTCGCTCGGATCACGATACCTCCTCCACAACGACAATTTTTCTCTATGGACGAATCAATCCTGCTTCTCGTAGCCAACGGCCGTGTAATAGATAGCTCGGTCAAAAAAGAGGGTGACTCGGTTATTGAGTTCGATAGCCTGGTAAAGGTCAAGCGTCGTGTCGAGAATTCCCTCGCCCAGGATTTTCTTCCAAAGATTGCGCCGAATCAGGATCAAGGCATGGATAACCTCGGAAAGGGCAAACCCCTCTTTTCGGCGTTCAGCGCCCAAAGCCATATAATCCCTGGCAATGTCTTCCTTGGTGGTTTCACGGGAGATCCAACGGCCAAGCTGGCTGTAGACGCGAAAGGCTCGATTATAGAGCTCGATGTTATCGAACTTTTGGTAGGTGGTCAGGCTCATTTCCCGGCGGACATCGGCGAGCCAGTTGTTGGTCAACTCGGCCGCGTTCCGCTCGATGAGGTCAACGAGCTTTTGAAAAATGGGGAATTCCAATTTTTTTTCCCACTCTTAGTTAGCACGCCTCTCAGCTAAAGTCAACCTCACCGTCTCGAATCTTCTTCGGCCGATGCGGCGATCACCCAGCGCGACCACCACCGCCTCCCGCCCCGCCTCCACCGCCGCGGCTAAAGCCGCCGCCTCCTCCGGACGAATAATGAACGGCCGAGGTGGCCGCTCGATGAAGCGAGGTCGAGGCCGATTCGATATTCTTGATGATGGAAGCGAGATGACTCGGACTGGCCAGGGTAGAACGGTCAAGCCCCCTATACCAAACAGGAATCGTCGCTCGCTCATCCTTCAGGATGAGGGGAAGCATTTTGAGGATTTTCCTGGCGTTCCCGAAAAGGATGCCGAAAACAAGATAATGCTCCCAGAGTTTATACGACTCGGGTGGCAGGTCTTGGAAAGAAGAAAAATCGTCCAGAAAGCGGTCGAGTGCTTTCCACAGCTCGTTTTCTCGCGCCCAGGGCTGGGAGCGTCGCTTCATCTTAGGAAGCAAAAGGCCGGCCAGGAGGCCGAGGATAGGGTTGAGCGTCAGCACAGCCACGGGAATCGTTGCGGCCAGGAATAGGTTTCTCGTCTTCAGGCTTTTTGGCTCGATGAAGTGGCGGTTTTTCGCCTCTCTGTCGATTTTTTTGGCCCAGCCGGTATACCATTCCTGGAATTTCTGTGGCTTTTCTTTGAGGAAAGCCTCTATTTCACCAAAACGAACTCCGGCCGTCCCAGCATCTTTTTGGCGACCGACCGTCATAAAAAGAAAATCAAGCAAGTTCTTTTCATAGCCGAGGAGACGACTGTCAGCGGCATAGTCCTTTTTCCTCAATGTAATCGTCGTTTCCACATCCTCCTTATCCCTGAAAAGACCTTCCTTCTGCGTTCTTTTCTCTTCGAGTTCGACATATCCCTTTCGGGCCAGGTCAAAAAGCGTTGCTGTAAACGAGCGCGGTGACACTTTCTTCCCTTCTCGGAGAAGAACTTCGACCAGGGCGGGCGGTAAATCAGAAGGAAGGTCGCGGAAATAGTCTGGGATGTCCTCAAACCTGTAATCCTTTCCCACCTTCCTCCAGGCCCGGACAAAGATGAAAAGCCAGCCCAGCGAAAGGACGACCATCCCGATGGCCCAGACGAGCAAGACTTTCATGGCTATCGCATGCCGGCGAATCGCTTTTTCTTGCTCTCGCTCAATACGGGCGATTGTTTCCTTAACAAAACGCGCTTCCTCCTCCCTGATGGACTCCCGCGTATGCCGCCGGGAAGGGACACCGGCGACGAGGCCTGCTGGCCAGACGAGGCGGATTTCGACGAACTGGAAGGCCCGAACGTCAGTGGCCACAAAGCGAGCTCGCCGGCTATCAACAATTTCGGACCAGCCCGAAAGAGGACCATGGCCGTAGATAAGAAGGTCATCTTTTTTCGCCACGGGCTCGGGCAAAGTCACCGTCACCACCACTTTGCCTGTCGGCCGATCCCAGTCGTCTCCGATGGCCTGCCAATAAAGCTCAGAGACATCGGGATAGCTAATGATAGCTCCCCTAACCCGGTAATGAAAGTGGAAGGTGCGGCGTTCGTCTTTGGCCTGGAAACGCCACTTGACCTCAACCTTGTCGAGCGATTTCCCTATCTCAGCCGCCAGGCGATGGCCATTTTCGTCGCTTAACTCAAAGTCTTCAACTTTTATTTCATAGCGTGTGCCCTGGCGAACGACTCTTAGCGGAATCCACAAGCTGGCCCAAGAGAAACTCCCCTCAAATTCGTAAGTCCGGAACTCATCAACCGTGAAGGAGCCATCCGGCTCAATGGCAATGTCGACCCGAACCTCGGGAAAATAATAGTTTTTGGCTTTTCCCTGAGCAGGAAACGCCGACAGAATGGCCAAGGCAAGAAGAAGGATGACAATAGAATGACGAAGAACGGAAGAAACCCGAATCGACCAGGGCATCCAGGTCAAAATGTCCCTCATCGGAAAAGGGAGTTTCCTTCGTCGATTTCGGTGTCGAGGGGCTTCATCGTGCCAGGACGTCGGGTAGCCCTCCATGTCTTCTTGTTCTTCTTCGCTTGACTCCGAATCTCCGCCGTCCCCTCGATAGTATGTCCTCTGGCGTGGCCAGCGAAGGCCATCGTTGTCGTCTTGTCTCCTTCTTCCCTCTCGACAATGAAACGAAGATTCTCTCCCTCGAGGAAGATGTCCTTCAAGAGGAGCTCCTCCTCACCCACCTTCATCTTGCCCTGGGGGTACTGGAAGAGCTGATCCAGTTCAAGTTGGCATACTTTTTTGGGGAAAATATCCGGCCAGGCCCATTCCCAGATGCCTGAGACATTGGCTGGAACAATCCAGAGGTAGACATCATGGGCCATATCGTTGACCATGACCACAGAAGACTGGTCCGGCTTCCAGGTGTCCATTCCGTAATTATGGGAGACAACGCGGGTGCCAGGTTTGAGCTGGGCCAAGAGCCGGGGGCGAAGGCGAAGGTTGACGGAGGTAAGGAGGTAAAGGGAGACCACCGTCGCCTCATGGAAATCAGCTTCAAAAAGGTCCATTTCGATGAATCGGACAAGGTGGCTCACCCCGGCCTCGGCAGCGTTCGCTACGCTTTCCTTAATCCGCTCCGGGTCGATATCAATGCCAACTCCCTTCGTGCCGTAGAGTTTGGCGGCGGTGATGACGATTCGGCCGTCCCCACAACCAAGATCATAGAGAAGATCATCCTTTGTCACTTTGGCCATCCTGAGCATCTCGGCAACGACCTCAGGCCGGGACGGAACGTAGGGAACATCGAGAGGCCTTTCCTGCCCCCAGAGATCGGCTGAAAAAAGAAAAGCAATGATGATACCCAACCCACAAGGGAGAATCTTTCTCATTTTGCCTCCTTCTCTCGACCAGAAAACCAGGAAGAAATTTCCTCGGTCAATGGTCATTCGAGAAGATGGACAATATAGGTTAAAAAGAAACTCATGTCAAACGGCAATACCCGCCCAGCAACTTGCTAGTCTTAAAGCGTGGAGTCTTACCATGCATCTCTTTATCTCTTCATGTCTGATCCGGCCAAGCGAAGTCTTAATAGCGACGGCCCCTGATCCTCCCGAAACGGGGGTTGACGACATTACTGAAAACAGAACCGAAGCTATAACTCAACCCAACGGAAAAAGAATACCGATAATCCGAGGCCAATTCTTTCCGACGGAGGAGAATTTCGTCCAAGGTGGCATCGCCCTTGCGAAGGGAAAGCTGATCATGGATGGCCGAAAAATTCCCATAGACGTCAAGGGAAAGACCCTTGAACAGACGCAGCGAGAGGTCGCCAAAAAAGGAGAAACGGTGCTTCCTGAAATCATGGAGGTAGTGAGAGAATTCGGCGGAGAGTCCCGCGTTTCCCCATGGCTCGATAAGGTCGAAGCTGAGCAGGAGAGCTTCCATGAACAAGCTTTCCTGGGTTTTATCATATATGGTCTCTTCGAGGTAGCGATTGAGAACAAACCCAACCCTGTAGAGTGCCCGCAGCTGACGACGCGTCGATTCGGCATAGGGAAAAAAATTGTATTCCAAGGCGGGCAGAAGTCCCGCCGAGAGCGCAAAGTTTCGGTAGGTCGAAGAAGTCAGGCTGGCCCAGCCTCCTGCCGACCAGTGGTCGCTCAAGCTCTTGACGAAAAGGGAAGAAAAATCTCTGCTCTCCGATTGGCTCGTGATGACCGTCTCCTCGTAATCGAAATGGCTTCTGTCCAGGTCAACGCCTAAAGCCATCTGGACCTTGGAGGCAGGCGTGACGCGACTGGCCGAGAAATCGCCGGAAAAAGAGACTGAGCTTCTTGTTTTTTCGCCGCTCAGTCGGCTCGTCAAAGCGAGGTTGAAGACCCAAAAATTCCAGCGGTCATCGAGAGCCGTTGGCTGGGGAGGCCGGGAAAGACGAATGTCCAGGTGTTTGGCTATGGGAGTTCGGGCGACAAAGGGAGCCAGGCCAAGCTTGAAGACCTGAACAAGCCCTTTTCTCGTTTCATCCTCGGTTTCGGTGCGGGCCGAGATATAACGAAGCCTGGATCGTATATCGGCGCAGTCTCCTTGCCCGATGAATTCGGCTGTGTACTCACGGCCGCCGCTTCCC
>Ga0136652_1000724_pt1 | contig 15234 bp, 12 predicted proteins | sample ConPoolayeEmetaG_FD_94864 | JGI IMG/M metagenome (GOLD analysis project Ga0136652, IMG submission 94864) | Hot spring microbial mat communities from California, USA to study Microbial Dark Matter (Phase II) - Cone Pool mat layer E metaG... ...
ATCCATATTCGGCCATGTTCTCTTTATCATAAAGGTCATAGCCAGTGGCCACGATAATCGCCCCCACTTCTTCTTCGATGATTTGTGGCTTCATATCATAGTCAATGGCCTTGGCCTCACAGACGTCGGCGCACTTGCCGCAGGCGATGGGCAAAAGGCCGGGGCACGCGTTGATGTCGAGGGTGTAGGAAGCCGGAATGGCTTGAGGAAAGGGGATATAAATGGCTCTTCTTCCCGTCAGCCCGAGTTCAAACTCGCTGGGGACAACGATGGGGCAGACCTTCGTGCACTCATCGCAGAGGTTGCACTTATCGGGGTCGACGTAAGTCGGCTTCTTCAGGATCTTGACTTTGAAATTGCCCACATACCCGGAGACATCCTGGACTTCGCAGTAGGTCATCAGCCTGATTTTTGGATGCTTGGAAGCCTCGACCATTTTGGGAGTAAGGATGCACTGGGAGCAATCCAGGGTGGGGAAAGTCTCGGAGAGCTGGATCATATGGCCGCCGATGGAGGGGCTTTTCTCCACGAGAATGACGTCAAACCCGCTATTGGCCAAATCAAGAGAAGCCTGGATGCCGGCAATCCCCCCGCCGATGACAAGGGCCTTGCGCGTCACGGGGACGCTGACGGCCTCGAGGGATTCATTCCGATGGACTTTTTCTACAGCGCTCTTGGTGATTTTGATGGCTTTCTGGGTGGCTTTGTCTTTTTCCTTGTGGACCCAGCTACATTGCTCCCGGATGTTGGCAATTTCGCAACGATAGGCATTCAGTCCAGCCAACCCCGAAGCCTTGCGAAAGGTTGTCTCGTGGAGAGTCGGCGAGCAGCAGGCGACGACGACGTTGCTCAATTTTTTCTCTTTGATAGCCTGGACAATGAGGTTTTGCCCCGGGTCCGAGCACATGTAGACATAATCCTCGGCATGAACAACACCGGGATGTTTGATGAGCTCCTGAGCGACTTTCTTGACATCCACTGTACCGGCGATATTGATGCCGCAGTGGCAGACAAAAACTCCTGTGCGTTTCATGGCTTACCCTTCTTGGCTTTAGCTGGAGCGAGCTTGGCCGTCTGGGTTTCTGCCTTTTCTTCAACCTGCGGTTGACCCGTCTGGCGCAGCTGTTCCAGACCATAATCGTAACCTCTCTCGAAGGCTCGGATATTTAATTCTAAGAATCTCTTGGGGACAAGGCCAGGTAACGCCTTTTTCATCGCCTCGGGTGTGACGGCCTTCGTTATCGCCGTGAAGAACCCGAGCATCACCAAATTGGCAAAAATCCGGTTGCCCATTTCTTCGGCGAAGCGGGTCGCGGGAATGCTGAAGACTTTGATCTTGGCCCGAGGAGGACGGATTTTGACGAGGTCCGTGTCGATGATGAGGATGCCGTCTTCCCTCAATTCGGGCTCGTATTTTTCATAGGCATCCTGGGACATAGCCACCAAGATTTCTGGCCGAGTGATGTAGGGATAAAGAACGCGGTCATCAGAAATGACGAGCTGGGAGCTGCAGGCGCTTCCCCTTGCCTCGGGTCCGAAGCTCTGAGTCATCGTGCCGTATTTATTATCAAACAGGGAAACCGCTTTGCCGGTGATGAGGCCGCAGCGGATGATTCCCTGCCCGCCGTATCCAGAGAAACGAATTTCTTTCATGGCTCACTCTCCATAGGGCTGATATTTATCGCCCAGGACTTTCTTCAAATGGGTATTCATGCATTCCAGGAAAGTCGGTTTTTCTCGGTCGATGAACTTACCGACAATAATCTTGCCCTGGTAGCTGATGTCCAGAGTGCGCGTATCCGCGCCGTGCTGGATGTCCGAATTCTCGTAGTAATACTTGAGGAGGTTGAGGCCGTCGCCGAGACGGTTACGGCGGGCGTAGAGGGTGACGCAGGGGGTGATGACCTCGATGAAGGAGAAACCCTTCTTGGCCAGGGCTTCCTGAATGGATTTAGTTACCCGCCGCAAGTGGAGTGCCGTCCAGCGAGCGACATAAGTAGCGCCACAAGCATCGGCTAAGTAAGGAAGATTGAAGGGATATTCATAGTTCCCGTAGGGAGCGGTGGAAAGGTTAGCCTGGATGGGGGTGGTCGCGGCCACCTGGCCGCCGGTCATCGCGTAATTGAAATTATTGACGCAAATGACCAGTATGTCCATGTTCCGCCGGGCGGCATGGATGAAGTGATTGCCGCCAATGCCAACAATGTCTCCATCACCGCTGAAGACAACGACCTTGAGCTCAGGGTTGCCCAGCTTCAAACCTGTGGCGAAGGGAATAGGCCGGCCATGGGTGGTGTGGAAAGAATCGAGTCGGACATAGCCGGCCACTCTCCCCGTGCAGCCGATGCCCGAAACGATAGCCACCTTATCCAGGTTAATGTTGCTCTTGCGCAGGGCGCTAGCAAAGGAGCTAACGACCGTTCCGATGCCGCATCCCGGACACCAGATGTGAGGAATCCGGTCCATGCGCAAGAATTCTTCCATCGGGTTTCTTTCTTCGAGCCGATCCTCTTCCCTCATCGAGCTGCCTCCTTGATTGCTTTTAAAATATCATTAGGGTCATGGACCCAGCCGCCGCAGTGGGGAACACCGATGGCCGGCGCTTGGCCGAAAGCGCAGCGTTCAACCTCACGACGAATTTGGCCGAGGTTGATTTCCGGAACGACAAAAGCCTTGATTTTTTTTGCCAGTTCCCTTATCCGTTCCTCGGGGAAGGGCCAGACGGTGATCAACCGGAGTGTGCCAACTTTGATGCCCGCCTTTCTCGCTTCCTGGATCGCCTTAACAGCCACTCGCGAGGTGATCCCGTAGGAGACGACCACTACTTCAGCGCCATCTGTCTCTTCTTCCCTGTATTCAATGATTTTGTGGGCGTTTTTTCGGATTTTATCGTTGATGTGTCGGACGCACCAATCCTGGCATTCGGCGTTGATGATGGGGTAGCCTCTTTCATCGTGGGTTAAGCCGGTCGTGTGGAAACGGTAGCCATCGCCGGCTTTAACCATAAACGGCACGAGGTCTTTGTCCGGCTTGTAGGGTCGGTACTTATCCTTGGGGCCCTCATACCATTTTCTCTCTATGACCTCAATTTCGTCAGCGGGGGGAATGACAACTTTCTCGTGCATATGGCCGACGCACTCGTCGGTCATGAGGAATGTCGGCACTCGATACATTTCCGAGAGGTTGAAAGCCTTGATGGTCAGGTCGAAACACTCCTGCGGCGAATCAGGGGAGAGGGCGATGATTTCGTAGTCGCCGTGAGAGCCCCATCTGACCTGCATCATGTCCGCTTGGCCTGTCAGAGTCGGCAGCCCCGTCGATGGGCCTCCTCGCTGGACGTTGGCGATGACGATGGGGACTTCCATCATGGCGGCGAGGCCGATGTTTTCCATCATTAAGGAAAAACCGGGTCCAGAAGTGACGGTCATGGATTTTACGCCAGCCCATGAGGCTCCGATGAGGGCGGCGACAGAGGCAATTTCGTCCTCCATCTGGATGAAAACTCCACCCACGTAGGGGATTCTTTCGGCGAATCTTTCCGCCGTTTCGGTCGAGGGGGTAATGGGATAGCCGGCGAAAAAGCGGCAACCGGCAGCTAAGGCTCCCTCGGCGATGGCAAAATCGCCGTCGAGGTAATGGGCGCCGGTGAGAACACCCTTAGGATCGGCTTTCACTTTTTTCACCTTCTTCCTCCTCTTTCATGAGAGTCACGTAGAGGGCAAATTCTGGGCAGATGGCCTCGCAAAGCTGGCAATAGCAGCAGTTTTCTTCGTGGACAATGCGGGGCGGGTGATAGCCTTTTCGGTTGAATTCCTCAGAAAGCTCAAGGACATCGCGGGGACAATACTCAACGCAAAATCCGCATCCCTTGCAGCGTTCTCTATCGATGTGGATCTTGCCCTTTTTCGGTTTGAGGTCACCAAAATAAACCATGTTTCCTCTCACATCAAGCTTTTTTCGACGAGCAAAGGCTTGGGGTCAATATAATGGAGGTCGAGACGCAAATCTTTCTCCGCGCAGCCGAGCGCCATAGCCAGGAGTTGAGTGAAATAGAGAACGGGCATCGTCTTGAATTCGGGATACAAGCGAGCTGTCTCTTTCTGCCGGTGGTCAAGGTTAAAAGCGCAAAGAGGGCAACTGACGGCCACAACTTCGGCACCATGCTCGCGAGCCGAGTTGAGGATCCTGTAAGTCCGCTCGGCCACCACCTCCGGCTTGTCGACTGTCTGGTAAGAAGCGCAGCATTCGGTCTTGTAAGGGAAGTCGACGGGCTGAGCGCCCAGAGCGGCCATCAGGTGTTCTAAAATCATCGGGTTCTCGGGATCATCGAGGCCAATTTCTTTGGGGCGGACGAGGAGGCAACCGTAGTAGCTGGCGACCTTCAGGCCCTTTAGGGGCCGCCGGACCCTTTGGGCGATCGTGTCGAGCTTGATGTCGTCGCGGAGAAGCTCGAGAAGATGGCGGATGCGGATATCCCCAGCATAGGCGATTTTCTCCTCATCCATGAACTTGTGGATTTTCGCCAAACTCTCCGGGTCGGCCTTGATTCTTTCATTGACTCTTTTGAGGGTGTTGTAGCACATCGCACAGAGGGTGAGGACGGAATCCGAGCCGCTTTCTTTAACCCGGATGAGGTTACGGATAGAAGCAAGATGATGGATCAGGTCATCAGCAGCTAAGGAATAGACCGTGCCGCAGCAGTTCCAGCGCTTGAGCTCTTCGACCTCAAGGCCGAGCTCTTTTAGGGAGCATAATGTCGAATCTTCAAAATTCTTAGCATTGCTCTTCAGAGTGCAGCCCGGATAATAACTTATTTTCATCATAATTTCCTAAAAATATGAATTGAACTGTTATGATGGCCATTTTACGAAGTGAACTTACGGAAATTGCTGATGAGGGCAATCGGTGGAACGCTCGCTTTTTCCTCATCGGAGAGCTCACGCACCTCAACATGATCGCATCGCTTGCGGAGCAGAATCTGACGAACGGCTTCCATGACCTCAGCGATCTTGATGCCCTTCGGGCAACGCACATTGCATGTATAGCAGGAAGCGCAGACCCAAACGGATCGAGATTGAAGGAGCTCATCTTTTAGGCCAAGCTGAGCGAACCGGATAATTTGGTTGGGCAAAATGTCCATCTGGGAAACAGCCGGACAGCCGGCCGAACACTTGCCGCACTGGTAGCAGGCCAGAAGTTTTTGGCCGCTCAATTCCTCCACTTTTTCAACAAAACTATCCCTAATCTTTTTCTTGGATAGGGTAACTCTCATTGTTATTTCTCTTTCCACCCCAAAAATTCAAGTTGGCTTGGTTTTGATGCATTTTCCTGGCCAAAAATGACCCTTCAGTAAACCACAATTTGAATTTGCTGTCAAGAAAATCAGGAGGTGAAGTGCTAATGCCCCCCAAAAAACAGAAGAAGAAAGAGACACATGAGGTTGAGCAAGAAGATGCTTATCAAAACGAAAGGCAAGCCCGTCAGAGGGATGAGCAAGGTGCTCGTGAGCAAAGCCCCTCCAAAAGAACCGAGAAGGTCCAGCCCGTAGCCGAGACCGTAATCGGCTTTGGATTTAAGATAGAGCTGGTTCGAGACAATGAAGAGGTCGCCTCCCAGATAACCCAGGGCGAAGAGGATGAGAAAAGCCAGAACCTCGGGCGGTCTTGCCCGCATCATTATTTGGAAAACGAGAAGAAGGAAAAGAAATCCAGCCTGGATAAGAGCCAACTGGCGGAAGGAGAAACTCCGTTTTTTCGACCTGACCCAGCTTCCTATATAAAGCCCGAGCATAAAAATGGAGAGGAGGAGGGCAATAGCGCCATAAAGGTATCCATAAAGAGCTTGAAACCAGACGAGGAGGATGATTTCTGTGATGATCGTCGTAAAACCCATGACGGCCAAGGGGACAAGCGGCAATGGACTTTTCTTCTTCCGGATGAGCAGCCAAACGGAAACAAGGCAAAAAAAGGCCAGGGGGAGAGTAAGAAGCCAGAGGGGAGAGAGTTGGGAGAAATACTTGAGGCCCTTGACTTCGAGACCGCGGAAATGCGCGCTCCAGAGCATGATCTGGAAATAGAAACTGATGGGGGCCAAGTCCGTGTTGACCCGGCTCTGTCTCGATTTCATCGCTGTCTCCAGTCGGTCGCGGCGCAGAGGATGGAGCCGGGATAAAAGAGAAGAGCGAGTGAAATACAGGGTCTCGAGGCCAAGGGCTTCCACCCTTTGGGCGAGCACTTCAGGCTCCACCTGAATCGACTCCGAGGAGCCAAGGAAAACATTCCTGGCGCCAGGAATGACTTCGACATGGGGAAAGACTTCTTTCAGGGTGTGGTAAAGAGAAGCTAAGAATAGCTCCAGCTCGCCTCCGATGTAGTCTTCCGCCGAGGCGACAATGAAGGAGAGAACCCCAGCTGAAGTGAGCTTTCTCTTGGCCAGGCGGAAGAATTCAAGGGTATAAAATCGATTGAGTTGGGCCGTGCTGGGATCGGGCAAGGAAATGAGAATGCCATCGTAGGAATTGTCGGCCTTTTGGAGGAAAGCGCGTCCATCCTCAAAGAAAAGATGAACCCGGGCGTCGCTCAAGGCCCTTTTTTCTTCTTCAGGGAGGAAGAGCCTGGAGAGTTGGATTACTTCCGGGTCGAGTTCGACATAATCGACCCGGGCTATGGGGTATTTGAGGATCTCCATCAACGTTCCTCCAGCCCCGCCGCCAATGAGGAGGATTCTTTCAGCTTCCAGTTTCTGAAGGAGGGCGAAATGGACAGATTCTTCAGCCGAAGCCCGATCAGGATGGGAATAAACAGGCGCGCTATTGCTATAAAGAGAGGTCTGTTCCTCGGTCTTGATGACCTGAAGCTTTCCGTACCGGGTGTCCCGGCTGGCCAGAAGATGGTAGGGCCGCCAGTAAAGCCTTTGTGTGGGCATATCGAGAAAGATGAACACGGTGAGAACAAGTGTCAGAAGAGCCGGGATAACCAGCCTTTTCTTTTTGTCGACGAGCGAAAAGAGAAGCCACGTCCCCGCTCCTCCAATTAAGGCGGCTGCCTGCCAGGCACTGAAATGGGGCAGGAAGAGAAAATAGACCGTTAGCCCGGCGATGGTGGCTCCCAGTGATTCGAGCCTGTAAACGTCGTTGATTCGTCCGGAAGCTTTCCCAACGTTGAGGACAAAGAGCATTCCGAGAGGGAAACTGACGAGAAGACAGAGGCCGAAAGAAAGCCCGAGGACGGGCAGGAGGCCTATGAGTTCACCTGGGAGGACCCGCATGATGAAACGGAAAACCCGCACCCCGGCCAGAGAAAGGACGATAAAAAAGATGACCCCATAATAGATTTGGGAGAGGTTTTTTTGAAGGAAAGACCAGCGGGAAGCAAGAATGCTTCCCAAGCCCCCCCAGAGGAGCCAGGATGCCAAGACGACCCCGAAGGTCAGCTCATTGCCGTAGAAATGGGCACTGAACTCCCGAAGGAGGAGAATCTGGGAGGAGGTTGCCAAAAATCCCAGGAGAAAAGGGGGGAAGGAATCCTTTAAGCCCAGATTCCAGGGATGGGGTTTTGGCAGAAGCGGCATTTACCGTTTTCCAGCTCGATTTTTTCGACGTCGAAACCAAGACGCCGGATGATGAGGTTCTGGCAGCGCGGGCAGTACGTGTGCTCACCCATGTGGCCGGGGACATTCCCAATGTAAACATAATTGAGGCCTTCTTCCCTGGCCACATTCCGGGCTTTCTCCAGAGTCGACACCGGAGTGGGAGGGAGGTTCTTGATGAGATACATGGGGTGAAAACGGGAGAAGTGGAGGGGAATATCGGGTCCAACCTCCTTCCTGATCCACCGACACATGGCCCGAATTTGTTCCATGTCGTCGTTGAGCTGGGGAATGACCAGGTAGACAAGCTCCAGCCAGACTTGGCTCTGGCGGACGATCTTGATCGCCTCGAGGACGGGCTTGAGCTCTCCCCGGACATAGGTCTTATAGAATTCCTCCGAGTAAGCCTTGAGGTCAATCTTAATAGCTTCCACGACTTTGGTCAGGTCGAGGAGGGGCTCAGGGCTGATGTGCCCACCGGTGACGACACAGTTTTTAATTTTATGACGACGGGCCTCGATGGATGTGTCGTACATGTACTCAAAGAAAACGATGGGTTCTGTGTAGGTATAAGAAATGGATGGACAATCGAACTTGAGGGCGGCGTTGACGACAGCGGTGGGGGGTAAATCGAAATGGCGGACTTGCTCAGGCCGGACCTGGGAGATTTGCCAGTTCTGGCAGAACTTGCAGTTGACATTGCAGCCAGCCGTAGCGATGGATAGGGATTTCGTTCGCGGCAAAAAATGGAAGAAAGGCTTTTTCTCGATGGGGTCGACGTTCATCGTGCAGGCTTTCCCATAAACGAGCGTGTAATAAATGCCCCCATCGTTTTCCCGGACACCGCAATAGCCCCGCTCCTTGTCACCGAGGCGGCAGAGTCGGGGGCAGAGTAAGCATTCGATTTCCCTGTCCGGGAGTTTCTTATAGTATCGGGCCTCGACTCGAGAGAGGTTGGGCTCGGCTTGGAAAGCGAAAAGGTTCCACAACGATTCTCCTGTTCCTGAACCCAAAAGCAAGCTCGAACCGGCCAGAGTCTTGACGAAATTCCTCCTCTTCATGAGTAGCCTACCGTTTAATATTATTATACCTCATCCTCAAGAATTTGTATTTCCTTGAGGCTGGCCACTCCGAGCCCCATTTTTTCAGCTGTCGATAGGTATTCGGGCTTTCGCCTTTCTTCCTCGAGGGAGGGAAGCCCTTTGCGGGCGCGAAGATCTTCGATCACCCGCCAGCCGACCGAATCGGCCGCTACCGGGTCGACAGCAAAAATGAGCATCCCGCACGGTTCGGCCCACTGAGCATGGAAGCTCGGACCCCGGTGATACTGGACACGGAGAGCATCGAGGATGGAAAGTCGGTGCTTGTTCTTTATGGGCGGGGTGTCGAACAGTTCCGCCACATAAGGATTGCAGTGGGCATCGTGGTATTTGTTTGGATTATGGATGGCGCCGAAGTAATTCTTCAGGCTGGCCGTGATACCCGCCAAACCATGGTCTTTGAGGATAGCCAGGCTGATCGAAGCCGTGACAAAGTTAGTCTGGATGGTCGAGAAAAGGCTGCCGATATTGGCGTGGGAAATGAGCTCTGTTTCGTAGCCAGCTCCTTCTGTGTCGGTGGCGAAAACCTTAAGCCGTTGACTGTCCAGGCTTAGCCGGAAGCCAGCTTCACGAAGTTCCCGATTGCTCCTGTCCCAGATGATGATATTTTTTTCCTGCAGACCCGACCTCGTCAGCAGGGTTACGAGGGCGAGGCAGACTTCGGGCCGAGTCGAAAGAAGCCGGCCAGCAATCGTGTTGATCTTGATGCCGACTCTATCCGAAGGCTTAAAGACCAGGCGCAGCGCTTCCTTGGCCTCATGGGAGCCAAAGAGTCGCGACAGGCCGCGCTCGACCATCAAAGCCACCTGGGAAGGGTTGAGCTCACCAGCGGCGCTGAGCACCCCGGGGCTGCGGATAACGGCGACTCGAGTTGGCTTCATTTTCCAATTCCATAATTACTCCACATCAGAGACTCTGTCAATCGCCGTGCCCGGTGCTGAATTGAAAATAGAGTCTTTCTATTGTAAATTGTATAAGCTCAAATAAGGAGAATGAAGATAATGAACAGAAGAGGCGCGTTCAACCTCGGCTGGTTTCTTGCGTTCTTCCTCTTTCTTGTTTCTCCGCTTGACTCACGGCCTTCCTCTTCTCTTCTCGCCCTCCTCCCCGAAGTTCCCGGTTGGGAGCTGGCGGAAGAGCCCCGGCTCTATCAGCCTGATAACTTGTTCGAATACATCGATGGCGCGGCTGAATCCTATTTGAGCTACGGATTCAAAGAGCTTGTTGTTGCCCAGTATAAAAGGCCTGATGGGCCAGGCACTTTGACCCTGGAAATTTATCGCCTGGATTCGACTAAGGCTGCCTTCGGCATTTATAGTGCGGAAAGATACCCGGAAAGTCGATTCCTCGATGTCGGGGTTCAGGGATACATAGAAGACGGAAGCTTGAACTTCGTCCTAACCGATAAATATGTCAAGCTCCTCAGCTTCGAGATGGGGGAGGCCGCAGAGAGAGTGCTCATGCTTTTTTCCCAAAAGGTAGAGAAATTGGCCGGCGAAAAAGGAGCGTGGCCAGAGGCACTTCAGTTGTTCCCACGCGCGGGGCTTATTGCCAACAGCGAGAAATTTATCCTTCGTAACTTCCTGGGATACGGTTTTCTTCACGACGGCTACTTGGCCAGCTACCGGGTGAACGGACAGGAATTCGAGCTTTTCCTCGTTGAAGGGAATAGCGACGAGGAAGCTAACGTCATGCTTGAGGAGTTCTTGACTCAGTCCGCCCGACGGGGGAGCTTGACCGAAAGGGTGGAAGCCGGCTATCATATCCAGGATCGATATATCCAGCACATATACTTGGCAAAAATGAGGAATTTCTTAGCCGGAGTTATACGCGTCCGCGACGAAGCAAGAGAGACAGGATATCGCTATCTTAATTTACTCCTTGAATCCTTGAAGAAAAAGGCGGCAGCTTCCCACGAGTTGCCGCGTCCCGGCCTTTTTTGATTGGCCAGACGAATCAGTCCTCCTCAGGTCGGGGAGGGTTCTGCTGAAGGTAGTCCTTGAGCTTGGCGAATTCTGTTTCCAGGCAAGCGAGCGCTTTCTGGGCTTGGACCAGGTTCTCGTCCCGGCCGGCCAGTTCGAGAGCCAAAGAAGCCTTCTGAAGAGAGGCCAAGCTCAAATTAGCCGAAGAACCTTTCAAGCTGTGGCCCAACTTCTGGACGGCAACGAAATCCTGGCGATGGATGGCGTCCTTGATAAGTCGGGATTTTTCATTGTAGTCGTCGATATACATCTTGAGGAGCTCTTCGAGAAAGCTGGCGTCGCCCCCGACTCTTTCGAGCACCTCCTGGTAGTTGATAGTAAGATTCCAATCTGGATGAGCATGGTTAGGCATTCTTGACCTCCCCAAAGGTTTCTACGGCCAAATCGTGGACGACAGTGCAGTTCCGTCCCTGATTTTTTGCCTGGAGAAGAGCGGCGTCAGCCGAACGAATGAGCTTTTCGGCGGATGGCGGCGAAAGGCTGTCGCTCGACGCGCAGCCTGCTGAAATAGTTACGGGCAGGAGCTCTGTTCCAGCTTTGATTCCACGCCGAGCTACGGAAGTGCGCAAGCGTTCAGCAATTTTACGGACCTCGAGGACATTGCAATTTGGAAGAACGATGAGAATTTCATCGCCCCCGTATCGACCTATTTTGTCCGATTTGCGGACTTTTTTGGCGATTCGGGAAATGATTTGCAGGAGGGCCTCGTCGCCGAGGTCATGGCCGTAAAAATCGTTAATCTTTTTGAAATAGTCGATGTCCAGCATGATGACCCCCACCGGCTTCTTCTCCCGGTGACTGCGCTCCAGCTCTTCCCCCAGAAACCTGACAATCTCGACGCGATTCCAGAGTCTGGTTAGGCTATCGCGACTGGCCAGGTCTTTAAGTTGCCGCTGGACAAAGAGAAGCTTGTCTTCGAGGTCAATGATGCGCCGTCCTGTCTGGAGGCGGGCACGGAGCTCAAGAAAATTGACGGGCTTGGTCATATAGTCGTCGGCCCCAGAGGAGAGACCGGCGATGATATCCTGTTTCCGGTCTTTGGCCGAAAGGAGGATGATGTAGGTGTACCTGTAATTTTTCTTCCGGCGGATCTTTTTGCAGATTTCCGTCCCATCCATACCTGGCATCATCCAATCGAGAATGGCCAGCCGGAGAGTCTCATCCTGGAGGCATTCCCAAGCTGCCTCACCGCTTCGGGCGATGACAACCTCATAGCCCCAGTTCTTCAAATTTTTTTCCAGGATTCTCGAGTTAATCAGGTCGTCTTCGGCAATAAGGATTTTCATGTCATGTTGCCTTTTGCGGCATCCGTGTGCTTGCTCTTGGCGCTCATGGATTGTCTCTCGCTCATGACCTGAGCAATCGTTTCAGCCAGTTGCTGGGAATTGAGCGGCTTGGAGATATAACCGTCCATGCCCATGGCCAAGCATTTTTCCTTATCGCCCTTCATGGCGTGCGCGGTCATGGCGATGATTGGCGTGTAATTTCCCGTCTGCCTATCTTTCTCGCGAATGGCTTTGGTCGCTTGGAATCCATCCATGACGGGCATCTGGACGTCCATCAAGACGAGCTCGAAATTTCCCTTTTCCAGGGCCGCCAATGCCTCCTGGCCATTCATCACGCCTGTTACTTGATGACCCTCCTTCTCGAGCATGTAGATGGCCACCTTCTGGTTAACCAGGTTGTCCTCGGCGATGAGAATCCGAAACGTCTGGCGGGGAAGCGACGTCTGGGGAGGGCGCTCAGCCGGCGGAGATGGTTGCTCGGGCTGGACAGTGGGCACGCTTGGCCAAGGGAGGCCGAGTACTTCGAGGAGGCTTCTCTTCAGTTCAGATGGCTTGATGGGCTTAGTTAAGCACGCTCGAATCCCGAGCTTGAGCCAGGGAGTGGTTTCGATGCGACTGTTGTTCGAATTCATCATCACCAGCGTCGATTTGGCGATAGAGGGGTTGTTCTTGATGTAGTCGAGAATGAGGAAGCTATCATGGCCGGGCAAGTTGGCGTCGAGGAGAATGAGAGGAGTAGCCTTTTCCTTGTCCCGGATTTCGTCGAGGAGGACAGTAACTTCGTCAGCGCTCTCGGCGCAGGTGACATCGAATCCCCAGAAGGAGGCCATTCTTTTTAAGAAATGGAGAGAAGCTCTGTTGTCTTCAACCAGGAGAAGGCGGTTTTTCTCTCCTTGCCAATTCAGAGGCGAGGAGAGTTTCTCGGCTGATTCCTTGACCCGCCGAAAGCGAGTCGTGAAATAGAATTTGCTTCCTTTTCCGACCTGGCTCTCTACCCAGATCTTCCCTCCTAAGAGCTCAACCAGTTGGGAGGAGATGGATAGGCCTAGACCGGTGCCGCCGAACTTGCGTGTCATCGAGCTATCGGCCTGGGCGAAAACATCAAAGATGATTTTTTGCTTATCTTCAGGGATCCCTATGCCTGTGTCGGCAATGGTGAAGAGAAGCATCGTTTCTTCAGAAGAGCTGCTGACTTCCTCGACCCGGACGACAATCTCCCCTTTTTGTGTGAATTTGATGGCGTTTCCAACCAGGTTGATGATGATCTGGCGGAGACGGCCAGGGTCGCCAATGAGTTGGGCATCCAGCTCGGGTTGGATATCGACAATGAGGTCGAGCTTATTTCGATGTGCCTGGATAGCTAACGGGGTGAGCGTTTCAAAGATGAAATCCTCCAGGCGGAAGTTTGTCCATTCGAGCTCGACCTTTCTTGCTTCAATCTTGGTAAAATCGAGGAGGTCGTTGATCAAGTTCAGCAGGCTCTCGGCAGAGGACTTGATGCCCCGGATGTATTCTTTTTGCTCGGGCGTGAGTGAGGTGTCCAGAGCCAGTTCCGTCATCCCGAGGATCCCGTTCATCGGCGTTCGGATCTCGTGACTGATGTTGGCCAGGAACTCGCTTTTGGCCTTGTTCGCTTCCTGGGCTTGCCGCCTCGTCCGGACGAGCTCGGTCACGTCGATCAAGTTAAGCAGAAGTCCGTTGTAATGGCCGTTCGAATAAATAGGCTTGACTCGAAAAATTAGTTCTTTTTGGCCGATGGCTTTCTGTATCTCAAAGGGGGCTGAGGATACGTTTTTCTTGAAAGTGTCGATACACGCTCTCAGGTTGTCAGCTGTCTGCTTACCGTGGAATTCCCAGATCGGGCGGCCAATGACTTCCTCGCGTTTCTTGTTGAAGAGGTTCAAGAAATAATCATTGACCTCAAGGATAATGTCCTGGCTGTTGGCAAAAGCAATGCCCTCCTCAATTCCCGAGATAATGGCCATGAGCTTTTCCGATTCGTTCTGGATGGCCTTTTCTGTTCGCCTCCGGCTGAGGGCTTCGATAAAGATGGCGGCCAGCGATTCGACGGCCGCTTGGTCATCTTCGTCATAACCACCTTCTTTATTGGCTAAGACGAGAACGCCAGCCACCCTGTCGACCTGTTTCATTGGAACGCAGAGGAGAGAGGTAAGAACAGGATGGCCAGGAGGCGTTCCCACGCGTAAGGGATGGGTGGAGGGAGTATTGATGATATGGGAATGCCCATCCTTGAGGGGAAGGCTCCATAAGCCACGGATTCTCATATTCTTGAGAAGAGAAGAGGCCTCATCCTGGGGGATGCGGCAACCCTCGTAACCCGCCGTGTTCATAGTAATGACGTCCAGGTGTCCGCGGCTGTTAATTTCTCCAATGAACCCAAGGGGACTCTCTGTTAGCTCTTCGGCGATGTCGAGGCAGGCAAGAGCGATGTCGGCGTCTGATTCGGCAAAAAGCACTTTCTGAAGGAGTTTATTGATTCCCTCGAGAAGCTTTTTCTGCTTCAGGATTTGGCTTTCGGCTCTTTTTCTTTCCGTGATGTCCTTGTCCATGCCCCGGTAGCCGAGGAGTTCGCCCTTCGCATCGAGGATGGGCAGGGCATTGGTCAACAAACATACGAGTCGTCCATCTTTGGTGAGGTTCCAGTTTTCGAAATCAAGGATGGGCTTTTTTTCTGCTCGAGCTTGAGCGAAAAAGGCCGACGCTCGCTCCGCCTCACTTTCCGGCATCAGGTCAAAAGGCCTTTTCCCCAGGATCTCTTCAGGTTCGTATCCAAGAATTTGTTTAACCCTGCCGGAAGCAAACGTGTAGACCGCGTCGGCGTCGACTTCCCAGACCCAATCGGCCGAGCTGAGGACGATATCCTCAAAGCGCTTCTGGGATAAACGAAGGTCTTCGTGGATACTCTTCTGGCCGGAGATGTTGCGATAGATGCCGAAAATCGCCTTGAGCTGGCCATCGACGATGATGGGCGAGACGATGACGGAAACCTGGACAGCCTGCCCATCATTGGCCTGGCGGGTTGTTTCAAAAGAAACCCTCTCGCCGTTGGCCACTCTCTGAGTGATAGATACGGCTGAGTCGAACTCCTTGGGCGGAACAATGAGGGTATCGATCTTTTGGCCAAGAATTTCCCCCGGCTCAAACCCGAACATCCTTCTGAACTCTTGGTTAAACCTGAGGATATGGCCCTCCCGGTCGGCGATGATCATTCCTTCCTGAGCTTCTTCAAAAACCTTTTCAAAACAGAATTCTTCTTCC
>Ga0136652_1000729_pt1 | contig 15170 bp, 10 predicted proteins | sample ConPoolayeEmetaG_FD_94864 | JGI IMG/M metagenome (GOLD analysis project Ga0136652, IMG submission 94864) | Hot spring microbial mat communities from California, USA to study Microbial Dark Matter (Phase II) - Cone Pool mat layer E metaG... ...
ATACCTTCGTTATCGCCGCCGTCAACGTCGTCTTACCATGATCAATGTGCCCAATCGTCCCTATGTTAACGTGCGGCTTCTTCCTCTCAAATTTTTCCTTCGCCATGTCTTTTTACCTCCTCGCTTCGTCGAAGGGAATTCTCCCTTCAATTCTGGCTATTATATGTTCCTGGACATCAGGTGGCGTCTGGTCATAGCTGAAAAATTCCAGAGAAAAAGCCCCTCGCCCCTGAGTTATGGTCCTCAGGATCGTGGCATAACCGAACATTTCAGCTAGGGGCACAAGTGCCCTGATGACTCTGGAGCTGCCTTTAAGCTCCATAGCTTCAATGCGGCCCCGTCTGGCGTTGATATCGCCAACCAGCCCGCCTACGTATTCGTCCGGGGTAACAATTTCCAGCTTCATAATAGGTTCCAGAATAACCGGGTTGGCTTTCTGTCCGGCCTCTTTGAAAGCCATGGCCGCGGCTATTTTATAGGCAATGGCCACCGAATCAACTTCATGATAGCTGCTCTCTAAAAGCGTCACCCGAACATCAGTCACCGGATAACCGGCTACCAGACCGGCCTCCATGGCTTCTCTCACGCCCTTTTCAATTTCCGGGACAAACTCCTGAGGTATAGTTCCAGATTTCAGTTTGTTGACAAACTCAAAACCCTGGCCCCGACTGAGCGGTTCAACTTTAATTACGCAATGTCCGTACTGACCCTTTCCAGCCAGCTGACGGATAAACTTGCCTTCAGCCTCGGCTTCACGGGTAATAGTCTCTTTATATGCAACCTGAGGTCGGCCCAGCCTGGCCTGAACTCCAAACTCCCTGACCAGCCTGTCCATGATAATTTCCAGGTGCAGCTCACCCATACCCTGGACCAGAGTCTGTCCGGTCATGGGGTCCTGAGTCAGCCTGAAAGTCGGGTCCTCTGACATGAACTTCTCCAGAGCGTTGAAAAGTCGTTGATGGTCGGCTTTGGTTCGGGGTTCTATGGTTGCTGAAACCACTGGCTCCGGAAAAGTCGGAGGCTCGAGCAGGATGGGTCTGCTTTTAAGACAGAGGGTATCACCGGTAGAGAGAGTTTTCATTCCGCCAAAAGCCGCTATGTCACCGGCATAAACCTCGCTTATCTCCCGGCGCTTATTGGCGTGCATTTCCAGCAGCCTGGTAACTCTTTCTTCCTGGTCCTTAGTAGCGTTGTAAACCGATGCCCCAACCTTGAGTTTACCGGAATAAACCCGGAAATAGGCCAGGCTTCCGAGAAAGGGGTCGTTCATTATCTTGAAAACCAGGGCACAAAAATGTTCACTGTCCGAAGCTTTCCTGATTTCTTCCTGATGAGTTCTCGGATGAAAACCTTTAACCGGAGGGATGTCAACCGGAGATGGCAAATAATCCACAATGGAATCGAGCAGTGGATGAACACCTTTGTTTCGGAAAGAAGCCCCGAAAAGAACTGGATAGAATTTCAGCTCTATAGTTCCCTTCCTGATGGCTTTTTTTATTTCTTCAGCAGAAATATCCTCGTCTTCAAGGTATTTTCTCATCAGTTCATCGTCAACTTCGCTCAGGATTTCGAGCATTTCTCTTCTTTTCAGTTCAACTTCTTCCCGGTATTGATCAGAAACCGGTCTTTTTTCGAAATCGGTTCCCAGTAGGTCGTTTTTCCAGACAATCTCCTGCTCTTCAACGAGATCAATCACGCCGCTAAACTTATCTTCTATTCCGATGGGTATCTGTATGGGCAGAGGTCTGGCCCCCAGACGAGTTCTTACCTCGTCCACAGCTCTTGATGGGTCAGCACCTAATCTGTCCATTTTGTTCACATAAATTAAACGGGGTACCCGGTATTTATCAGCCTGTCGCCAGACTGTTTCTGACTGGGACTCCACACCCCCAACTGCACAGAGGATGATAATAGCCCCGTCCAGTACTCTTAAAGACCGCTCAACTTCGGCGGTGAAATCGACGTGTCCGGGTGTGTCGATTATGTTTATGCGGTGGTCCCGCCAGTAGCAGGTTGTGGCTGCTGCAGTTATGGTAATGCCACGTTCCTGCTCTTGAACCATCCAGTCCATAACGGCAGTGCCCTCATCAACTTCTCCCATCTTGTAAGTAATTCCGGTAAAGTAGAGTATCCGTTCTGTGGTTGTAGTCTTCCCCGCATCGATATGAGCCATGAAACCAATGTTTCTGACTCTTTCGATCGGGCACGACCGCATGAACTTTTATCTCCATTTATGAATAAAAATACTAAATTTATCAGCTTGCCTGAAATAATCTTTTTTACCATTTATAGTGGGCAAAAGCGCGATTGGCCTCGGCCATTTTATGGGTATCCTCTCTCTTTTTTACTGCTCCGCCTTTATTAGCCAGAGCATCTAAAATTTCGGCCGCTAGCTTTTCTTCCATGCTCTTTCCACTTCTATCTTTAGCAAACTTTACCAACCAGCGCATCCCGAGGGAGATTGATCTCTGCTCAGGAACTTCAACCGGCACCTGGTAGGTGGCTCCACCAACTCGCCTGGACTTAGTTTCCAGCAATGGCCTGGCATTATCTATGGCTTTTTCAAGTATTTTTAGCGGGTCTTCTTTGGTCCTGTTTTTCAGGATATCCAGAGTGTTGTAGACAATTCTTTCTGCCACACTCTTTTTACCCTTTCGCAGGACGAGATTGATTAACTTCCCAACCAGGGTCGAATTATAGAGTGGGTCTGGCTGTGGCTTCCGCTTTCTGACTATTCCACGTCTCGGCATCTCTTATCTCCTCGAAGTGCTTACTTACCTGAAGCTTTTTTCTCCTTGGGCTTCTTGGCCCCATATCTGGAACGGCCCTGGAATCTATTCTGAACCCCTTCGGCATCAAGAGTACCACGAATTATGTGGTATCTGACACCGGGCAAGTCCTTTACTCTACCACCTCTTATCAAAACTATTGAATGCTCCTGAAGGTTATGACCAATGCCGGGGATGTAAGCGGTAACTTCTACGTTGTTGGTGAGCCGGACTCTGGCTACCTTTCTCAGAGCTGAATTCGGCTTCTTGGGTGTAGTGGTAAATACCCTGACGCATACTCCCCGCTTCTGGGGACAGCCATCAAGAGCCGGAGATTTGCTCTTATACTTTTTGGGCATCCTGCCCTTTCGTACCAGTTGATTGACAGTTGGCACTTAAAATTCTCCTCTATAAATAATAGAAAATACTAATTTTCTCTTCCCAGGATGAATTTCCCGAGAAATATGCTTGAAGAATAGCAAAAACAGCCTGTCTTGTCAAGAAAATTACAGGCTATTTTGCTTTTTTTTACACTAATTCCGGGCTTGGATTTCCGCCTCTTTTTCTACCTCTTCCCTGGCCGCAAGGTCTTCTCTGAGAATCACATTACGGTAATACCTGAACCCGGTTCCGGCCGGAATCAATCTACCCATAATGACGTTTTCCTTGATTTTTCTCAAGTAGTCAACCTTGCCATACAGAGCAGCTTCAGTCAGAACCCGAGTGGTTTCCTGGAACGAGGCAGCCGCAATAAAGCTGTCGGTGCTGAGAGCACTCTTGGTTATACCCAGCAGTAACGGTCTGGCTTTGGCTGGCTTTCCGCCTTTCTTCAGAACTTTTTCGTTCTCTTCCTGGAACTTAAACTTATCAACCTGTTCATCAACCAGAAACTCAGTATCGCCCACTTCTTCAATCTTGACCCATCTCAGCATCTGTCTGATTATGATTTCTATGTGCTTGTCATTGATGGTGACGCCCTGCAGCCGGTAAACTTCCTGAATTTCCCTGAGCAAATACTCTGCCAGTTCTTTTTCCCCGAGGACTTTAAGAATGTCATGGGGGTTAACCGGTCCATCCATCAACGGAGTCCCGGCTCTAATCTTTTCTCCGTCAGATACCAGAAGGTGCGCACTCTTGGGGATCAAATATTCTTTGGCCCCGCCTCTTTCATTTCTGACGATTACTCTGCGGTGCCCGCGAACCAGGTCTCCAACCTGAACAACTCCGTCAATTTCGGAAATAACAGCCGGGTTCCTCGGTCTTCTGGCTTCAAACAGTTCTTCTGCCCTGGGCAAACCACCGGTAATATCTTTGGTTCTGGCGACTTCTCTGGGAATTTTAGCCAGGATATCTCCGGCATATACCTCCTCTCCATCTTCAACTTCCAGGTTGGCTCCCTTGGGTAGAAAATATCTTTTCTTAACCACCGGCTCGCCGTTTTCATCTTTATTCTTCGGGTCAATTATCTCGACCATCGGCTGAAGCTTTTCATCTCTGGGCTCAGTAACCACCACTGTGATTAAACCGGTAAAATCATCCCGGACCTCATCCATGGACACGCCGGGAATCAGGTCCTTAAACCTGACTTGACCCGATTCTTCTGTCAGAATGAAGGTGCTGAAAGGATCCCATTCGGCAAATTCCTGACGGGCTTTAACCATATCCCCGTCATTGAGAAGAACTTTGGCTCCGTAAGGAACCTGATAGTGCTCAATTTCTCTGCCGCGGTGGTCTAAAATCGCTATGCTGGCATTACGGTTAACCACCACCAAATTACCTTCCCTGTTTTTAACCCAGATGAGGTTGTTAAACTTAATAACACCATCGTTTTTGGCCTCAAGAGCTGATTTTTCGGCCCCACGCATGGCGATACCACCGACGTGGAAGGTTCTCATGGTCAGCTGAGTACCGGGCTCACCTATTGACTGAGCGGCGATAATGCCCACTGCCTCACCCAAATCAACCAGGCGACCCGTGGCCATATCCCGACCATAGCACAGCTGGCAAACACCTCTTCTGGATTCGCAAGTCAGAACAGAGCGGATTTTAACTCTTTCAATTCCCAGATTCTGCAATTTTTCGGCAATCTCTTCTGTTATTTCCTGATTCATATCAACTATCAGCTCACCAGTGTCAGGATGGACAATTCTCTCCAGCGAAATCCGACCTACAATTCGATCAATAAAGGGCTCTATTATTTCACCATTTTCCACGATAGCACTTACGTTAACACCCTTTAAGGTCCCACAGTCATGCTGGTCAACTATGACCTCCTGAGCCACGTCGACCAATTTCCTGGTCAGATAACCAGAGTTGGCTGTCTTCAGAGCAGTATCAGCCAGACCTTTTCTGGCACCATGAGTGGAGATAAAATATTGCAGAACGTTGAGGCCTTCTCTCAGGTTGGAGGTGATCGGGGTTTCTATGATTTCACCTGAAGGTTTACTCATCAGCCCTCTCATGGCTGCCAACTGACGTATCTGTTGCTTATTACCTCTTGAACCGGAGTCAGCCATCACAAAAAGCGGATTAAGCTTTTTTTCTACGAAGCTGACCCGCTTCATGGCGTCCATCATGGCGTTGGTAACTTTGTCGGTAACGGAGGTCCAGATTTCTACCACCCGATTGAATCGCTCACCTGAAGAAATAGTTCCCTCCCGGTAAAGTTTTTCAATTTCCTGAACTTCCTTCTCGGCTTTTTTAATGATTTCGTTCTTTTCATCTGGAATCATAAAGTCTTCTATTCCCAGAGAGAAGCCGGCATAGGTGGCGTAATTAAATCCAAGCTCCTTCATCTTATCGAGCATTGCCGTGGTTTTTTCCAGACCGGCTTTTAGATAAACATAATAAACCAGGCTTTCCAGTCCCTTCTTTTTAAGCATTCCGTTGATAAAGGGCAAACCTTTAGGAAGAACGCTGTTGAAAATGATCCGCCCTGGTGTTGTTTCTATGATTTCGTTTTTGAGCTGGGTCACCGGACAGCTAACCACAGCCTGGTCATCATAAAAAGTCTTCAGGTTCATAAAAGGTCCAGAATAACGGACTTTAATCCGGCTGTGAAGGCTGATTTCCTTGGCTTCATAGGCCAGCAGAGCCTCTTCAAAGGTAGCAAAAATCCGGCCTTCACCCTTTTCTTTCTTATGCTCCAGGGTGAGGTAGTAGCAACCCAGTACCATGTCCTGGCTGGGAATGGCCAGCGGGCGTCCGTGTGCCGGAGAAAGGATATTGTTGGAAGAAAGCATCAGGGTGCTGGCTTCAATCTGAGCTTCAACAGATAGCGGAACATGAACTGCCATCTGGTCGCCGTCAAAGTCAGCATTAAAAGCCGCACAAACCAGAGGGTGTATCTGGATAGCCTTACCTTCTATCAGAATTGGTTCAAAAGCCTGAATTCCAAGCCGGTGCAGGGTTGGGGCCCGGTTGAGCAGTACTGGATGTTCTCTGACCACCTCTTCCAGGCAATCCCAGACTTCAGGTCTTTCCTGTTCATGCCACTCTCTGGCAATCTTGACCGAAGGAACCAGACCTTCTTTTTCCAGCTTATTGAAGATAAATGGCTTGAACAGCTCCAGAGCCATCTTTTTGGGTAAGCCGCACTGGTGAAGCTTCAATTCCGGTCCGACGACGATGACTGAACGACCTGAATAATCCACTCTTTTCCCCAGAAGATTCTGCCTGAACCGGCCCTGCTTACCCCGAAGGGCTTCACTGAGGGATTTCAGAGGCCGACGATTAGCTCCAAGATGAACCCGGCCCCGGCGCCCGTTATCAAAAAGAGCATCAACCGCTTCCTGAAGCATCCTTTTTTCGTTGCGGATGATTAGCTCCGGAGCTTTAAGTTCAATGAGCTTCTTCAGTCTGTTGTTCCGGTTGATAACCCGGCGGTAAAGGTCGTTAAGGTCAGAAGTAGCAAACCGACCTCCGTCGAGACGGACCAGAGGTCTTAAATCTGGTGGGATGACCGGAATAACATCCAGTATCATCCACTCGGGACGGTTTCCTGATTTTTTTAACCCCTTGAACACCCTCAATCTCTTGGCATAACGCAGCTTTTTCTGCTGGGATGATTCTTTCTTCATCGCCCGGCGCAGTTTTTCGGTTTCTTTGTCTATGTCTATTTTTTCCAGCAGCTTTTTAATGGCCTCGGCTCCCATGCCGGCTTCAAATTTATTACCGTATTTTTCTCTGGCTTCCCGGTATTCTTCTTCATTTAGCAGCTGCTTTTCCTTAAGCGGTGTGTCTCCAGGGTTCAGAACGATGTATGATTCAAAATAAAGGACTTTTTCCAGCTCCTTAATAGTCATATCCAGAATCAACCCAATCCGGCTCGGAGGGCTTTTAAAAAACCAGATATGAGCCACTGGTGAAGCCAGCTGGATGTGGCCCATTCTCTCGCGGCGGACTTTGGATTTGGTAACTTCTACGCCGCAGCGTTCACAGATAATCCCCTTATACTTCATCCTCTTGTATTTGCCGCAGAGACACTCATAATCGTTGATCGGGCCAAAAATCTTGGCGCAGAACAACCCGTCCTTTTCTGGCTTAAAAGTCCTGTAATTAATCGTCTCTGGTTTGGTTACTTCTCCCCAGGACCAGCTTTTTATTTTCTCAGGAGAGGCAATGCTGATTCTGACCCGGTCAAAATCAATCTTCGGTCTTGGGCTTAAAGCTTGCCGGATCTCCATCATTATTCTCCTTTGGTTGCCTGAGGAATGGAAATACCCCAGGGCAACGCTTCTTCTTTTTCACCTTTTAATAATTCTATATTAAGGCACAACCCCTGAAGCTCTCTTATCAGGACGTTGACCGATTCTGGCAGTCCGGGCTGGAAATCAAGGTCTCCTTTGACGATAGCTTCATAAATCTTGGCCCGACCTTCTACGTCGTCTGATTTAACAGTCAGAATTTCCTGCAGGGTGTAAGCAGCTCCGTAGGCTTCGAGAGCCCAGACTTCCATCTCACCGAACCTCTGGCCACCAAACTGAGCCTTACCTCCCAGAGGCTGCTGGGTAATCAAGGAATAAGGACCGGTGGACCTGGCATGAATTTTATCATCAACCAGGTGGTAGAGCTTCATCATGTAAATGTAACCAACAGTGACCTCCTGATCAAAGGGTTCACCTGTCATCCCATCATAAAGACGGACTTTTCCAGTCTCCGGCAATCCGGCCTTTCGCAGCAGCTCTTTGATTTCCTCCTCGGTCGCACCATCAAAGACCGGCGAAGCCAGCCAGAGATTCATTTTACTAGCTGCCCAGCCAGCATGGGTTTCCAGGATCTGGCCGAGGTTCATACGCGAAGGAACGCCCAGTGGATTAAGGACTATATCCACCGGAGTCCCGTCTGGTAACCTGGGCATGTCTTCTTCTGGAACTATCTTGGCAATAACCCCCTTATTACCGTGACGGCCGGACATTTTGTCACCAACCGAAAGTCTTCTCTTCATAGCTATGAAGACTTTTACAGCTTGAATCACACCCGGAGCCAGTTCATCTCCTTTTTTGAGAGCATCCACTTTCTCCCTGAACTCCGCTCTCAGAGCTTCAATCTGACGCTTAACCTTACGGTCCAGGTCCTTTATTTTTTCGTCACGCTCAGCATCAGCGGGCAGTTTGAGTTCTTCCAGGTCTTTGAGATCTTTGAACTCCAGGGTTTCCAGCAATTTTTCTGTTAATCTGGTGCCTTTGGGTATGTTAAGGCTGCCAACCTTAGCGTTTTTGCCAACCAACTGGCCCTTAATCAGATTCTTTATCCGGCGCCATTTTTCTCTCTCGAGAATTTCAATCTCATCTTCCAGATTGCGCTTCATCTTGGCGATTTCTTCTTTTTCGATTATCTTGGCCCGCTCATTCTTTTCCTGTCCTCGACGAGTAAAAATCCGGACATCTATGACCGTTCCCTCCACACCAGGCGGGCAGTACAACGAAGCATCCTTAACATCCAGGGCTTTCTCACCAAAAATAGCTTTGAGGAGTTTTTCTTCCGGAGAAAGCTGGGTTTCTCCCTTAGGAGCTACTTTTCCTACCAGAATATCCCCTGGCTTAACATAAGCTCCGATTCTGACGATTCCGTTCTCGTCCAGGTTGCGTAGCAAGTTTTCTGAGACATTGGGAATATCCCTGGTTATTTCTTCTGGACCGAGTTTGGTGTCGCGAGCTTCGATCATCTCTTCAACTATATGTATTGAGGTGAAAACATCCTCTTTTATCAGCCTTTCACTTACGATAATAGCATCTTCAAAGTTATAGCCTCTCCAGGGCATAAAAGCACAAAGAATGTTACGGCCAAGAGCCAGTTCGCCGCGGTCGGTACAAGCCCCATCAGCCAGAATCTGACCTTTTACTACCCGGTCACCTTTTTTAACAATTGGTCTCTGATTGATGCAGGTGTTTTGATTGGTTCTGAGGAACTTGGTCAGAAGATAAAGGTCGGTCCCCAACTCATAGAGGCTGTTTTCTTTTTCATCTACCCTAACTATGATTCTTTCAGCATCCACAAATTCCACCACCCCTGACCGGCGGCAGACCACCACATCACCCGAACCCTTGGCAACTATGTGCTCCAAACCGGTCCCGATAAGCGGCGCTTCTGGCTTAAGCAGAGGAACAGCTTGACGCTGCATGTTAGAACCCATCAGAGCCCGGTTAGCATCGTCATGCTCCAGGAAGGGAATCAGAGCTGCTGACAGAGAAACCAGCTGTTTGGGCGAAACATCCATAAAATCTATTTCGCCTCGATGGAGTATCTTAAAATTACCCCGGTCTCGAGCACTGACTAACTCCTGTTTGATATAGCCACGGCTATCTACTTCAACGTTAGCCTGAGCTATTTTGTAATTTTCTTCTTCCCAGGCAGTAAGGTAAAAAATGTACGGTTCATAAACGGGCAGGCTTTTTGCCTTTTGTTCTTTAAGCTGTTCAACCACTTTTTCTATCTCGTCTTTTCTGACGAGCTGTCCGATACGATAATTTGTGCTTCCGGGATGAATAACTCTTACGTAATCGACCACCCTACCTTTTTCCACCTTGCGGTAAGGAGTTTCGATGAAGCCGTATTCATTTACCCGGGCATAGCAACTAAGAGAGGAAATCAGACCGATGTTTGGACCTTCAGGTGTTTCAATGGGGCAAATACGACCGTAATGGGAAGCCTGAATGTCCCTGACTTCAAACCCGGCTCTTTCCCGGCTGAGGCCACCGGGCCCGAGGGCACTGAGCCTTCTTTTGTGTGTAAGTTCGGCCAGGGTGTTGATCTGGTCCATAAACTGAGAAAGCTGAGAACTACCAAAGAATTCTTTAAGGGCCGCTATTACCGGCTTGGAATTTATCAGGTCCTGAGGCATGGCCGAAGACAGGTCTGAGCTAATGGTCATCTTCTCTTTAATGGTCCTTTCCATCCTGGTCAAACCGATGCGGAAAGCATTTTCCATCAGCTCCCCAACCGGTCTGACCCGCCGGTTGCCAAGATGGTCTATGTCATCAACGGTCCCTTCACCGTTCTTCAGCTTCAGCAGGTATCTGATTACCTGGACGTAATCTTCCCGGGAAAGGATACGGTCTTTTAAATCTTCCGGTCCAGACTTCTTTTCCGTCTCCTCCAGAAAATCCCTCTGGCCGCTGTCCAGACCCAGCTTGATGTTAAATTTCAGCCGCCCTATTCTGGAGAAATTAAACTTCAGGGGATTAAAGAACATATTCTCAAACAGAGCTTTAGCACTTTCTTCGGTATGAGGTTCACCAGGTCTCAGTTTCTTATAAATTTCGCTCAGAGCCTGTTGCTGGTCTTTCTTCAGGTCCTTTTTCAGGGTATTCAGGATCATCTGAGCTGCTTCATCATCTCCAGGGAAAAAGATTTCAAAAGGTTCGCCCCGATTGGTCAAATATTCCAGATGTTCAGCTGTCAATTCATCCCCTGACCTGACCTTACCCTTAATACTGACCAGAGAATAGGCCCCCTGAAGGTCCTGGCGGCTGGCTTTAATCTTTTCTATTTTCTTCTCTCTTAGCTTATTAAGAACCTCTTCATCGATTTTGGTCCCGCCTTTGACCACTGGAGTGCGGGAGCTATCGGGGCTGAAAACATCTTCGTGGACAATTTTTCCTACCAAACTGTCTGATACTTTCCAGTAGAGCTGTCCGTCCTCCGGAATTATTTCATAGGACTTAAAAAACAGCTTGATTATTTCTTCATCAGTCCCGTAGCCAAGGGCTCGGAGAAAGACCGTAGCCAAGAATTTCTTTTTCCGGTCGAGCCGGACCCAGAGAAGGTTCTTGCTGTCATTCTCGAACTCAACCCACGCTCCGCGGTAAGGAATGATTTTTCCCACAAACTGTCCTTTAATCTCTCCAGGACGGAAAAACACCCCCGGAGAGCGTTGAAGCTGGCTGACCACCACCCGCTCCACACCATTAAAAATGAAGGTTCCCTTCTCGGTCATCAGAGGAATGTTGCCAAAGTAAACCTCTTGCTGCTTGATGTGCTTCAGTCGGCGGGTCTTGGTGGCCGGGTCTTTTTCCCAGGAAACCAGCTGAACCTTGAGCTTCAGCGGGGCTTCATAAGTATAGCCTTTCTGGATGCATTCAAGCGGGCTGTACTTAATCTTAAGTCCGACTTTATCGCCGCAATAATCACAAAGGGGAATTTCTATCTTCTTGCTCTCACCGCAGTAGGGACAGACCCTCTTTTCGTTCAGAGCTACCTCTGAGGGAAGAAGAGTTCCACAGGACTGGCAACGGGGTCTGGAATTTTCTACTCCCTTCAGTCGCCCGCACTTGCATTCCCAGTCACCAATGGTGTAGCTGATGAACTGGAGCTCGGTGGTCTCCTTAAAATCTGAGATGGGAAAAACATCCTTGAAAGCGGCCTGCAGCCCTACGTCTTTTCTTTCGTTGGGCAGCAGGTCCATCTGCAGAAATTCGTCGTAAGACTTTTTCTGAATCTCGAGAAGGTCAGGCAATGGAAAAACTGCCCTTATTTTCGAAAAATCGACCCTCTCGCGGTAAAAATTATTGGTTTGATCAAGCATGGTAGCTCTCTACAGAAAGAGTTTGATAGTAATTATTTGCTATCATTAAAAAATTAAATTTTTTAGCCAAGGCTATTGAATTTCTACTGTGGCCCCAACCTCGGCGAATTTAGCTTTAATGGCTTCGGCTTCTTGTTTGCTGACACCCTCTTTCAGGGTTTTGGGCACGCCATCGACAAAATCTTTGGCTTCTTTCAAACCCAGATTGGTGACTTCGCGAACCACTTTGATGACCTGAATTTTCTGGCTGCCAACATCTTTCAGGATAACATTGAAAGAGGTTTTTTCTTCAGCCGGTTTAGCTTCGGCCTGAGGAGCAGCCCCTCCAGCCATAACCACCGGAGCGGCCATGGCGGCGCTGATCCCGTAACGGGTTTCAAACTCTTTGATGTAGTCAACGAGTTCCAGGACTGTCAGATTGTCCAGATGAGCGAAAAACTGTTCCTTGGTGAGTTTTTCTTGCTTTTCCATTGGTCTCCTCTCCTTTACATGAGCTTAGTTCAAGGGATATTCCCTCAACTCTCTTTTTTTTCCTTGAGGACACTCAACAAACTTCCCATGTTAACCAGGGGAATTTGCAGAGTTCTCAGGAATTGAGTTAACGGGTATGACATCAAATACCCGATTTTTCCTACCAGGTCCATTCTGGAATTAAGCTTCACTATCTGACCGAACATCTCAGGCGAAAGGTAATGACCTTCCACCAGACCGGCTTTTACTTCCAGAACTTTACCGCCTTCTGAAAAATCTTTAAGTAGTCGGGCCAGAGCAATTGGGTCCCGGTCAGAAAAAGCCAGAGCCGTATTTTTTTGGAAATAAGGCCTGAGTTCTGGCCAGCGGTCGCCGATAGCTCTGAGAGCCAGTCTATTCTTAACCACTTTCAGTTTGAAGTTATTTCTTTTTAAGGTTTTCCGGAGCTCAACCATCTTCCAGACCGGCATCTGCTTATAATCCACCAGATAGCAGGTGTTGTTCTGTTTGAAAGCTTCTTCCAGTTCCTGAACGATTTTGTATTTAGTCTCTTTTTTCACGGCTCGACTCCTATTTCTCTAAGACTTCTTCAGATAACTTGAAGGATGGACCCATGGTCGAAGAAACGAACATCGACCTGATGTATTTACCTTTAGCAGCTGGTGGCTTGGCCTGAATTACAGCCTGGATAAAGGCTTTGATGTTATCCACCAGCTTTTCTTCAGGGAAGGAAATCCGGCCAACACCGGCATGAACGATTCCCGTTTTGTCTACTCTGAATTCCACCTTACCGGCTTTGGTTTCTTCAATTGCTTTCTTGACATCAAAAGTAACCGTTCCGGCTTTTGGGTTTGGCATCAAGCCCTTAGTTCCCAGGATTCTTCCCAATTTACCCACACTTCTCATCATATCAGGGGTGGCTATGACAACATCAAAGTCTATCCAGCCCGAGGCAATCTTCTCAATGATGTCTTCTCCTCCTACATAATCGGCTCCGGCTTCTTCCGCTTCCTTAATTTTCTCACCGGAAGCGATGACGCAGATTTTTTTTGTTTTTCCAGTGCCGTGGGGAAGAACCACTGTTCCCCTAACCATCTGGTCAGAGTATTTAGGATTGACTCCGAGGCGAAGAGCTACATCCACCGATTCATCAAATTTGGCATAAGCGGCCTGTTTTAGCAGTTTAACTGCTTCCTCGATGGTGTACTCTTTCGTCTCATCCTTAAGACTTCTGGCTTTTAAATAGTTTTTACCACGTTTACTCACTGACGATCTCCAATCCCATATTTTTGGCTGTACCTTCGATGGAGCGCATAGCCGCTTCCAAGTCGTCGGTGTTCAGATCAGGAAGCTTTATTCTGGCAATTTCTTCAATCTGTTTTCTAGTGACTTTGCCCACTTTTTCTTTATTAGGAGCACTTGAACCTTTAGCAATACCGGCTGCTTTCTTCAACAGATAGGAGGCTGGTGGAGTCTTAATCACAAAAGTGAAGCTTCGGTCCTTATAGACTGTAACTAACACAGGAACAATAGTCCCTTCTTCCATATTCTTGGTGCGGTCGTTGAACTGGCGGACAAAATCCATCAGATTTACGCCATGTGGAGCCAGCGAAGGACCAACCGGTGGAGCCGGACTGGCTTGACCGGCTACTATCTGTAATTTAACCTTAGCCACAACTTCTTTAGACATTGCTTCCTCCTAAATTTTTTCTACCTGCAGGAACTCCAGTTCCACGGGGGTAGCGCGACCAAAAATGGTTACCATCACTTTCAAGGTGTTACGCTCGTGATTAACCTCTTCGACGATACCGTTAAAATTATAGAAAGGACCATCAATAATCCTGACTGCTTCTCCTTTTTCAAAGGTATGCTTTGGCTTGGGCTTTTCCGAAGTAACTTCCATCTGATGGATGATTTTGCTGACCTCTTCCGGGCTGAGTGGAGTTGGCTTGCGGCCTGAGCCGACAAAACCGGTCACTTTGGGAATCTGCCTTATCATTAACCAGGTTTCGTCGTTCATCTCCATTTCCACCAGGATGTATCCCGGATAGGGTTTTTTAGTGGTAACCACCTTTTTGCCACCCCGGATTTCGACCACATCTTCAGTCGGAATGACGATCTGGCCAATGCTGTCTTCCAGCTTCATTTCGGCCGCCTTCAGGCGGATAGATTCAGCCACGAAATTTTCGAAGCCTGAATAAGTGTGAATTACATACCAGTTCTTGGCCATTTATTTCCCTGTTTTATCCAAAAAATGTCTTAATCTGGGTAATCAACCAGGCAAAAATTACATCTATAAAAAACAGATAAAATCCAAAGAAAAATATGGCTATGATGACGATGATGGTCGTCCCATAGACTTCCTGTTTTGCCGGCCAGGTTACTTTTTTTAACTCTGACCGAACGTCCTTCAGAAAATTCACGAATCGTTTGTACCAGGGTAGCTTTTCGTTCATTTTACTTACGCCTTTTATTAACCCTAAACTGGCGGGTGAGGCAGGACTCGAACCCGCAGCCTGCGGTTTTGGAGACCGCTGCTCTAGCCAATTGAGCTACTCACCCTCAGTTTTTTAGCCATCACTTCACTTCTTTATGAAGAGTATGCTTCCGGCAGAAAGGACAGTGTTTTCGAAGCTCCAACCTTTCAGTTTGTTTTTTCTTATTCCTGGTGGTGGTATAGTTCCGGCGCTTGCACTCCGAACACTGAAGAGTGATTATTTCCCGCATCTTTTTTTCCTTAAATCAGAAATCTGCAGTGAGACTTCTAATTGAACTGAATTTACTCCAGGATTTCGGTAACCGTTCCGGCTCCGACCGTCCGGCCGCCTTCACGAATGGCAAACCGCAGGCCCTTCTCCATGGCCACCGTGGTGATCAGCTCCACCTCAACGTTAGCATTATCCCCG
>Ga0136652_1000732_pt1 | contig 15139 bp, 18 predicted proteins | sample ConPoolayeEmetaG_FD_94864 | JGI IMG/M metagenome (GOLD analysis project Ga0136652, IMG submission 94864) | Hot spring microbial mat communities from California, USA to study Microbial Dark Matter (Phase II) - Cone Pool mat layer E metaG... ...
GGCCGGAACGAAAGCGCCTGCTCCTGCGACCACACCCCCGGTATGGCCGTGCCACAGTTGTAGCATTTGCCGTCGGCCACCCGATTGAACTTGACCTGAAAACCGATGCGCCGGATCAGCTCGGTCTGACAACTGTGACAGTACGTATTCTCCCCCGGATGCATGGGGACATTCCCCGCATATACGTAACGCACTCCGGCATCCAGCGCGATCTTGCGGCAGGTCTCCAGCGTCGACACCGGTGTGGGCGGCAGGTTGGTTACGCGGTAGGTCGGGTGGAACCGTGTAAAATGCATCGGCACATTCGGTCCCAGGTGCCGAACCACCCACCGGCTCATCTGCTCAATCTCCTGCGGCGAATCGTTCTGCGTCGGCACAATCAGCACCACCAGCTCGAACCAGATACCGATCTCCTTCAGCGTTTCCAGCGTACTCAGCACCGGCTTGAGCTCCCCGGAGCACAGCTCGCGGTAGAAACGCTCACTGAACGCCTTGAAGTCAATCTTCACCCCCGTCAAATGCTGGCATAACTGGCGCAGCGGCTTTTCCTTTATAAACCCGTTCGAAATGATCACGCTCCCGATGCCGGCCTGCCGTCCCAGTGCCGCCGCGTCGTGCATGTACTCGTAGAAGACCACTGGCTCGGAGTAGGTATAGGCCAGTGTCGGGCTGCCCCGCGCCCGGCACAGCTCTACCAGCCGCGCCGGAGGCACCTCCACGCTCTCGACCTGCTCCGGTCGGTACTGACTGATCTGCCAGTTCTGGCAGAACTTGCACTCCATATTGCAGCCAGCGGTGGCCACTGAGAACGCCGTTGTGCCCGGCAGATAGTGGAAAAGCGGCTTCTTCTCGATCGGGTCGACGTTCGCCGAACACAGTGCCCCGTACACCAGCGTCTGGTACTTTCCCCCCTGATTTTCCCGCACCCCGCAGTACCCGCGCTCGTCGTGTGCCACCACGCACTCGCGCGGGCAGAGCACGCAGCGTACCTGCTGATCCGGCAGCCCTTCCCAAAACATCGCGGGGCTGCGAACGACTCCCTTGAGCCGCAGACCCTCAAGCTCACCCGTGCCGGCCACATCCTGCTGCGCCCGGGCGGTCAGACCGTGCAGCAGCACGCCCGCCCCGCACGCCGCCCCTGCCGCAAGCACCTGCCTGCGCGTCAGCCTGCACCCGGACTTGCTACGCACGCTCATCGCGAAGCGCCCGCACCCCCGCCCTCAAACGCCGCTGCGCTCCGAGGATTATAGCTCAATCCGCTCGATTTTATTCAGATCAGCCACGCCCAAGCCGCGAGCCGCGGCGGTAGCGATATGTTTCGGCGGCCGCCCATCGGCCTCAAGCGATTTTAGCCCCGCTTCGCGCCGCTTGTTTTCGATCAGGTCGGCACCCACGGCGTCCACCGCTACAAAATCCGTCCCGACCAGCAGTCCGCCAAAGTTCCACTGATACTCCCTGCGGTTGCCCGGCCCGCCCTGATACTGGCCGCGCACCGCGTCCAGCACCGTCAGCCGCCACTTCCGCGCAATCAGCGGATGCGAAACCACGTCCACAATATAGGGATCGCAATTGTTATCATGGTACTTGTTGGGATTGTGAATCGCCCCGTAGAAACACTTCATCGAAAGCGACACCCCGGCCAGATTGTGGTCCTTCAGCACCGGCACGCAGATCAGTGCGTCGATTTCATCCACGAGAATCCGCGAAAAGCAGGTCCCCACTTTTCCGCTCGTCTCGACCTTCTCGTGATACCCGTTTCCGTATCTCTCCGCATCGGTCCCTCGACACCGCGGGCCTAAGCCAGACCGGTTCAATTTGAATCCCGCCTTCTCCAGCTCGCGGTCGAACCGGTCCCAGATGACGATGTTTTCCGCCGGCACTCCTGCGCGGCGCAGCCCGCTTACTACTGCGTCCACTACCACGGGCAGCGTGTGGAGGCCCAGCGTGTTCACCTTGATTCCCACTCGCTCGTTCGGCCGGAACCACTTTCGCCAAGCTGCCGCTGAGTCATCCACCCCACACAGCCGCTGCACCGCGGCGTCGAGCAGCTTTCGCAGCGTCTCGCCATGCTCGTCTGGACTGCCGCGTTGCAGGGCCTCGTCGCGTGCGATCACCACGCGCGCCTGCGGCTCGCCTGATCCTGGCTGCCCCCACACCTGCCGGGGCAAAGAAACCCCCGCTGCTACCGCTCCGAACTGGGCGAGAAACTCCCGCCGCGTGGCAAGCCAGCCCATAACCAACCTCTCCTGCGCCAGAAGATTTCGACACCCGGCTCGGCTCACTCCCGGTGCTGCCGCTCGCCAAAGACCTCTGCCTCGAAGGTGTATAGCTCTGCCCGCGAATCCTTCCAGGCATCGGGCGGCAAAGCCGCCTTCAGGCACACCTGCCGCAGAAACTCCTCTCTCGTCCACCCGCGTTCGTATGCCACCTGCGGCAGCAGTACTCCGCGTGCCGGTCCCAGCGAGATGAGCAGCCCGTGCTGCCCGATCACGACCTCAGCGACACTCTGGACCCGCTTCATCGGCGACAGATAGCTGATCTCGATATCCAGCTCATCCAGTTCGCGCTCCGTCACCGGGTTGTTCACGAACCGCGGATCACGGCAGGCTGAAATTGCATTTCGTACTACTGCCTGATATAGCGGCCCCTCCGGCGCCATGTTCCCGATGCACCCGCGCAACTCGCCGCGATTCTGTAGTGTCACGAAGCACGCCCCGTCCTGGCGCAGCGCCTCGGGCAGCTTCGCGGCCTCGACCGGCGGCGGCTTCTGCCCCTTAAGATATGCCGCCACCGTCTGCCGCGCAATCCGCAAAAGCTCGGCACGCTCTTCAGCACTCAGGCGGCCCTGCCGGGGCACGTAGACGAAGGATTGATAGGTAACGCTGTTGACCCAGTCACCGGTCATCCGGCCGGAGGTATCGAAAGCCGCCCGCACCCCGGTTGCCCCCCCCTTCATCGCCAGCAGCCGCAAAAGCAGGCTCACGGGGTTCCGCCCGCAGATCGTGTCGCCGGTCTTTTCCAGGTGCGCCACGAATCCGTCGTAATCGCACCGGCTCAGTGGCCGCGCCGCCTGGTCTGCAAGCTCCTGTAGCTTCTGAGGAACATCGGTCCGGAACGGCACGTAGCCGTAGCCCGGCCCGTAGTGCGTGCAGTCTGTGCTCGCCACCAGCAGCGTCTGCTCGTCTACAACCGGCAGCAGCGCCTGCGCCGCCACTGTGTAATCGCGGTCTGACATCTGCCCCACCAGCAGCGGGACCAGCGAAAAGTCGCCCAAAACACGCTGGAGAAACGGAAGTTGCAGCTCCAGCGAATGCTCATCCGCCCCCGCTTCGGGTTTTGATACAAATAGCGGATTCCTGAGCAGCCGGTCGCAGATTTCGCGGTCAATCCGCACCTGCCCGAGCGGCGTCTCATACGCTGTCAGGTCCCGCGGAACGTCGATTCCCCGGTATCGTCCTGCGTACCGGTGACTGAAGGCCAGCACGATCACGCGCCGGTATGAATGGCCCCGCAGACTGGCGTACGCCGCCGCCGCCACCGGCGCACTGTACCGATACCCCGCATGAGGGCAGATAAGCGCCAGCGGCTTGCCCTCCACCTGTGGCGGTGTAACCTTTGCCAGTAATCCGTCGATGAACGCAGCCAGTTCCTGACTTGTCCCCGGGTACCAGGTCCCCGCGCAAACCGGCGGCCGGACCGCGCCCCCGCTCTCCTGCGCCCAAGCTGAATTGTCTGAGATGGGCCCCATGGTGCCTCCTAACAGCGCTGCCAGCACGAGCCTTCGGATGTGCATGACGCCTCGTCTTGCCAGAAAAAGTGCGCCTTGCCTTGGCGATCAGGCCTCCGCCCCAGCTCGCAACACATCCTAACGCTTTTCAGCCCTCTTCAAAAGCCGCGCCGCCCCGGTACGCCTAGAAAAACGCCGGTCACCGCCGCGAGCTGTCATCCGCGAGCTGTCATCGGCTGCGCCCGCGCGCGATAATCGGGGCCGTGAAAGGTGGCACTTGCTACATCGGGACCAGCGGCTGGAGCTACCCGCACTGGGCCAAAGGACGCTTTTATCCGGTCGGCCTCAAACCCGGCGACTGGCTCAGCTACCTGAGCCAGCACCTGCCTACCGTCGAGGTCAACTCTTCTTTCTACCGGCTGCCGCAGGCCAACTTGATCCGCCGCTGGCGCGACTGCGTTCCCGACAGCTTTCGCTTTGCGGTCAAACTGTGGCGTCGCATTACCCATGACAAGCGTCTGATCGACTGTGATGACGAACTGCGCAGCTTCTTTTCCGTCGTGGGCGAGCTGCGCAGCCGCCGCGGCCCGCTACTCGTCCAGCTTCCCCCTTCCTTCCGCAAGGACCTCGATCGGCTGGACGGATTCCTTGGGCTGCTGCGCCAGGTCATGGGCCGTCGGAGCTGGCTGGTCGCGGTGGAGTTCCGTCACCCTGGCTGGATCTGCCCGGAAGTCTACGAACTGCTTTCTCGCCGGGCGGCTGCGGTCGTCTTGGCTGACTGGCCGCGCTGCTCGGTAACCGAGCCTAATGACGCGCCGTTCGTGTACGTCCGCCGTCACGGGCCGGCAGGCCGTTATCGCGGCTGCTACTCAGCCGAGCAGATCGCCGCCGACGCCGCCAGCATCCGCCGCTGGCTTGGCGAAGGCCGCGATGTCTTCGTTTATTACAATAACGACGTCGAAGGCTACGCCGTCGACAATGCTCGTCAGTTGCTTGCCGCGGTCGGCCCCGGCTGAGCGCCGCGCACGCGCTGGGAGAATACGCACCATGCCCCGAGTCAAGATCACCCTGGCGAACTTGACGGTCTTTGCCGAGCTGAACGATTCGCAGACTGCACGCCAGTTGGTTGAGAAACTGCCGTTCCGTTCCGTGGCGCAGCGCTGGGGCGATGAGGTTTACTTTCAGACTCCGCTGGCCGCTGCGTCCGAGAACCCGCAAGCCGACGTCCCGGCTGGGACGGTCGCCTACTGGCCGCCCGGAAACGCGCTCTGCCTCTTCTTCGGCCAAAAGCCGTACAGCCCGGTCAACCTCGTCGGCAAACTCGAAGGCGACCCACAGTGCCTGGCGGCTGTTGCCGATGGCGACCCTATCACCGTGGAGCTGGCCTAAAAGTGTTCCCATGCTCACCATCGACGGCTCTTTTGGCGAAGGCGGCGGGCAGATCCTCAGAACCTCTCTGGCCCTTTCCCTCGTCACCGGCCAACCCTTCCGCATCGTCAAGATAAGAGCCGGCCGACCCAAGCCTGGCCTGCTTCGACAGCACCTGACCGCGGTCAACGCGGCTACCTTGATAAGCAACGCCACCGTCGCCGGCGACCACCTGGGTTCCAGCGAACTCACGTTCACGCCAGGCCGCGTCCGGCCCGGACACTACCGCTTCGACGTCGGTTCGGCCGGCAGCAGCACACTGGTCTTGCAGACGATCCTCCCGCCACTGCTGCTGGCCGATAGTCCCTCTCGGCTGACCATCACTGGCGGCACCCACAACCCCGCGGCTCCGCCCTTCGACTTCATGGAAAAAACGTTCGCGCCTATCCTTGCGCGCGTCGGCCCGAGGCTTGCGCTTACTTTGGTCCGGCCCGGCTTTTACCCCGCCGGCGGCGGCGAAATCACCGCCGAAATCTTCCCCCCAAAAAGCTGGCACCCCCTGCAACTTCTCCAACGCGGGCCGCTCCTGCGCCGAAGCGCCACCGCAATCGTCTCATGCCTGCCCGTCAGCATCGCGCAGCGCGAACTCCAGCGCGTCCAGCAGAGCCTGGGCTGGTCGGCCGACGAGCTACACACCTGGCAAGTCCCCGACGCCCGTGGCCCGGGAAACGTGCTTATCCTCGAACTGCACTTCGAGCAGGTCTGCGAGGTCTTCACCGGCTTCGGAGCCCGCGGCCTGCCCGCCGAAACCGTGGCCGACCGGTCGATCGCCGAGCTCTCGTGCTACTTGAACTCCGACGCCCCCGTCGGAAAACACCTGGCAGACCAGCTTCTGCTCCCCATGCTGCTCTGCGGCGGCGGCATATTCCGAACCACCGAAATCTCATCTCATGCGCAAACGAACCTCGAGATCATCCGCCAGTTCACCGGCGCAGACATCCAGATGACTCATGAACCGCCCCGCCAGGCCGAGTCGCCAACGGCAACCGGCGCCTGGCGCGTGACTGTCCAGCCTGCCCGTTGAACCGCTACGCCTGAATCCCCAGGACCTCGAGCAGATTTCCCCCCATGATTACCGGCTTGCGCGCCCGCAGCCTCACCACGAGACAGGCTTCCCGCTGCACCCAGTTCTCAAACCCCGCCACCGGCCGCACCAGAACGGCCCAATCGGTCGGCAGCATCCACTGCGCTACGGCAGGAAAAAGATCACGAATCCCCGCCCGATCCCGGACTTCGAACGCCGCCACCGGCAGTTGTTGCAGCTTGCCCGTCCGAAGTTGCCCGATGGCAAGCTGAAGCGCCTGGCGAGAAATCGGCTTGACCGGCCGCTCCGGAAGCTCACCTTCCAAAGGCAGCGCCTGGTAGCCGGCGGCCTCGACCAGCCCGGCCGCCCGCACTCCATCCGGCCGCCCCAGCGCCTGCGTGAACTCCAGGACAGCACGCAAGGCAATCTCCTGCGCCGACAGTTCCGACGCCCGGGTGCGACCCAGCCGACGCAGCGCCTCTGCCACGGTCTCGCCGGTTGCCAACCCCGACTCGACTGTGCGAGGCCCCGCGGCCGGAAGCGTCTCCGGGTATCTGCCAGCTTGTTTGGCCGGACCGGCCACCGGCGGCTCAGTGGCGCATAAAAAGAACGCGACGATTGCACATACGCCCCGCCGCGCTTTGTATCCCCTGAGCCCCCGGCTACGCATTAATCCGTTCGATCTGCACCAGCAAGGCCCGCTGACGGTGGCCCCACTTCTTCATATATCCCTTGCGCCGGCGGAACTTGAAGCCCACAACCTTCGGCAACTTGACTTCCTCAATTACCTTCGCGACGACCGAGGCCCCCGCAACCCAGGGCGTACCGATCTTGGCCGACTCCCCCTCTCCCACTGCAAGAACTCTGTCAAAGACGACCTCCGTCTGTCCCTCGACCAGCTCCTTTCGCTCTATGAACAGCTTATCGCCCTGGCTGACCTTGTACTGTTTACCGCCGTCCTCAAAAATCGCGTACACGCTCAGTCCTCGCTGATGGGCCGGGCAGACGGGCGGCCCGGACCCCTTTTTATACGCGGCAGCGCCCGTCGTGACAACCGTCGGGCGGCGCAACCGCGTCCGGGTCGTACCCCTCTTTTACCTCCAGAACATAAAAACTTCCGTATGTCGCCGACCGGTCCTGCGCTAGCAGCCGCTGCGCCAGCTCCGTTCGCGCTTCGAAGTACCGCGCCACCGCTTCCGGCGGGTCCAGCCGATAACTCCCCGACCGATAAATCACCACCGCTCCGGGCACCGCCACGCGCAGGACCCTCCGCAGCGTCGCCGCAAACGCCGCCGGCGTCATCCAGTCAAAAATGTCCAGCAGACTAAATCGCGTCACGGACCGCGGCGGCAACGTATCCAGAAACGGCCCCAACCACCCGTTCACCAGCACCACACGCTCGAGGTTACGCCGCAGCGCGTCAAAACTCTCTGGCAGCAGATACGGCGGCACGCGGTACCCACGGAAGCGCCCCGTCACCGCTTGCGAGAGAAAGTAGTTGTCGTAAATGGGCACCTTTGTCAGCACATGCTCCACACGCTCTTTGACAAAATCGTAGATGTCATGCCGGTCATGCACCAATCGGAACTGGTTCGGGTGCACCCCTGCCAGGTACAGGAACGGCTTGAAGCGTACGAACCGTCGTGACCACGGCCCCCACAACCGCGGAGCCGCATATCGGTAGTACCACTTGGCCTGCTCGGTCAGGTCGCGCAGCTCAAAAAACGCCTCGATGCGCCGCCGCGGTATCCCCAGAGCCAACAGAAATGGCCGCAGAATGCGACAGAACACGCCCATGCGCCCGAACCGGTGCAGATTGCCCGCGACCATCCACAAGTTCCGGTCCCAGAACTGCCGCGACCGGGGCGATAGTCTTGGCCGCAGATACGGCCGGTACACTCTCGTGACCACCGAGGGTCGGCGCGCCGCAAAAATGTCGAAAAACGTGTCGTGATCCAACGCTGCAATCGCCGCCAGCTTAAGCTCCAGGATCGCGTTCTGCGCCGGATTGCCGTCCACGCAGATAAGCTGCTTTGGCCCCTGAGACAGAAAGCTCAGCGGATTGCACCCGGCGGAGCTGATTGAGACGACCACGTCGTCTCCGGTGAGGCGGAATGCCTCACAGTCCATGCGCGGGTCTTCCCAAGACATGTTGAAAACAATCCCCCGGAAGACCAGCCGCTCGAGCAGCGGACGCCGGTCCGCCTGCGGCAGATCCATAATGCGGACCACGCTCAGCCCTTTCTCCTGCCGACCGCGACGAAACAATAGTCCGACAGCCAGTTTTCGACTTCAACCTGGCCCATCAACTCGCGCAGCCCGGCGATATAGGGCCGAACCGTCTCGACATGATTGAAGCGCAACCACCAGCGTGCCATCCGCCCCGCCAGGCCCCAACCTTCGAAGCGGCCGAACTCCAGCACCACCAGCCGCCCACGCGGCCCCAGATGCTCCCACGCACACCGCAGCGCCGCCTGCCAATCCGAGATCACCGCTAGGCTGTAGGCGAACAGCACCGCGTCGAACTGCCGGCCGAGCCAAAGCCGGGTCGCGTCCGCCTCGATCAGTTCCACATTGGGCCAGCCTGCCCGAAAAACCCGGCGCCGCGCCCGCTTGAGCATGTGCGGCGAAAAATCCACCCCCGTAAGCGAGCCGGCCTGCGGGTCCAGTCGCTCCAGAATCAACCGAAAATTCAGCCCCGTCCCGCATCCAACCTCCAACACTCGATCCGTCGGCCGCAGGTCGAGTTTCTCCACCGCTCGCTGTCGCCGCCGCAAGATCATCCAGCGCGTCAGGTCGTATACCCCCGCTTGGTACCGGTAAAATCGCTGCACCGCCATCTGCGTCAACAGTTATCTCCTGCCTGTGGGTCAACACGCCAGTTGACAGGTCTGGAAGTGTACTGCGAGTACCCAACGCTTGGAATCCGCCTCTGGGGCCACGCGCCGGCCCGTACCCCTGGTTGACATCTGGTCGCCTGTTCACAAAAATGCCTTCCAGCCAGGCAGGACCGCCCAAAGAACCCTGCCCGGGCCTTACCAAGGGGCCGAACCGATGGACCAGCCCTCTTCGCACCTGAAAATCAAGCGGGCCGACGGCATCGCCGTCGTCGAATTCGCCGACCGCAAAATCCTGGAGGAGCTTTCCATCCAGGAAATCGGCGAAGAACTGATGCGCCTGGTGGAGTCCGAACCTGGCGTCCGCCTGCTCCTTAACTTCCGCAACGTCGATCACCTCTCCAGCGCTGCCCTTGGGATGCTTATTACCCTTAACCGCAGGGTCCAAGAGCAGAAGGGCCAGCTTAAACTCTCTGATATCAACCGCCAGATTTACGAGGTCTTCAAGATAACCAAGCTTAACCGGCTCTTTGAAATCTACGACACCGCCGAAGAGGCTTTGGCCGGTTTCACCAGACCATGAGAACCGCCTGCCCCGGCCGGCTCCCGGACTTCTTGCTAGGATCAGCAATGCGTCCCCCGCCAGACTTCGGCGTCCGCGACGAAGAGCTTACTCACCTGGTAGTCCCCAGCGACCTGCGCAGCGCAAAGGAGCCTGAAGAGCAGATCGTCAGCGAAATGATCAGCCACGGCTACGATCGCGACACAATCTTTGCTCTGCGACTGGCCCTGGAGGAAGCCATCACCAACGCCATCAAGCACGGAAACCGCAACGACCCCACGAAGCACATCCACCTTCGTTATCACGTTAACCCCGACCGGGTCGTCGTCATGGTCCGCGACGAGGGGCGCGGCTTCCGGCGCAAATCCCTACCCGATCCCACCGCCGATGAAAACCTCCAGCGTGCCGGCGGCCGCGGTCTTATGCTCATGCGCTCCTATATGACCAAAGTGCGTTACAACCGCGTCGGCAACGAGGTCTGGCTTCTTAAGACGCGCAAGGAGCCCGACAAGTGAAGCCTAACGCCAGCGACGACCTCACCGTAGAACTACGCCGCGAGGGCAGCATCCAGATTGCCACTCTACGCGGCTCGGCCGGCACTGAGACCGGAGAAGACCTCCAGCGCCGCCTCATCGCCGCGGCCACAGACCAGCCCCCTAAAATTGTCGTCGACCTCTCCGGGCTTAGCTTCGTCAACTCCGCCGGACTGGGCGCCTTCATCGCTCTGCACCAGCATTGCCGTCAGCACGGCGGCGACGTCTGCTTCGTGAACCCGCGTCCTGCGGTCGCCCAGATCCTCCGCGTCACCAACCTCGACCGACTCATACGCACCTACCCCGACCTCGACTCGGCTATCAAAGCCCTCAGCTCCTGACCCCAGAACCGGGGCAATCCCCGCACCGCTTCATGCGATACCCATGGCTGGACCCAGCCACTAGGGGCTGCCCCTTGCGCCACGTCCATGTAGCCATTGTCGGCCCTCAAGCTGCCCGCGAGCTGCTTTGTGGTCGTAAGCGGGTCGAAACTCGGTTCTTGCGCTACTGGCGTCCGCCCCTTGGCCGTGTTCACGCTGGGGACATCGTCCATTTCAAGCTTTCGGGTGGCGATTTTATCGGAACCGCCAGGGCAACCGCCGTTTATCACCTGTTGAACCTCACGCCCACGGTCGTGCAGCGCCTGCGCAAGGAACTCAACTCCTTCGTCCGCGCGCCATTGAGCTACTGGCACAGCCGAAGTCTTTGCCGTTACGCCTGCCTGATCTGGATCAGCCCTCTTATCGCCGCACCACCCGGCCTTTACATCCCGCGCCAATACGGCAACGCTTGGATCACCCTAGATGCGGAGCCGCCGGTCGTTTGGCACGACCGGCCCGGTGCTTGGCACGAGCAACCGGGCTGCTATACTTAAAGTTTTGGCGGTCCGTCTACCGCCGCAAGGAGCGTGCAAGCTCATGCCGACAATCAACCAATTGATCCGCCGACCACGGCAAACGCCGCCGAAGAAGTCCAAGGTGCGCGACCTGGAAGGCTGTCCGCAGCGCCGCGGGGTATGTTTGCAGGTCAAGACCATGACGCCTAAGAAACCGAACTCGGCGTTGCGGAAGGTGGCCCGCGTCCGGCTGACCAACGGCCGCGAAATCACTGCCTACATCCCCGGCGTCGACCACAACCTTCAGGAACACTCGATCGTGCTGGTCCGCGGGGGCCGCGTCCGCGATCTGCCCGGCATCCGCTACCACATCCTCCGCGGGACTCTCGACTGTGCTGGCGTGGTCGCGGACAAGGAAGGCAAACCCAGGAACCGCTCCCGCAGCAAGTACGGCGTAAAGCGACGGAAGAAGTAGCATGGCCTTTAAGCGTTGGACCTCCTCCGAAAAGCAGCTCCAGGCCGACCCCCGCTATAACAGCAAGCTGGTTTCCAAGTTCATCAATTGCATGATGTGGGAGGGCAAGAGGTCCGTCGCCACCCGCATCTTCTACGAGGCCATGGACCTGGTCGCGCGGAAGATCTCGGACGTTCCTGCCCTTCAGGTGTTCGAAACCGCGGTCGAAAACGTCAAACCTAACGTCGAGGTGCGCTCGCGCCGGGTCGGCGGTGCCAACTATCAGGTGCCCATGCAGGTCAATCCCCACCGCCAGCAGTCACTGGCAATCCGCTGGATCATCCATGCCGCCCGCGCCAAAACTGGCCGCCCGATGGCCCAGCGCCTTGCCGATGAGCTTGCCGCCGCCTATCGCCGCGAAGGCGACGCAATGAAAAAACGTGAAGAAGTCCACCGGATGGCCGACGCCAACAAGGCATTCGCCCACTTCGCCTGGATCAAGCGCTAGCGCGCCGCGTCTGCCTGCGTATCGCGGTATAACCCCCGCTCGGCGATGTACGCCGCTACCGCATCCGGCACCAGATACCGGATCGACTGGCCGCGCCCAACGCGCTCCCGAATCTCCGTAGCGCTGATCTCGATCAGCGGCGTCATCAGAATATTCATTCGCAGCTTTTCCACCTGGGCGGGCGTCAGCACGTCCAGAAGTCCGCTCAGACCCTCTGCCGTGCATCCTGGTCGCCCCGCCGTTACGATGGTGCACGCGTCAACCAGCTCCCCCACACGCCACCAGGTCCGAAGCTCCAGAAGACTGTCCATTCCGATCAGCCAGTAGAGGGCGGTCCCGCTAGGCAACACCGACGCGAAGTGCCGGACGGTATTAAGCGTGTAGGTCGGCCCTTGCTGTGTCAGCTCCCACTCGTCAACCACAAACAAGGGGTCCCCAGAAACTGCCAGCCGACACATCCGCAACCGGTCCGGCCCGGGCGAAACGGGCCGCGAAAGTTTGTGCGGCGGCTGACCTGACGGGATCAGCACTACCCGCCGCACCCCCAGCCGCTCCGCAACGTGCCGGCTGACGATCAGGTGCCCAAGATGAATTGGATCAAATGACCCACCGAACAGCAGGACCTTCGCCACGCCACCGTCCTGCAAACACTGCCCCGCCACCCATTAGCGGGCAAGGACCTCTTCCAGTCGCAGAACAACGTCGGCAAGCCCATCCAGTCGCGGATGCAGCGACAGCGCTTGCCGGTAGGCCTCCAGGGCCAGCCGTAACTGGCCGCACTGCGCGTACACATGCCCGAGGTTCGCCGCCGCCGAAAAGTGCAGCGGATTACATTCCAGCGCCCGGCCGAACGCCACCCGCGCCTCGCCCAAGCGGCCCAACAGGAAGAGCACTATGCCTCGCTGGTGGTGGGCCTCTGCGAACTCCGGCTCCAGACCCACCAGCCGGTCCAGTACCTGCTGCGCTTCTCCCAGTCGCTGCTCCCCAATCAGCTCCAGCGCGTAGGCAAGCTGCGCGTTGCCCCACCGTGAGCCCGACCGCAGCCAGATGCGCCACAGGCTTTCCTCCGCCGCCTGCGCCACCTCCGGATCGTCGTGCTTGAGCAGTGGGATTAAAGTCGAACAATGTTCGGGCCTGCCTTTGAGCCCCAAGGCGGTTATGAGGCCCGACAAAAGGCCCCGTCGCCCCAAGGGCACGAGCGTCGCTAACGCATCCGCCGGGCAGCAGCTTGCCAGAAGCTGTGCTGCGGCCAACCCGCCACCGGCCGGCTCAGCAACCTCGCTTTGTCGCCCGGTGGCGCTTTCTCCTGCCACAGTCTCCAGCTCCCTGCCGCAACAGCCGCCCCGGCCCTGGGGGCCGTGTGCTCAGGATGCCAAGGGCCGGAGCGCTCGTGCATCCGGTCGTGCCGACCGGACTAAGCACAAACTCGCATTGAATCCTAGGAACGCGGCGCAGGCGGGTCAAACCTTTTTCGGCCCCTAGGTGCCAGAAGTGCCACAAGGGCCACTGGGGCCCCAACGTCGCAGGTCCTGCGGCCGTGGTTATCCGGCCAGTATCCCGTTTTCCAGGGCTGCCCGAAGCTTGCTCAGTGCGTGATTCTGAATCTGACGCACCCGCTCCTTGGTAACGCCGATCATCTGCCCCACCTGCTCCAGCGTCTTGGCCTCCACCGGCTCCAGCCCATTGCTCGGCCCCAGCGCAAACCGCGCCCGGATAACCTGCTGCTCGACCTCGCTGAGGTGAGCCAGATTCCGCCGCAATATGTCCTTGAGCTCATCTACGCAATCTTCTTCAACATCCGCCCGCTTCTGCTCCAAAAGATCGCCTTTCTCCAGCAGCGGGTCGAACTCCGTCGGAAACTGTCCCCGATACCGCGCACAGCGCGTCGCCACGCGCGAAAAACTCTTCAGTATTGCCCGGCATGCGTAGGTGCTGAACTTGTAACCCCGCGAGCAGTCGAACTTTTCCACCGCGCGCATCAGTGCCAGGTTCCCCTCGCTGATCAAATCCGAAAAGTCCACGCCCGATACCCGCGTTCTTTTGGCCATTGCCAGGACCAGCGGCAGGTTCACACGCACAATCAGTTCGCGCGCCTCGGCCGCCCGTCGCTCCCAATCCAGCAGCTCCAGTGCAGCCTCCAGGCTCAGCCGACGACCCGCAAACTTCTGCACGACCCGCATCACGCGGTACCGGCAGTAGTTGAGCTGGAGAAACGCATGCCGCTCCTGCTCGGCTGTCAGCACTACGATGCGCCCGACGCCCAGCAGGTCCGTCCCGCTGTCGTCCGCATCCGCCGGCACCTCAACTGACGCCGGCTCCAGCGGCGCAAGCAGAACGCGCTCGGCGTCGGTGCCTTCGAATGCCGGGTTGAACACGCACTCCACCGGCTCGCGCAGTCGGCGCAGCAGCCGCCGCGCGTCCGCCGCAGAGAGCGAAGCCAGCGCGCTGCTCGTCGGCGGTTTGACTGTCGGCATGATCTTGCACAGTCCCGACGTCCGACTCGCCTCCAGTTTAAACTCGCCGCGGCGAGCACTCTCAGTCGGAATCATCTCCTGGCCTCCCTTCTCCGGCTGCCGCCCGGCCGGCACACACGCTTCCCGGCGCAGCGGCCGCGCACCGCGATGCGCGCGGACTCACTTGCCTCCGCCATAGGTGCACTACGAAAGCCTCAATTTGGAGCCGTTACACCCGGCACGGGGGAGCCTGATACGCCGCCGGGTCGGCAACAATGGGGAGCCTTATACACTTATAGTGTAGCGTAAATCGCCTGCCGCTGCAAACAAAATCGCACCGATTCCACGCCGTAGAGAGTGGCTTGCTGCGATCTCGCATATAAGCTGCTTGTTTTGTCGCATTTAGTGAAGCCGCAGTCACCAACCAACAAGCCGCCGGCACGCCCTTTTTCCCGGTCCCGTCTAAAGGACACCTTGCAAATATCAGTCCCCAGCATGCTCCAGCCGGTATAGCCGCCCGGTCACCTCCTTCTGCCCGCCGACCACCGACCGCCTCAGCCACGTTACCTGCGCCCTAAGCCCGCACTCCAGCGCAACTCGCTCAAAACCATCCGCTGTCGGCCGACACGCATCGCAGATCAGCGCAAACCCACCGCGTCGCAGATGCTGGCGCACGAACCGCGACACCGGCCTGAGGTTTCGCTCCTCATACAGCACCTCCCCTGCAATGACCCGGTCCACGAGCAGATCGTCGTACGTGCAGCGCCAGTCCACGTAC
>Ga0136652_1000733_pt1 | contig 15134 bp, 11 predicted proteins | sample ConPoolayeEmetaG_FD_94864 | JGI IMG/M metagenome (GOLD analysis project Ga0136652, IMG submission 94864) | Hot spring microbial mat communities from California, USA to study Microbial Dark Matter (Phase II) - Cone Pool mat layer E metaG... ...
CGCCAGTACCGTCCGCGCGGCGTCCTCGGGGGTTTTGAGTATGAGCGGGATTGGCTCGCCGGCCGGCGGCGCGGGCTGGGTCGCGAGCTCAGGCTTCTGTCGACAGCCGACGATCTTCCCAGCCAGAAGCGCACAGAGCATGCTGATCGGCCAAGCCAGTCCGAATGCTGATGCGACGAACATTCGCCGGGCGGTCATGTTCGGTTTCCCAGTTGAAGCCTCACCCGCGTGCGGGTCGGCTCAGACCAAAGCGTCCCCGTAGCAGCCCATGCAACCGGGTTCAAGTTTTGCAAAGAGAATTTCGGGGCGACCCAGCATATGACCCGGCGGCAAAGGCGCAGGTACTTCCCAGCGCAGGCTGTCTGCCGAGATCCCAAGCATTGCAAGCAGCCGGCCTGCTGCCCGCGGCATAAACGGATACGCCATGATCGCCAGCAGGTGGCAGGCGTTGAGGCACGCGCTGATGGCCGCGGCGCAATCTGGCGGGTCCTCGCGCCGCGTCCGCCAAGGCTCGCGGGCGGTAAAAAACTCATTGCAGCGCCGGGCATAGGCCATCATCTCCTCCAAAGCCGCCCGGAAACGATGCTGTTCGATGTTCGCTCCCGCTCTGGCAAGGGCGGCGGCGCCGCAGGCAAGATGCTCGCCATCCGCAGCGACATGCGGCGCTTCGCCCGGAACGCACCTGTCAAAGTAGCGGTCAGCAAAACTCAGTGTGCGGTGGACGAAGTTCCCGAAGGCCGCCACCAGCTCGCTGTTGTTGCGCTGCACAAAATCGCGCGGGTCAAACGTTGTCCGCGCGGTTTCCGGGGCGATTGCGGTCAGGTAGTAGCGCAGCGCATCCGGGTCGAAACGTTTAAGGAACTCCTCGACCCAGACGGGCGAGTCCTCGGGCGTACGGCTCTTGCTGACCTTGCCGCTTTCATCCCCCAGGCGGAAGTTCACGAAGTTGTTGGCCACCACTGCCCACGGAAGCTGATGCCGACCCTCGGCCATCAGCATCGCCGGCCAGATCAGCGCGTGGAAGACTGTGTTGTCCTCGCCAATAAAGTGCACAATGCTTGCGTCCGGGTGACACCACCAGTGCCGGTAGAGCTGCCAGTCGCCGTAGCGGTCGCGGCACAGGCGCGCTGTGAATGAGATGTAGCCGATGGGGGCATCGAACCAGACAAAAAGGACTTTGCCCCGGGCGTCGGGGTCGTCCAGCGGGACGGGAATTCCCCATGAAATATCCCGGGTCATGGCACGCTCGGGAAGCCCCTGACGGATCTGACCGAGGGCGAAGTTCAACACGTGCGGTCGCCACTGACCCTGTTTGCTTTCGAGCCACTCTCGAAGTGGCTGCTCAAATTTATGCAGGCTCAGGTGCCAGTGAGTGGTTTCACGTACGACCGCCCGCTGACCGGTGATCTCGCTGACCGGATCAATCAGTTGCAGCGGATCGATCATCTGGCCGCAGTTTTCGCACTGATCTCCGGTCGCCTCCGGATAGCCGCAGTGGTGGCACTTGCCGCGGACATAACGGTCAGGCAGAAAGCGCTGCGCCTGTGGGTCGAAGAGCTGCCTGGTGCGCAGTTTGTGGAAGTAGCCCTGCTCGTGAATGCGCAGGAAGAACTCCCGACTGAACTGCTCGTGCATTTCGACGAAACCCGGCTGGTGCGTGCCGCCGTAGACGTCGAACTCGATACCCAGTGCCGCGAAGTCCTGCTTCTGCCGCTGGTGAAAGTGCGTGCAGATCTCCTGTGGATGCTTTCCGGCCCGCAGGGCAGCAATCTCGATCGCGACGCCGTTGTCGTCGCTCCCGCAGACGAAACAGACCTCCTGCCCGGCGGCGCGGAGATAACGTACGTAGGTGTCCGCAGGCAGGTAGGCGCCAGCGATGTGGCCGACGTGCAGACGACCGTTTGAGTACGGCAAGCCGGCAGTAACCAGATAGCGGCGCGGCATGCGGGCGTTCGCTGTCTACAAGCCAGTTGACGCCCGATGGTATGCGGGCGGCGGGCGACCCGCAACGCTTGCCGATCAGCTTGGCCGCAGACCGCCCAGCAATACCCAGGCAAAAAGCGCCAGCAGAACAGCGACGATGACGTGCCAGTACCAGGACCCGTCGCCGATGCCCAGAAACATCTGAGCTCTCCCTGAGGACTGCTCCGCGCCTGGTCCGCCGCGCTGCCCGATTGAGCCAGGCTAAACAAGCTGCCTGAAAGCGAGGAGGTAAAGCAGCGCGACCAATACAAATCCGAACACGGACTGCCACGTGCCGTCAAGGAACCATCTCACCATAGCGTCCACTCCGGGTGCAACTTCCCCGTGACGCTACCTATCGGCCAAATCGGTGAAAAAGAAAAGCGCGCCGCTACCGCACGGAAGTCGGCCGACGCGCTTGAGCTGTTGGTCGCGGCCGCTTGCGGCCGCACGGCGGCAATCAACCCAGCAGGTTGCCCAGCAGGTTCTGCCCGGTCAGCAGATAAACAACCAGCAACGCGATTCCGCCGAAAAACAACCATGTCCACCAGGATCCCATAGTTAAACGCTCCTTCTGCGAAGTTTGGTGCGCCGGCGCGGTGGCCGTTCGCGAACTCAACCCTACGTAGGGCCACAACCCGCACCCACCCGTCGCACGGCGGGCAGTGTCGCGGCCCACCCGACCTGTGGGCGGAAGGATCGAGCTATTGCTGCCCGAGGAGGTTTCCGAGCAGGTCTCCGAGGTTCTGGCCCATCAGCAGGAACACCACCACGAGGATGATCCCGCCCCAAAGCAACCAGGACCACCAACCACCTTCTCCGAACATTTCCTTGCTCCCTCTTTCGGCAAACCACTCGCTTCGGCCCCGCCGCGCCGACGGGTACAACCGAAACGCTGCAATCAGTATAGGGGCACCAGCCGAGCCTGCAAGGGCTCCGGCCAACGGAAATTTCCGGCTGGCAGCAGCCTCCTACACAAAGACCGGCCCGTCGCAAATACCATCTCAACCTCGCAGCACGCTCCGCGCCGGCCAACAGTTTTCGCCGCCGCACCTCTGCCGGCACACTGTCCGAGCCCGCCACTGTGTCGCGGACCAGCGTAAGAATCTGTGATCGTGGCGGCGGCGTCAAGCCCGCTCACCACGAACTGCGCGCGCGGCAGCGAAGAACCGGTCGGGACCCTGGGGCCAGCGCTGCGGACCAGAGATTCACGCGCCAAGGCCGAACGGCATGCCAATGCCCCGCGCAAAGCTCGCGGGCTACAACTGCGACAAGCGTTTGGGGCCCGCGGCCAGAACCTGCGGCGTACAACCCGCTTGATAGAGTTTGAAGTTCTCGGCATATCGGCCCGCCAGGCCGTCGTACGTCCGCCAGTACTCGTCCCTATCCGGCCAGGCGCTGGCCGGATCCAGCACCTTCTGCGGCACATCGGGGCAAGAAAGCGGTACTTCAAACCCGAAGAGCCTGTCCTTGCGGTACGGGACGTCTCGGAGCCGACCCTCCAGCGCCGCGTCCAGCAGGCTGCGCGTATGGCGGATGCTAATGCGCTTGCCGACGCCGAACCGCCCGCCGACCCAGCCGGTATTGATCAGCCAGCACGTGCAGCCATGCCTGACCATCTTGTCCGCCAGCAGCCTGGCATAGTAGAAGGGGTGGTGAACCATGAAGGGAGCACCGAAGCAGGCGCTGAAGGTGAGCTCCGGCTCGATCCCCAGTCCGATCTCGGTGCCGGCGATCTTGGACGTATAGCCGCTGATGAAGTGGTACATTGCCTGGTCGTAGTTGAGTCGGGCAATGGGCGGCAGCACGCCCAGAGCGTCGCAGGTCAGGAAGATGACGTTTTGGGGATGGCTGCGCACATAGCCTTCGGCGACGACGCCGGGAATAAGGCTCACGGGGTAGGATGCCCGCGTATTTTCGGTAAGTGAGGCGTCATTCAGGTCGACCCGGCGCGAGGCGCGATCCCAGACGACGTTTTCGAGGATCGCCCCGAACTGGTGAATTGCGGCCCAGATCTGCGGCTCGCTCTCGGCGGAAAGCCGGATTACCTTTGCGTAACAGCCGGCCTCGAAGTTGAAGACTCCTTCGTCGCTCCAGCCATGCTCATCGTCCCCGATGAGCCGCCGCTTCGGATCTGCCGAAAGGCTCGTCTTGCCGGTTCCCGAAAGGCCGAAGAAAAGCGCCACGTCGCCCTCCGGGCCGACGTTCGCCGAGCAGTGCATCGGCATGACGCCCCGCAGCGGCAGCAGGTAATTCAGTACGGTGAAAACGCTCTTCTTGATCTCGCCGCCGTAGGCGGTGTTGGCAATGATGCCCAACCGGTCAGCGAAGTTGAGCAAAATGGCGGTTTCGGTTCGGGTTCCGTCGATGCGCGGGTCGACCTTGAACGATGGGCACGCGATCAGCGTGAACTCGGGCACGTGCCGCTTCAGCTCCGCGGGGTCGTCGGGAGCGATGAACATGTTGCGGGCAAAATGACTTTGCCAGGCGGTGTCGGTGATGATGCGGATGGGCATGCGGTACTCGGGGTCCGCGCCTACGAAGCAGTCCTGCACGAAGACCTCGCGACCCTGGAGGAATGCCTGGAGTCGGCGGAAAATGCTGTGGAAAGTCGCCAGGCTGGCGGGCCGGTTGTACTCCCCCCACCAGATGCGATCTTCGTTCTGCGGCTCGCGAACAATGTACTTGTCGGCCGCGGCCCGCGCTGTCCACTTACCCGTGTGAACCACGAACGCGCCACCTTCAACCAGGTGCCCTTCCCCCCGGACGATGGCTTCCTCGACCAGTGCCGGAACCGGCAGATTCCAGTAGACGCGCTTCAGATGTTCCAGGCCGTGGGCGGCCAGCCTGAAATCGCTGGCACGAACCTCAGCCTCGCTGTCCGCGGGAGTCTCGGGGGTCAGATATTTCATAAGGCAGCGCCCCAGGCTGGCAGGCACAAATCGAGGCGGCACTTAAGTCCAGTCCCGGACCAGTTTTCGCCCGCCGCCCACATAGAGTTCCTTCGGGGAGCTCGGATCCAGGGCCCATCGGATGCGTTCGACGCCATCGGTAATGTCCTTGATCGTGCCACAAAAGCTGATGCGGAGGTACCCATCCATGCCAAACTCCACGCCCGGAACGGTCACCACCAGCGCTTTTTCCAGCAGAAAGCGTGCCAGTTTAGCCGAATCCTTTTCGTATGCGCGAAAGTCTGCGAAGCAGTAAAAAGTCCCGTCCGGCGGGTGCACTCTTATCCCCTCAAGGCACTTCAGCCGCGATACCAGCACGTTACGGTTGTTCTCCAAGGTGGTGCGGAGGCTTTCAACGCAGCTCTGGTCACCATTGAGTGCAGCGGCAGCCGCCATCTGGAGAAGCACCGAGGGGCCGGAGGTCTGATGGCTCTGAATGTTGGTCATGGCTTCGATAACCCTCCGGTTGCCGACGGCCCAGCCAATACGGAAGCCGGTCATCGCGTACTGCTTCGATACGCCGTTAACGATGATCAGCTTCGAATCCTCGCCCTTATCCCTGGCGTACTTCCAGGCGTTGGTCGGCTTGCGGCCATCGAAGATGAGCCGCTGATAAATGTCATCCATGATGAGCCAGAGCTGTCGCTTCTCGCAGAAGCCGACCACGTCGGCAATGAACTCCTCGGAGTACATCGCGCCGGATGGGTTGTTCGGGCTGTTGATGACCACCGCCCTGGTGCGCGGGCTGACGGCCCGCTCGATGTCCTGAATCCGCGGACAAAAGCTGCCATCAGATGCGTAAACTGCTACGCCGCGAGCTCCGCAAAGCCGGGCCATCTCGGGGTAACTCACCCAGTAAGGCGCCGGATAGATGACCTCGTCGTCCGGATTCAGAATTGCCTGCAGCGCACACAGAATCGCCTGCTTGGCCCCGCCCGAGGCCATCACGTTCTCCGGCCTCGGCGCAAAGTCATAAAAGCGCTCCATATAGCCAACGATAGCGCGCTTCAGCTCGGGGACCCCATCTGCCGGCGTGTAGCGGATTTCCCCGGTGTTCAGCAGCCCCGCGGCCGCTACCAGAGCCTCGATCGGCGGCTTGCTTTTGGGCTCGCCCCCACCGAGGTGAATTACAGGCTCACCCCTGGCCCTTAAGGTGGCGGCAATTTCATTAAGCTTAAGAGTGACAGACTCGCCAATGCTGCTCCCGATCGCGCTCAAGCTCATCGTTGTGTCCTTTGCGCGCTTCTGTGACACCAACTGGAGAGAAACCAGTTTAATTACCTTTGCAGGCCAGCGCTGTCAACCCGCCTGCACGCCCCAAGCACTCCAGTCTAGGCGGCCAGGTTCAGCCTCCGGTAAGCTACGATCAGGCGGTTGACGTTGTGCTGAAGTTCAAAAGGCGGGCAGAGCAGCGGAGCGATCAATGACCAACGCCGATGTCGCCCGAATCTTCGCGGAGGTAGCGGATCTTCTGGAAATTCGTGGCGAAGATGTTTTCCGGGTGAACTCCTACCGGCGCGTGGCCCGGACAATCGAGGATCTGCCGGTCGACATCAACGAAATTGCCGCTCGCGGGGAACTCACCGGCCTGCCCGGTGTCGGCAAGGGGTCGGCGGAGAAAATTCAAGAGCTGCTTTCGACCGGAAAGCTGCAACTGCGCGAGGAACTGGTGCGCGAAATCCCCGAATCCCTTCTGGAACTGCGCGAAATCCCCGGAGTCGGCCCGAAGAAGATCGCCCTGCTGTGGAAAGAGCGCGGCATCCGGTCGCTGGCGGACCTCAAGGCGGCCCTGGAGGCCGGCAAACTCGCGGGCCTGAAAGGATTGGGCGACAAGAGCATCCAGCAGATCAAGGAAGGGATCGAGTTTCTGGAGCGTTCTGCCGGGCGCGTTCGGCTGGGGATTGCCGCGGCCGTGGCCGACCTGATCTGCGACCGTCTGCGGCGAACTCGCGGAGTGCGACGCGTCGAACCGGCCGGGTCGCTGCGCCGCGGGCGCGAAACCGTCGGCGACTTGGATCTGCTATGCATCGCCGACGATCCGGACCTCGCGATCCGCACCTTTACCGAGCTGCCAGAAGTCGGGCGCGTGCTGGCCGCCGGCCAGACCAAGGGTTCGGTTCTCTATCAGTATGCCCCCGGCCAGTCGCTTCAGGTAGACCTGCGCGTGGTCCCCGAAGAATCCTTCGGTGCTGCCTGGCAGTACTTCACCGGCAGCAAGGAGCACAACATCCGCCTACGCGAGCTGGCTCTCAAGCGCGGCTGGTCGCTTAACGAATACGGCCTGACTGAGGGCGACAAGACCATCGCGTCACGGACCGAGGAGGAAATCTATGCCGCCCTCGGGCTGCCGTGGATTCCGCCGGAACTGCGCGAAGACCGGGACGAGTTCGACACGCCGCCGCCTGAAGACCTGCTCACGCTCGAGGACATCCGCGGCGACCTGCACGTGCACACCACGGAAAGCGACGGCATCCACAGTCTGGAAGAGATGGTGGTGGCGGCCGCGGCTCGCGGCTACAAGTACCTGTGCATCGCCGATCACTCGCGCAGCAGCACCATCGCCAACGGCCTTACGCCGCAGCGCCTGGAAAAGCAGATGGAGGAAGTTCGCCGCCTGGCGCGCAAGACGCGCGGCCTGAAGGTCTGGATCGGTACCGAAGTGGACATTCTGGCCGACGGCTCGCTCGACTTTCCTGACGAGCTGCTGAGCAAGCTGGACTTTGTCACCGCCTCGATTCACAGCGGCATGGGGCGCGACGCCGCCACCAACACCCGCCGCACCATCGCCGCAATGCAAAACCGCTACGTCAATGTCATCGGCCACCCGACCGGGCGGCTTATTGGCAGGCGCGAAGCCATGGCCCTTGATATCGAAGCCATCTGTCGAGAAGCGGCCAGGACCGGAACCGCGCTGGAGATCAACGCTTCCAACCTGCGGCTTGATCTGAAGGATCAGCACGCGCGGCTGGCGCGCGAACTGGGCGCCCTGGTCTGCATCAATACCGACGCCCATTCCATCGACGAGCTGGAAGAGATGAGGTTTGGAGTACTTACCGCCCGGCGGGCGGCCCTGCGAAGCACCGACGTCCTCAATACCCGCAGTCCCGCCGAGATCATGAAGTTCGTCCAGGCAAAGCGCAACAAGAAAAAGTAGTTTGCCGGTTCCCCCCGGTCGTCGGCCGGCTAACGGACGCACACGCAGTACAGGGTCCCCCCGAGCTCGGACAGCGGAAGCTGTTCTGGAGTGGGTGCCATCCGCCCGGCCCGGATCTGGCGCTCGGAGGCGACCGCACGGAAAGCAAAACCCGCCTCGCGGAGCAGAGCCGAAAGGTCGGCGATTTTGAACCAGTAGACATAGTGCGGCCGGTCGAGCAAACACCCCGGGTTCCACTTTCGACCCAGGCGCATCCACGATTGAACCTGCTCGGCCCGATTCGAGCCACAAAGCATCCGCAGCATCCGCACGTACCGCAGGTACCAGCGGCCCAGGCGGCTGTTGCGCCGCGACTCGTAGCACAGCACCGAAAACAGGGCCACTGCCCCGGGCCGCAGAACGCGGTAAGCCTCCCGGACAGCCGCACGGCGCTGCTCATCATTCTCCATGAAGCACAGAAGCTGCTACAGATAGATGAGCTGATCGAAGCTGGCGTCGGGGTGCGCAAGGGCGGTCGCGTCCTGGACGTCGAACTGTATTTACCCCTCCGGATCGCGCTGCCGGGCCAGCTCGACAAACTGCGGCACAAAGTCGTAGCCGCACAGGCAGGTAAAGCCCATCTGCTTCATCGCCAGCAGTATTCGGCCACCCCCGGTCCCGCCCTCCAGCGTCCGGCCCGACCGGTCAAGGTAGTTGGTAATCACAAACCGCTCTTCCGGATACAGGCCAAAGCGCTCGGCCCAGCGTTGGAATTCGACGGTGCTGTAAACGGCCCGGTTGTCGCGCACCGCCGCGAAACCCCGCGCTCAGCCGATCAGCCGGCTGATATCCTTGAACGTAACCAGCAGAAACACCAGGACGATGGTGGCCAAGCCGACTAGCGTGGCGACCATCTGCGTGCGCAGCGAAAGGGGCCGACCCTTGATCTTCTCGATGATAAGAAACACCATCAGCCCGCCGTCTACCACAGGGAACGGAATGAAATTAATCACCGCCAGGTTCACCGAAAGAAAAGCCAGGAAGAACAGCAGCTCTGGGAAGCCCTGTCGTGCGCGGTCGATCGCGACGTTCACGATCCCAACCGGTCCGGAGACCTGCTCCATCGTGCCGGTCCGCTGCGTAAGAATGCTCCTGGCGATCGACCGCACCGAGCGGTAAACCTCGACCAGGACCGCCCCCGTCTGACGACCGCCCAGATAGACCGCGTGCAGCGGGCCGCTGGCGCGCACTCTGCGTTCCTGCGGGCGGAACTGCAACTCCGGGTTCCCGTAGAGAACCCGCATCTGCCACGGGTCCGCGTTCGACAAATCCGGTTGCACGTAAAACTGGGCCTCGTGGATCGTCAGATCGTCGAGCGACGCCTGATAAGTCACGCGCACTGTCTGACCGGGATACTGCTCCAGCAGCGCCGCAACCGCCGACGGACTCGGCAAGCGAAGGGCCGGCTGACCTTCCACCCGCAGCGAATCGCGCCCGTTGATCGCCAGAATGCGTGCTTCGGCGGGCAGCCCCAGCTCGTTTATCAGGCTGGAAGGAACCGTGAGCAAAGCCTGTGATTCAACCCCCGCGACCCTCCAGCGTACCGGAACCGTCCGCCCGGCAGCCGCCTTAAGCGCCCGGACCACCTCGAACCAGCTCTTGACCTGCTGGCCGTCGATGGCGACCAGCTCCGCACCACGCGGGATGCCCAGCCGCCCGGCCGGAGTACCAGGCACGGTATCCGCCACCACCGGCGGCTGCTCCTCTCCACGGCCGAATCCAATCCCCACACGTAGTGGTGCCGAGCGGAACAGCCGTAGCGGCCGCGTCGGTGTCACCTCAGTGCGGATCACTTTATCGCCGCGGCGGACGACCACCGGAATGGGTCGGCCCCCACTGGCCTGAATGCTCCGGACGATCTCCCCGTACAGCGGGTTAAGAATGTCGGCCCACTGGACAATCACGTCGCCCGGCTTGAGACCCGCGCGGTCGGCCGGTTTGCCCGGTTCGACCAGCGAGATGACCCGTCGCTGACAGAAGCCCAGAATGTGCTCGACCTCGGTGCTGGAGTCCGCGCCGGCCTTGCGCGGACCCGGCCGCACATGCAGCGCCGCCGGCATCAGTACCTGGAAAACCTCCGGCGATTCCTGCCCCCGTCCGGGCCGCTCGACCGTCAGCGGAACCGTCGTCTGGCCGGTGCGCTCAACGTAGCGGTTGAATGCCACCAAAACGTCGATGGCACTGTCTACCGGCTGATCGCCGACCCTTACGATCTGGTCGCCAACCTTCAGCTCAGGCTGGTCTGGCCCCGCAGATATATCCGCCAGAAGCTCATTCGTGCCGAACGGCACCAGGCCGCTTGACAGGAGCGTCTGCTCGTCCGCGGCGCCGACCTGAACCACAAACTCGTCCGGCAGCTCGATTCCGTCGCGCTGCACGCGCAGCCGGACGTGTCCGTCTTCAGCCAGTACCTGTGCGACGATGATATCGCGGAATGACTCGACCTGGTGGCCGTTGGCCTCGATGACCACATCTCCCGGACGCAAGCCGCCTCGCGCTGCCGGGCTGGCGGCATCCATTACTCCCAGCCGCGGTGCGATCTCCGGCTTGCCGACCAGAAAGACAATCATGAAGCCCAGGATGGCGAACAGGATGTTGAACACGACCCCGGCCGAGACCACGAGCATCCGGGCCCCGACCGACCTGTTAGTAAAGGCGCGAGGATCGTCGCTCAGTCGGATTTCGCCAGTCTGTTCGTTGATCACAATGTCTTCCTGCCCCAGCATCTTCACGTACCCCCCGAACGGGAGGATTTTGAGACAGTAGTCCGTCTCCCCGTAGCCGCGCTGGCGCAGCTCCTGCGGGGTGTAATTCGGGGCCGGTCCGAAAGTCAGCCCCTCGCCACGCCGCCAGCCGAGCACGCGGTAGCCGAAACCGATGGCGAACCGGTCGACGCGAATTCCGGCCCACTTGGCCGCCAGAAAATGCCCCAGCTCGTGCACGAAGATGATCAGCGAGAACCCGATGACCACCTTGAGGATGCCGATCGCGTTGGCCAGCCAGAGGGGGGTCTGCCCGGCGGCAGCAAGTGGCGTCAGCAGGTCCCAACCCGAATGCATTCGCGAACCTCTCTACGGGCCGACGCGTCAGCCTCCATAAGCTCTTCCAGCGTCGGCTCCGGGATGGTCTGGTGGCGCCGCAGAGCCTGCGCCGCCAGCTCCGCAATCCGCCCGAAGGGTATTTCGCCGCTGCGGAAACACTCCACAGCCGCCTCGTTGGCGGCGTTCAACACCGCCCCGCAGGTGCCTCCGCGCCGCGCCGCCTCGTACCCGAGCTGAAGGCTGGGGAAACGCTGCGGGTCCGGCGGCTCAAAGTGCAGGGTGCGGATCGCCGACCAGCTCAGCGGCCGTGCCAGTCCGGGCAGGCGCTCGGGGTACGTGATCGCATACTGGATGGGCGTGCGCATGTCCGGCATGCCAAGCTGGGCGATAATCGAGCCGTCACAGAACTCCACCATTGAATGCACGATTGACTCGGGGTGGATCAGGACCTCGATTTGCTCGGGCGCGACCTGGAAAAGGTGGTGGGCCTCGATGATCTCCAGCGCCTTGTTCATCATGGTCGCGCTGTCGATGGTCACCTTCGGTCCCATCGACCAGGTAGGATGCGCCAGCGCCTCCTGGATGCTGGCCTGGGCGATCCTCTGCGGCGACCAGGTGCGGAATGGTCCGCCGGACGCCGTAAGATAGATCCGCCGCACCTCTTGCGGTCGGCCCGCCTGGAGCGCCTGAAAAATCGCCGAATGCTCGCTGTCCACGGGGATGAGCCGCGCCCCGCGCTGTCGCGCCAACGGCAGCAGAATCGTGCCCGCGACGACGAGCGATTCTTTGTTGGCCAGGCCGACGTCGCTGCCGCGTTCCACCGCGGCCAAGATGGCAGGCAGTCCGGCGACGCCCACGATCCCGGCGAGCACCAGGTCGGCATCGGCCTGGCGCACAAGATCGACCAGGCCCTGCTGGCCAAGGTAGATGCGTGTGCCCCGCGGGCAGGCCTCGCGCAGCTCGCGTTCGTGAGTCTGGTCTGCCAGCGCAACCGCTGGGACCCCAAAGGCGCGGACTTGAGCGGCCAGTCGCCGCCAGTGCTGCCGTGCCGCCAGGCCCACGACGCGGACCCGTGGCCGCAGCGCCGTCACCACCTCCAGCGCCGACCGGCCGATCGAGCCTGTTGAACCCAGAATGACCAGGCGCGTATGCACTGGCGCTTAGTATAGCCGACTGGTTTTCGCCGTCTGCCCCCGAGGCGTCACCTCGAGGAACTTGCCGCCGCCCGAACTGTCGATACCGAGATGGTCCGCGGCAGCGGGACCGGCGCCGCATCGTACTGATATTCCGGTACGATGTGGTTCAGGCGTGCCCGGATCTCCGCCGGCGAGAGCACGTCTGCCTGAGCAACCAGTTCGTCGATCGCCCGGACCAGCGGCTCGAAGTCGACTGGTTTGCTCTGCCAGATACCGATCTTGGGGTGCTGGGTGCGCGAGACGCCCTCCCCCTCGATCATCAGCTCCTCGTAAAGCTTTTCGCCGGGCCGGATACCGGTAAACTCGATCTTGATGTCCTCATCCGGCCGCAACCCTGACAGGATGATCATCTGACGAGCTAGGTCAAGGATGCGGACCGGCTCGCCCATATCGAGCACAAACACGTTACCGCCCTGCGACATTGCCGCGGCCTGCAAAACGAGCTGCACGGCTTCAGGGATGGTCATGAAGAAGCGTACCATGTCCGGGTGGGTGACGGTCACGGGGCCGCCGCGGGCAATCTGCTCCCGAAAAATCGGAATGACGCTGCCGCTGCTGCCCAGGACGTTTCCGAACCGGACGGTAATAAACGCCGTACGGCTGCGCTCATTGAGCCCCTGGATGTACATCTCCGCGACGCGCTTGGTGCAGCCCATGACGCTGGTCGGGTTCACCGCCTTGTCGGTGGAAATGAATACAAACTTCTCACACTCAAATCGGCTGGCGGCATCGGCCAGTACGCGCGTTCCATGAATGTTGTTCTTGACCGCTTCCCCCGGGTTATGCTCCATCATCGGGACGTGCTTGTGAGCCGCGGCGTGGTAGACCAAGCTGGGTCGCTCGGCGGCAAAAATGGCCTCCACACGTCGCGCGTCGGCGACGTCAGCGACGTAGGCCCCCAGCGACATGTTCGGGAAAATCCGCCGCAGCTCCCGGTCAATGTCGAACAGGTGCTGCTCCGCCTGCTCCAACAAGACCAGCCGCCGCGGCTCGAACCGGCCAATCTGGCGACACAGTTCTGAGCCGATCGATCCGCCCGCCCCCGTGACCATGATCACCCGGTCGCGCGTAAACTGGCGGATCACCTCAGTATCAAGCTTGACCGGCGCGCGCCCGAGCAGATCGTTGATATCCACGTCGCGGATCTGACTCACGGTCGCCCGGCCCGCAATCAGATCCTCAATCGCCGGCAGCGTCTTGAACCGCAGCCCCGTCCCCTGGCAGAGTTCAACCACGCGGCGCATCTGGGCGCGCGTTGCGGACGGCATCGCGATCAGAAGCTCATCTACGTCGTACTCCTCGCAGATGCGGCGCACCTCGTCGATCCGTCCGAGAACATCAAAGCCATGAATCCTGGCCCCCTGCTTGCCTGGGTCGTCATCGAGGAATCCCACGATCCGGTACCGCAGCGTCGGGGCCCGAAGAATCTCGCGTACCGCGTTTTCGCCGGCGTTCCCCGCCCCCAGAATCAGCAGCCGCGGCGCACCACTCTCGGCAACCGGGCGCACTTCCTCGTGATACAGGCGCACCGCCAGCCGCGCGCCGCACACCAGGGCGATCGTCCCGGCGAAATCCAGCGGGAAAACGACATCGGGGAAACGCTCACCGGCAAACGGCGCGATGGGCAGTCCCAAAAGATAAGCGTTCTGGAGTCCGTAGTAGATCAGGAAAACGACGATGAAACTGACCCAGGACGCCTGGGCGACCCCCATTACATCGCGCAGGCTGACATAGCGCCACCAGGCCCGATGCAGCCCCATCACCACGAAAACGGTGAACTTGACCAGCACTACTACCGGAAGGAGCGTGAGGAAGAACGGGTGAAACCACCGTTCAAAATCTCTGAAGTTGTACGCCAGCAGGAAGGCCCCCAGCCAGGAGACCGCAAACAGCAGCAGGTGCGCCATCAGGCTTACCAGCCCGTGGTGCGCCCGAACCCACGGTAGCGGTCCGTTGTTGCCGTGCTCGCCATCTGCTGCTTCGGCCATCCGCCCGACGACCTCCGCCCCGCCAGCCCGCGATCTTCTTCAAGCGCCGCGGTTTGCTCGTTCGTAAACTAAAGTCCGTATCGCAGCGCCGCGAGTACCCCCCGCCATTCCTCCGCGACCCGCGGGTGGATTGAGCTGTCCTCCAACAGCTTCTCCGCCTCATCCAGTGCCAGCCGCGCGCGCGCCGGGTCGTCCAGCACCCACGAGCAGTACGCCTGAAGCACCAGCGAACCGACGCTAGGCGTTCCCAGCGCCGCCGATCGCAGATAGTGCAGCATCTGCCGCTCCAGCACCTGCGACCGTCCGTTCTGACAATCGCCGTAGTACGTCGCCAGATTCAGCCTGGACTGTGCCCACGAAGGGTCAGCCCGCGCCTCGCGGATCTGGTGGAATGCCTCCGGATAATGCCGCGCCACCGACTTCAGTCGAAGCAGCGCCGCATCCGACTGAAGCGTCACCGCCCCATAGCGCTCCAGGCAAGCGTGCACGATAAGCAGGTCGAGCATGAAGGCGTCACGTGCCGCCTCCGGATCATCGGCGGTAGTCAGCAGCCGCCTGGCGTTTGACAACTGGCGAATCGCCTGACGGACCAGTTCGGGGCGCTCCAGCTCGGTGACGAGCCGACCATCCTCACGCCTGGCTCCCGTCGCCTCGCGGAAGCACCGGACGGCCTGCTCGACCGCGCGCTCGACGCCGGCGCTGGTGCGACGTTCCACGGCGGTTAGAAAATCTTCAAAGGGAAGCGGCGGTCCCGCCTGGCCTTTTGAAGCGGCCGGAACAACGTCGAAGAACTCGTGAAACTC
>Ga0136652_1000735_pt1 | contig 15102 bp, 14 predicted proteins | sample ConPoolayeEmetaG_FD_94864 | JGI IMG/M metagenome (GOLD analysis project Ga0136652, IMG submission 94864) | Hot spring microbial mat communities from California, USA to study Microbial Dark Matter (Phase II) - Cone Pool mat layer E metaG... ...
GAATAATTGACTAAATTTTTAAAAATTTAAAAAATTTTGTGCTTAATAAATTCAAATTTTTTACAATGTAATGAATTATTTAACATAAACTAATTGAGATATATTAGAAAAGATGCTAGAAGAAAACAACAGCACTTTTACTTATTGAAATAAATACTGCTGGAACAACAACCATTGCTATAGTAAAAAGTGCAAGCAATGCAATTAAAATTAATGTTAGTTTAGGAGCAATAATCTTAGCAGCACTTTCATCACCTTCATATTTTACAAAAAACATATGTCTGATTATTTTTACATAGTACCAAAGCGATATAACACTTGTTAAAACTCCAATTATAACAAGCCAGGTTAAATTATTCTCAACACCTGCCTTAAATACAAATAACTTTCCTAAAAAGCCCGCAAATGGGGGAAGGCCAACCATTGAAATTAAAAATATAACCATGCAAATTGAAATAAATGGATTTGTCTGACCAATACCTGCAAAAGCTGAAATTTCTTCTGATTTTCTTGCCCTTTCTACAAGCATTGCAACAGCAAAAGCACCTAAATTCATGGAAATATAAGCCATTAAATAAATAAATATAGCAAATTGTACTTCAATGGTTGCTACAGCAAACCCTATCATTATATAGCCGGCATGCGCTATGCTAGAATATGCCATAAGTCTTTTAAAATTTTTCTGAGGAAGAGCTATCAAATTTCCTAAAATTACACTTAAAAGGGATAACAATATTATAAAAAGAACAATCCACAAGGACTTGCCAAAACTACCAAAACCAACAAATAAAAACCTTATAAGCCCTGAAAAAGCTGCTATTTTTACAATTGTTGTTATTAAGGTTGTAATAATAGTTGGGGAGCCTTCATATGTATCAGGCGCCCACCAGTGAAAAGGTGCAGCCCCAACCTTAAAGCCAAAACCAACTAGAGACATAATTATTCCAATAATTAAAACAAAATTTCCCCCAAACTTTACATTGATAAAATTATTAATATTTGCAGAATCATTTGCAATTCCATTAAGATTATTAAGATTATTTATATCACTAACAATACTAGTGCTGCTAAGAAGGCTTTTATTTGTCACAACTCTAGCTATTTCTTTAAGATTTACTTCTCCAGTAGCACCATATATTATTGAAAATCCATAAGCAAGAATTGCTGTTGCAAGCACCCCTAATATAAAATATTTTAATGCTGCCTCATTTGACTTGGAATTCATTTTTTCATAACCTGCAAGAATATAGCTAGGAATACTAACAAGCTCAAGTGAAATAAAAAGCATTATTAAGTCACCAGAGGAGCTCATAAGCATAGTTCCAACAATTATAGTTAATATTAGAAAATAAAACTCGCCCAAATGCCTTTTTATATATACACTTTCTTTTATATAATTATGAGAAATTCCAATGAAAATTAATGCGGCAATAAGCGTAAAAATCCTAAAAAAGTTTGCAAAATTATCTGTTAAAAAAGAGTTATTAAATGCTGAAGCTTGATTATAAAAATTAAATAAAAAAACAGAAATTAAAGATAAAAAAACTGCTAATGCTGAAAGTAAAGCTACAAATTTATCAAATTTTTTACCTACAAAAGCTGAGAGCATTAAAATAAGCAAAGAGAAAACAACTATTATAATTTCAGGTATTATTGAAATAATATTAATATTAACATGCATATTTTATCCTTTACATTGAAAGAATGTAATTTACTGAATTATTTATAATATTTAAAATCCAGGCTGGGTAAACTCCAACAAAAATTATAATTGCAATAAGCGGTGCAAGTGTTATAAACTCCAGCCAGCTTAACCTGTTTAAATCATGAATTTTATTGCTTGGACTTCCAAAAATAACTCTTTGAAGCATCCATAAAAGATAAGCAGCACCTAAAACAATTCCTAAAATTGATATATAAACCATTACTTTTGCAAAAGTTGTGCCTTTATTAAAAGTACCAAATAATACTAAAAATTCTCCCCAAAATCCTGATAGTCCAGGTAGCCCAAGCGATGCAAATGACGTAAATGCGAGAATACCTGCCCATAGCGGAATCTTATTTGCTAGTCCGCCCATATCTTCAATCATTCTAGTATGTGTACGTTCGTAAATCATTCCTACAAGTAAAAACAGCATGCCTGTTATGCAACCATGATTAAACATTTGCAAAACTGCACCATTAATTGAAGTTGGGGTAAGCATTGATATTCCTAACATTACAAAACCCATGTGAGAAACAGAGCTAAAGGCTACCAGTCTTTTTAAATCTTTTTGAATTAAGCTTGCAAGTGCACCATATATAATACCAATAACAGAAAGGATAGCAATTGCAGGTGCCCAAGCTTTTGATGCCTCAGGCAGTATTGGAATACTTATCCTTATAAATCCATAAGAGCCCATTTTTAGCAGTATTCCAGCAAGTAAAACACTGCCCGCAGTTGGAGCTTCTGTGTGAGCATCTGGCAACCAAGTATGAAATGGAAACATGGGCACTTTTATTGCAAAGCCCATAAATAGCAAGAAAAATATCCAATTTTGTAAATTTGCAGAAATACCTGCATTAGTTAATTCAAGTATATCAAAAGTTTTAAGACCAGAATTAAAGAAAATCATAAGTATACCAACAAGCATTAAAACACTTCCAAATAATGTGTATATGAAAAATTTAATTGCAGCATACATTCTGTTTGCACTTCCCCACATTGCTATTAAAAAATACATTGGAAGAAGAACAAGTTCCCAAAATATATAAAATAATATAAAATCAAGCGCAACAAAGACACCAATCATTCCGGTTGTTAAAAGAAGCATCAAGGCAAAAAATACTTTTGGTCTATATTCAATATTCCATGAAACAAGAATTCCAAGAACAGTCAAAAGACAAGTTAGAAATACCATGGGTAAAGAAACCCCATCAACCCCTAAATGATAAAAAATATTTACCCCTGGAATCCATCTAAATTTTTCCTCAAATTGCATTGAAGCCACTGTTTTATCAAAACTTATCCAAAGATAAATACTTAAACCTAGAAGCACTAAAGAAGTTATTAGAGCTATCCATTTTGCGATTTTTTCCTTTTTATTAGGGACTAATGCAATAATAACCATTCCAACGACTGGAAGAAATGTTAAAATGCTAAGTATATTAAAATTCACCTGATGCCTCCTTTAAAAACCTATTTAAAATCCATTTAAAACCCTTTTAAAACCCTTTTAAAAAACCTATTTAAAAACTCTGTTGAAAAAACTGTTATTTAACTCAACTACAAAAAAACTATATCTAAAACCTCGAGCGAATTATTAAATAAATAATATATACTGCAAAAACAGCAAACATAACTATAGCATAAGCAGAAACATTTCCTGTTTGAAGCTTACGTAATCTTTTTCCTGTATTATATGTTTCATTAGCAATCCAATTTATAAATCCATCAACAACACCTAAGTCAAATAAATGAACACCCTTAGATACTGCAACTGTAGCCTTACCAATAAAATTAACAAAACCATCAATAACATTTTTATCAAACCAATTTATTAGATTTGCAAATCTTATCCCTGGTCTTACAATAGCCTGCGAATAAAACTCATCAACATAGTATTTATTTTTTAAAACTTTATAGTAAGGTTTAACATATCTGTAAAACCAGTCAGTAGGAATAACCTTTTTGCCATACATTAAATATGCTAGTAAAATTCCAAATAAAGCTAAAATAACAGAAACAGCCATTGGGACGAAATTAAACTCAGTATGTTCTATATGTAACCCATTTTTAATAAATTCTCCAAAGCTATATGAACCCTTAACAAAAGGAACACCAATATATCCAGCAATTACTGCAAGAACAGCTAAGACTACCAATGGTATAGTCATTGTTTTTGGCGATTCATGAGAATGCTCAGAGGCATGAGACAAACTTCCGCTAAACACAACAAATACTAATCTAAACATATAAAAAGCAGTAAGAAAAGCAGTAAAAACACCTAAAGCAAAAAATACATACCTTCCCTTATCAAACGCAAAACCAAGTATTTCATCTTTACTCCAGAAACCTGCCAATAATGGAAACCCTGATAATGACAATGCCCCTGCAACAAAAGTCCATGTAGTAGTTTTCATTTTTCTTGCAAGTCCACCCATTTCAGTAATTTCTTGTGTTCCAGTTGCATGTATTACACTTCCAGAGCCTAAAAACAATAATGCCTTAAAGAATGCATGTGTCATTAAATGAAACATTCCTGCAACGTATGCGCCCAATCCCAAAGCAAAAATCATATAACCTAATTGGCTAATTGTTGAGTATGCAAGTATTTTCTTAATATCTGTTTGTACAACAGCAATACTTGCTGCAAAAACCGCTGTAAAAACCCCAATTACTGCAACTATAGTCATAGCAGTTTGTGAAGAAGAAAAAAGTGGAAAGCTTCTTCCTACAAGATAAACACCGGCAGCAACCATAGTAGCAGCGTGGATTAAAGCACTTACTGGAGTTGGACCTTCCATTGCATCTGGCAGCCATACATGAAGCGGAAATTGGGCAGACTTTCCAACTGCACCACAAAAAAGCAATATCGAAGATGCAGTTAAGATAGCAGGAGAAATTTTTCCACTTTCAACAAGTCCAAAAACTTTAGAAAAAGTTAGTGAACCTGTATTTAAGAAAATAATAAGAAGCCCTACCATCATTCCAACATCTCCAACTCTAGTAGTTAAAAATGCTTTTTTTGCTGCATCACTAGCACTTTTCTTTTCATACCAAAACCCAATTAATAAATATGAGCATAGCCCTACAAGCTCCCAGAAAATATACATTTGAATATAATTATTTGCTAAAACAAGACCTAACATTGATGCACTAAAAAGCTGAAGGTATACAAAAAATAAACCAAATCTTAAATCACCATGCATATATCCAATAGAATATAAGTGCACTAAAAAACTTACAACACTTACAACTACAAGCATCATTACAGACAACCCATCAGCAAGAAAACCCATTGAAATAGAATACTTTCCAGTTATATACCAAGTAGTTTCTAAAGAAAAAGAACCTTTAGTATAAACAAGATATACACTATAAAAAGAAAGAATGACGCAAATTGCTAAAAATATTGTAGAAATTTTAGAAGCTAAACTGCAATATTTTTTACCAAGCAGTAAAGTTATAACAAAACCAGTAAAAGGAATTAATGGAATAAACCATACTATTTGTGTCAACTTTTCCCTCTCTATTTATATTTAAATTTCCATTTTAATTTAAAAACAGCTAAAATATTTACAATTTATCCACTTACAATTTATTAAGTTACATAGAATTAACTTACATAGGTTAAAAAATTAACCTACATTTCACTTACCATTTCATTATATTTATATTATCAACATCAACTGTTTTACTTTTTCTATAAACTGAAAGAATTATAGCTAAACCAACTCCTACTTCACATGCAGCAACAACTATTATAAAAACTGCAAACATCTGTCCTGTTAATTTCTCAGGTGTAATAAAAGAACTAAAAGCAATTAAATTAATTAAAACTGCATTTAGTATAAGCTCAATTGAAAGTAGAATATGAACAACATGTCTTCTTGTTAGAACTCCATAAATTCCAATTCCAAATAGGACTGCCGATATTGCTAAAAAATATACTAATTTTAATTCTAAACCTGCTTGCAGCTGCAATTTAAGCTCCTTAAATATTTAACTATTATTTTTCATTTTTCATTTTTTTTAAACTTTCTTTTAATTTTTTTATCGCCTTTAATACCACCTTTAATGTAATCTTAAATGTCATCTTTAAGGTCGTCTTTAAGGTCGTCTTTAATGTTCATCTATATTGCCATCTTTAATATTTTCCTTATTACCATTTTGATTATCACTAACTTGGGCACCATTTACTTTTTCTTTCATTGCAAGTACAACTGAACCAACTAATGCTGCAAGTAAAAGTAAAGATGATATTTCAAAAGGCAAAGTATATCCAGAAAATAAAACTTGGGAAAACTGTTTAATAGAAACAATGCTTAATTTTGATGCATTGTCAACAACTGTTTCAAACCTTGCATTAAAAAATACAAGTGTTAAACATATAAATAAAACCATGGCTGTCAAAGCAGCAAAAATTTTTTGATTATTTGAAACATTTGTTTCGTCTCCAACTTTTGTCCTCGTAAGCATTAGCGCAAAAATTATCATAACTACAATAGAACCAATATATACAAGTATTTGTACTGCAGCTAAATACTCTGCCCTTAGCAATATAAAATACATAGCAATACAAATTAAAGTAGCAACTAAATAAAAAGATGAATGCAATATATGCTTAGCAGTAATAACCATTATTGCTGAAAATATTAATATAAAACTTATTATAAAAAACAATATAAAAGATAAAATTTTATTCCCCTTTCATACTTCCATATTTCTTATTTTTATCTTTATTAGCTCTCAATTTTTACTAATCAATTTTTATTTTTTTCGTTATTATTGCTAATTTCTTGTTTATTGGTGCTTTACTTTTTATCAGTATTTTAATCGGTACTTTCTTTTTCTTCTAAGAAAACTGTATTCATCATTAATTCTTCTTTTGTTTTAATAAATGCATCTCTGGACTCTCCAATGAATTCATGCTCTTGAGTTTGTTCCAGAGCATTAAAAGGACAAACGTCAATACAAATCCTGCAAAACATGCACATCCCATAGTTAACAGTGTAAATCTCTGGCTGTCTTTGGTCTTCTTTTTTCTTAACAGTGATGCAGTGTTGAGGACAATTAGCTGCGCACACACCACACCCTGTACATTTAAAAACAGGAGGATTAAGCTGGGTCATTCTTAATCTAATTAAACCTTGCCCTCTGTCAGCAATTTTTACTTTTTTATAAGGATAAATAATTGTAACAGGCTTTGAAAAAAAAGCCCTAAGTGTTGTTTTTAGTCCTTTTACCAGCCCTAATCCAAGCATTTATAAACCCCTTAGATATTTAAACCCCTTAGATATTTCCTTTAAATTTATCTACTACAAGAACAACAACAGATGTGACAAAAAGATTAACCAATGACAAAGGCAAAAGTACCTTCCAGCCAAAATCCATAAACTGATCAATTCTAAACCTTGGAAATGTAGACCTAATCCACATTGCAAGAAAAATCAATACATAAGTTTTTACAAGAAATATAACTGTTCCATAAATTGGGTCCTTAAATGGCTGCCAACCCCCTAAAAATAATATAGCAGCTAAAGCGCAAACTATAAAAAGATTTACAAACTCTGCAAGATAAAATGCTGCAAACCTAAAACCACTATATTCAATATTAAACCCTGCAACTATTTCTGACTCTGCTTCTGGAATATCAAAAGGTGTGCTGTTTATTTCTGCAAGTGATGCTGTAAAGAATATAAAAAAGCCAACTGCTTGCGGAACTATATACCAGATTCTACTCTGAGCCCTGGCAATTTCAGATAGATTCATACTGCCAGCCATTAAAACAACACCCATGGCTGCAATAATCATTGGAATTTCATAAGACATTAACTGAGCAACACTTCTTAAACCACCTAAAAGAGCATATTTGTTGTTTGACCCCCAACCAGCCATAAGTAAAGCAATTACAGAAAAACCCATAATTGCCAATACAAAAAACAAACTTATTTCAATATCTGTAGCCACTATTTTTTCTGCAAAAGGCAAGAAAGCAAAAATTGTAAGAGATGGTATAAAAACAACAATGGGAGCCCAAATATAAGTCCATCTGTCAACTCCCTTTGGAACAATATCTTCTTTACCTAAAAGTTTAATTGCATCAAAGATTGTTTGGAAAATACCATGCGGACCATGATGTCTTGGGCCCATTCTATACTGCATATGACCCATTACTTTTCTAAGCATATAAATTAATACTAGTGCAGTCAAAAATATAAAAAGTAAAGCTACTATTAATTTCAACAGAGCCCATAATAAGACAACCCACCAAATCATAAAATACTAGCTCCCTAAAAACTATTTAAAAAATTACCTATCACAACTTCCCATTACTGTATCAAAACTTCCAAGTATAACTATTGCATCAGCTATATAAGCACCTTTTAATGCAAAACCAAGCATGTTTAAATGAGAAAAAGAAGGCGTTCTAATTTTTAACCTATACGGGCTTTTCTCGCCCCTACTAACCAAATAAAAGCCAATTTCACCTTTTGTACCTTCATTTCTCATATAAAGCTCTCCTTCTGGGGGTTTTATGATTTTTGGAACTTTAGCTTGAAACTCACCGCCCGGAAGACTGTCAAGTGCTTGCTCAACTATCCTCAAAGACTGCCTCATTTCTTCCATTCTAACCATATACCTGTCATATACATCCCCATTTGACCCTACAGGTATATCAAAATCATATTTTTCATAACCACTGTAAGGCTCAACTTTTCTTATATCAAATTTAACACCAGAACCACGAAGCGTGGGACCACTTGCACCCCAGTTAAAAAGATCCTCTTTTTTTAATATTCCAATGTTTTTTAATCTGTTTATAAAAATTTCATTACCAGAAATTAAATCAGCATATCTTTTTAATTTTATTGGAAATTCTTTTCTAAATTTTTCAAATTTTTCATGAAAACCTGCTGGAATGTCCTGCCTAACTCCACCTATAGTTATATAATTAAAAGTCAGCCTTCCGCCTGCAAGCATCTCTAACAAAGAAAGTATATTTTCCCTATCTAAAAATCCAAATAAAAGTGGAGTAAAAGCACCGGTTTCAAGTCCAATTGAACCAAAAAAGATTAAGTGCGCTGCTATTCTATTTAACTCTGCACAAATGACTCTTATTGCCTGAGCACGCGGTGGAACTTCAATCTCCATCAACTTTTCAATTGTTAGGCAATAACAAAGCTCATTATTTAAAGCACCTGTATAATCCAACCTGTCTACAAGTGGCTTAAACTGAATATATGTTCTGTTTTCAGCAATTTTTTCTATTCCTCTATGAAGATAGCCAATTACTGGTTCTATATCAATAATTTTTTCACCATCGATTTTTGCAACAAATCTAAAAACTCCATGTGTTGAAGGATGGTGAGGTCCAAAGTTAACCTCCATAAAATCCTTCGGCAAATCATCTACTAAAATTTCATTTTCTTCATAAAGCATAATGTTAACAGTATTATTTATTCAAATTTTGAATTTATTCAAATTTTGCAGGAGGTACATATTGCCTTTCCTCCCACTTTATTTCAAAACTTTTACGTAAAGGATTTACTCCCTCATCGCCTACAAGAAGAAGCGGTTTTAAGTTTGGATGACCAATAATATTTATTCCAAACATTTCCGCCATCTCCCTCTCATGCCAATCAGCCCCTCTATAAATGTCAGTGATTGAATCTATTTGAGGATTTTTAGAATCTAATTTTACTTTAATATTGATAGACCAATTATTTTTAAAAGAATACAGACAGTAAACCATTTCTAAATAATCAACATAATCTACAGCAGTAAGACATTTTAAATACTCAAAGCTAAGTTCGCTATCCTGATTTAAAATTCTACAAAAACTCTTTATATCTTTAGCATCAATATAACAAAAAATCTGACCTCTAAACTCCCAAAAATTGGCTAAGATGTCAGCATTTTTTGCTTTTTCTTCAACTGTTTTTATTACATCTTGATTGTCAATCTTTTTGTAACTATACTCTGTAATTTCCATAAACCCTAATTTTTATATTAATTTTTATATTAATTAGTTCTATATCTACATTGATAAATGTATCACCTAATTAAAATTTTAAAATTAGTGGTTCTCTTTATTAAAATTAGCGCTTCACTTAACAACGATCGTCTGTCTGTTTATAACATCTTTTAACTTTAATAAACCTAAATACAGTGCCTCTGGTCTAGGTGGACAGCCCTGAACGTATACATCTACAGGTATAACCTTATCAACCCCCTGAACAACACTATATGAATCGTAAAAAGGGCCACCAGAAATTGCACAAGAACCCATTGCAACAACGTATTTTGGCTCAGCCATCTGCTCATATATTCTTTTTACAACAGGTGCATATTTTCTAGTTATTGTTCCTGAAATTATAATCATATCAACCTGCCTAGGCGATGCCCTAAAAAACATTCCATATCTTTCAAAATCATAGTGAGAAGCTGCAGCTGCCATAAACTCTATTGCACAACAAGCTACACCAAAAGTAAGATACCATAATGACCTGCTCCTAGCTGCATTCATAAGTTTATCATATGATAATGTAATTATATTTGGCTTTTTAAACTTACCTTCTAAGTAACCCACTTTAAAATTCCTTTTCTTACTGCATAAACTAATCCAAGAATAAGAATAATAATAAAAATAAAAACAGTTACAATTCCAGAAATACCAAGCTGCCTAAAATAAACTGCCCATGGAAATAGAAAAACGGCTTCAACGTCAAAAATAACAAATAAAAATGCAAAAATATAATATCTAACATAAAAATGTGCAAAAAGACCAGGTCTTGGAGGAACACCACATTCATAAATCAATAACTTTTCTTCAGTAGGATTATAAGGAGCTAAAAACTTAGTTATAAAAACTACCAAGGGTACAAACAAAATACTAACTATAAAAAATAAGCCAACTGTAAAATAATTTATCACAAACTGTTCTTGCATTTACCCTCAGTTCATGAAATTTTTTATTTTATATTAGGACATTAGGACATTAATACATTAAAAATTAATACATTAAAACATTATTAAATTAATACATTAAAAAGCTAAGATACCAACAAATTAAATCGTATTAAACATTATAATTATATTGTATTAATTTAAAAAAACTTTAAAAAATTATAGCACTATTAAAATTAATTTAAATAAAAAATTTTCAAAATTTTTAAAATTTTTATAAACTATTTAGCAAAAACTTATTAGTTAAAATTAATAAATTAAAAAGAAAGAGGAAAAATTAATGAATAGTAATAAAGCTGAAAGTAATAAAGCTAATAATACAGAAAAAATACTTACGAATTTTACAGAAACTTTTAAAGTTCCAAATGTCCACATAGATAAACATTCAAAATTTGACATTAACACTTATATTCCAGGTAAAATAATTTGTGTTGGTATGAACTATAAATCACATATAAAAGAACAAGATGGGAGATTTCCCGATAAACCTGTTTTATTCTGCAAAGCAAACACTGCAGTAATTAAAAATGGGCAAGATATAATATATCCACCACAAACAAAAGAGCTAGACTATGAAGTGGAGCTTGCCGTAGTCATTGGAAAAGAAATTAAAAACGTTCCGCCTGAAAAAATAATAGACTATATTTATGGTTATACTATTTTAAATGATATTACAGCTCGGGATATACAAAAATCTGATGGGCAATGGTTTAGGGCAAAAAGCTTTGACACCTTTGCGCCCATTGGTCCAGTAATTGTGCCTAAGAATAAAATTGAAAACCCCCAAAATTTATTTTTAAAATCCTACGTAAATGGTGAGCTAAGGCAAGATTCAAACACAAGTGAAATGATTTTTAAAGTTTTTGAATTAATTTCCTTTATTTCCCAATCAATTACATTAAAAGAGGGAGATCTTATTGCTACAGGAACACCAGCAGGAGTTGGGGCTTTTTCAAAAGAAAAAAAATTCCTAAAACCACAAGATACCATAATTTGTGAAATAGAAAAAATAGGAAAGCTTGTGAATAAAGTTATTTAATAAACTTTATTTAATAAAAAGGCTTTTTAATAAAAATTGTTAAAAAATTTGTTAAAAATCATTTAAAATGCACTAATTTTTTAAAATGTAGTCAATTATTTCAGCTATAAGCCAAAAAATACTGCCAGCATAAAAACACCTGTTTAAATTTTCGAAAAATGTAACTTCATTTAAAAAACCTAATAAAAATGTAATAAAAATTGCTAAAACAATTAAGAGCCAATGCAGCTTGAATTTTTGAATACTCAAGTTGATATTATCCTTTTCTATATCCTTGTATATCTCATATAGCTTTGAGTAATTTTCTTGTTTTGCCAGCTTTTTACTATCGCTATCATCTTTATAATTTTCTATGTTTTCCATAGCTAAATTCCCTATCGCTTATTTTGTCAATTTTATAATTCCCACCGGTTCAATTTTAACATCCTCAGTTATTTCTTCGTAGGATAAAACAACAATATTTGATTTAACCCTATCAGCCATTTGTTTTAAGTGTGGTCTTACTGGTGATAAACATAGTATTATTGGTGTTAATCCTTTTGAAGATACCTGTTCAACAACTCTTTTTATTTCTTCTATTATATTATTTAACATTTCAGGGTTTAAAATTAAACGAATATTAAATTCATCTTGTTTTAGTGAATTTAATATACTCTGTTCAATATCTGGATCAACTACTATTGCTGAAATAACACCTGGCGGGTTTTGATACAAGTAAGTAATTGATCTTGCAAGACTTTGTCTTACATATTCTGTTAATATATCCGTGTTTTTAGTAACTTTAGCTTTTACTAATAAAGTTTCAAGAATAGTTGTCAAATCTTTTATAGGTATTCTTTCCTTTAATAAGTTTTTAAGTATTATATGAAGTTCGCTTAATTCCAACTTATTAGGAATCACTTCTTTTACAACAATTGGGTTATGTTTTGAAAGTTTGTCAAGAAGATTTTGAACATCTGCAACACCTAAAATCTCATGAGCGTTTTCTTTAATTACCTCCGATATATGTGTAACAAGAACTGTTACAGGGTCTATTACAGTATACCCTTTTTCTTCTGCTAAATACCTATCTTTAATTTCTATCCAGCGAGATTTAAGGTTAAAAACTGGTTCTACAGCATCATATCCATCAATATCAAAGCCTGTATTCTCAGGGTTAAGAATCATTACTCTGTCTGCATAAATTTTTCCTTCAGCCACTTTAATACCTTTAATTTTTATGCAATAAGAATTATCTTCTAGCTGAATATTATCTCTAATTCTAATTTGTGGAACAATAAAGCCAGTTTCACTTGTTATTTGTTTTTTTATTAAATCAATTCTTGTTTCAAGGTCTCCGAATTCTTTTGAATCTGCAAGGCCAATCAGTGAAAAACCCAACTCTAATTCTATTATATCTAAGTAAAGAGCCTGTTCAATTTCATCATAACTTGATTCAAGAGCCTTTTTCTCAAGCTCTTCTTCCTGAAGTCTTTCTAATTCTTTCTGTTTTTTTAATTTTTTTGATTGAAAATAAGCTAAAAATCCAATAATCGCTCCTAAAGCAAAAAATGCTAATTTTGGCATTCCTGGCAGTAGTCCAACTAAAAAAACCACTGCAGCAGCAATCCCAATTGCCTTAGGTTGAGCTAAAAATTGAATAGAAATTTGTTTACTTAAATTGCTGTCTGAAGATGCCCTTGTAACTATCAATCCTGTAGCAACCGATATTAAAAGAGCTGGTATTTGAGAAACTAGTCCATCGCCAACAGTAAGCAAGCTATAAGTTTTCAAAGCCTCGCTAAATGTAAGTCCTCTTTGTATAACACCAATAGCCAAACCACCGAATAAATTCACTATAACAATGATTAAACCTGCAATTGCATCACCTTTAACAAACTTACTTGCGCCATCCATAGCTCCATAAAAATCAGCTTGCAATGCTATTACCTCCCTTTGTTTTCTTGCCTCTTCTTCACTAATAATACCGGCATTTAAATCTGCATCTATTGACATTTGTTTGCCAGGCAATGCATCAAGCGTAAAACGAGCTGCAACTTCAGCAATTCTGTTGGCGCCCTGAATAATTACAACAAAATTTATTATTACAAGTATTAAAAAAATTATAAATCCAACTATAAAATTACCCCTAACTACAAAATTACCAAACGAGCTTATTACATTTCCTGCATAACCATTAAGTAAAATTAATCTAGTTGATGAAATATTTAAAGACAACCTGAACATAGTTGCAATAAGTAAAATTGAAGGAAAAATTGAAAAGTCAAGCGGTTTTAATGTATAAATACAAATGAGAAAAATCACAAAACTTAAAGCAATATTAAATCCAAGTAAAACATCCATCACAACCGGCGGTATTGGTATAATCATCATTAAAATTATAAATATTATTAAAAATGTTACCAAAACATCTACATTTTTTGTTAATAATCCAATAGTTGTTCTCATATAAGACCTAACTCCCTGTAATTTCCTTTAATTTTATAAACATATGCCAAAATTTCAGCAACAGCTTTATACAATTCTGGTGTTATTTCCTGACCGATTTCACAGGTTTTATAAATTGTTTGAGCTATAAAAACATTCTCAATTATTGGTATATCATTTTCTATTGCAACTTTCTTTATTTTTTCTGCGATTAGCCGCATGCCTTTAGCTATAACTTTTGGAGCATTAAAATCAGGTCTGTATTTTAGTGCAACTGCATAAGTTGTGGGATTTGTGACTACTACATCTGCAGTTGGAAGTTCTTTCATCATTCTTGCTCTAGCAAGTTGCAGATGCTTAGACTTTCTTCTTACTTTTAGCAATGGATCTCCTTCCTGCTGCTTTAACTCCATTTTAATTTCCTGTCGCGTCATCATTATTCTTTTTTCATACCTGTTTTTCTGGAAAAAATAATCAAAAACTGCTATTGCAAGCATTGCAAGAGCTGCTCTAAGTCCTATTTGGTAAACAAGAGAAACAACTTTATCAGAAATAAAAGAAGGCTCCCTTCCCATAAGCAACATTATTTCAAAAATCCTTGCTTTTATTAAAGCATAAACAATAAATGAAATTAGCACTGCTTTAATAATGTTTTTTAAAAAACCAACCACATAGTCTAGAGAAAAGTACTTTTTAAAACCATTAATAGGGTTTATTCTGTCAAAAAAATTGCGTAAGTGCCCAAATGTAAAAACTAGTTTTACCTGAAAAATTTCAGCTATTAGACCCAATGCTGCAGAACATAGTAAAAATATGCCAGCAGTTTTTAAAAATATTGCAAATCCCTCATAATAAATGTTCTTTAAATATTCAAAATTAAATGTTAAATCGCTATTAAAATTAAAAGTTTTTGCCATAAAAACAGTTAAAATACTTATCAGCCTGTTTGTAATAAAATTAATAA
>Ga0136652_1000736_pt1 | contig 15086 bp, 14 predicted proteins | sample ConPoolayeEmetaG_FD_94864 | JGI IMG/M metagenome (GOLD analysis project Ga0136652, IMG submission 94864) | Hot spring microbial mat communities from California, USA to study Microbial Dark Matter (Phase II) - Cone Pool mat layer E metaG... ...
CGGAGAAGTCTCCTCCATAAACCAAACAATGACCAAACTCTTGGAGGAGGAGGAAGCCGCCCTGGACCAGCAATCCAAGTGGATCAGCCAACTGGCACACGAGCTGGACGCCAAGATAGCGGAAAACCTCAAACAACACATAGAGGAGTTCGAAGAAAAAATCACAAACACCAAACACCAAACAGAAAACACCCTCAACAAAAGTTTAGGTGAGTTTGAGAAAAAGATTTCTAATCTACAAAACGTCATTAATGTTTCTTTGAGTGAGAAGGCTGGGTCAATTAGGAAAATTGAAGAGGGGATTGAGAATGAATTAGAGGACAGGATTTCTTCGTTGTTGGAGGAGAATCAAAAGTCGGTCGATGACTTGAAAAGTATTAGTGGGCAGAAGATTAAAAGTAATTTGGAGTATTTAGAGGAAGAGAGTAACAAGTTAAAAAATAGCTTTTCTTCTTTGATTAGCAAAAGGTTAGAAGAAAAGAAGGTGGGAAATGAGAAACTAGCTAAAAGCGTGCAGGAGAAAATTGAAGAAGAGAGGAAAGCGCTGGAGAATATAGGTTTAATTCTTTTCAATGAAGCTGTCAACACTTTGAATATGCAACTTATCGAAACCAAAGAAACCATAAGTAAGAGCCGAGAAACACTACTTGAACATGTTTCAGAATTAATTGGAATCATTAAAGATTCAAAAGATAAAAATGTAAAAAACATGTTTGAAAATGTGCGGTTGGAACTTGAAAGTTTTCAAACAATAGTGCGAGATCTAAATGAGGAAATTGTATCTCTAATGGAAAAGCAGGAGAAAAAACTGGAGAGCCTCATAGAAGCCGCTAAACACGATATGGAAGAAAAAATTGAAAAAATTGTGCAGGGAAACACCGAGTTTGCAAAATCATTAAAAGAGGAAACAAAAGAAACCTTTACAAATAATTCTAAGATAATAGAAGAAACACTCAAAGTTAACAGGGAATCATTAACAAACATTATAAAAGAACACATTCAAGAATTTGAGGAACAAAAAGAACGCATTAAATCCTCTTTGGTGGAATCCTTAAACATTTACCTTGAAGAGCTAAGAAGAGCAGTTTCCAGCTTTAAGGAGCAAACATCACAATTGATAAGGGGACACCTGGAAGATTACAACAAAACAATTAGTGAAGCCAAAGAAAAAACAGTGGAAACATTAAGTAACCATTCTGGAACGCTGATTCAAACCGTAAATCAGATACAAAGCAAACTGGGCGAAACCCTAAACAAACATGAAAGAGATGTTAGACTTCTAATAGATAAGATACAGAGTTATCTTAGCTCTAACCTCGAAAAAACAGAAAACTCCATCGCAACATACATAAATGAAACATCTTCGGCTGTCACCACGCTATTTGAGAAAACAGAAAATGACTCTGAAAAAACTGCGGAACTCCTCAAATCGGCTTGGGAGGAGTTAGAAAAATCAAAGCTGAACGAAATCCAAAAAACCTGGCACCTGGCTACAAAGGAGTCAATAATAACACACATAGTGGATATGGTTAGAAGAGCCTCCAAATCAATAACAATAATTGTCCCCAACCTCCAAGATATTCCAACCGAAGAACTATTGAAAAAAGAGGAATCAGTAATTATACACTTAGTAACAGACTTCAGCGAGGAAGAAACAAAAGAAGTAGAAAAGCTCTCAAAAAAGAAAATCAGGATATGGAAAAATACTCGAGGAAAACTCTACGGCTGCATAAGAGATCAACAAGAAACACTTCTTGCACCCTTAAACGCAACAGAAATCCCAGTAGCAGTGGTCAGCGAAGAAGAGGGATACGCAAAAGTATACCAGAACATAATACTTCCCAACCTAATAGCCAAAGCTCAAGAAATCAAGCCCCTCAAAACAGGAATCTAAATCCAAAAAGCAAACAACCCACCCAATTCACCAATACTGAAACAGAGAATAAACGATAAACAATCCATTTTTAATTAGCTTGACAATGTTAAATTTGTTTTTATTGCTACTTTTTCCCTTATTTTTTTCTCTTTTACCTAAGAGAAGGTGGCTTTTTCTGCTATTTTAGTAATGCTTGAAACGGTAAGCAACCTAATTTAACATTATCGAGTTAGTACAACTGAAGTAATTTTGTGCTTTTCTAGTAAATTCTGCTTGCAACGAAGTCTGCTAGGTCTAGGAAAAATTCTTGCGATTCTTTCTTTAGTGGGGGTTTAGTTTTAAGTAATCTTTTTTTGGCTTCTTCCTTCAGTTCTAACGCTAGTTTTTTTGCCTTTTCGAGAGCTCCAGTTTCTTGAAATATTTTCCTAACTCTTTCCACATCACTTGGGTCGGCATTTGAATTGCCGAGCACCTTCTTGAGGATGTTTAGATCGTTAGTAGAAGCATTGTTTAGTGCCTGAACTACTAACACAGTTTTTTTACCTTCTTTTATGTCTCCATCGGTTGGTTTTCCCGTGTCTGACTCTACTCCGAATGTTCCCAGTATGTCATCCTGAATCTGGAATGATTGCCCCACCAGCACTGCGTATTCTCTAAGCATTTTGATTTGGCTGGTTTTCGCTCCCCCCAACACCGCTCCGATTTGTATAGATTTTTCCAGTAGGGAGGAGGTTTTCATTTTTACCATTTGCAGGTATTCGTCGAGAGTCACACCATCTTTTCTCTGAATCACACTCTCATACATGACTCCGTCAATTAGTTCTTGAAAAACTTGTTGGTAGAGGCGGATAGCCTCACAGATCAGGTTAGGGGGAAACTTGGAGGATAGGAGGGTTTCGATGCCCAAATTATAGGTGGTATTCCCGCCCAAGATAGCCATGGTGTTTCCAAAGTCTTCAGCTTTAGTGCTTGACATAAATTCCTTCTTGTACCACTCCCTATAAGTTACGTGGAATGTGGGGCCGCTTCTTCGAAGCTCGTCGTGGTCTATGATGTCATCGTGGATTAGTGTCGCATTATGGAGGAGTTCGACGGAAAGGGAGGGGAGGAATATTTTCTCGCTGGAATCCGCTACTCCCCTGTAGGCTTGGATGAGGGAAATTGGTCTGAGTCTTTTTCCTCCCCTCATAATAAATTCTTTAATATTTGAGTAGTATGTTCGATGATAAGAGAAAGGCGCCATTGCAATTTTACCGTCCAAAAAGGAAACTAGAACCTGATTAACTTTCTTTGATAGATCCTCTACCACTTGGCTGAATTGCAAGCTTATCTCTCCTTAAACAAGTTATAGATTCGGTTTTCAAGTTTCTCGTGATTCTAAGATTTGAAACATTTAATTCTTTCTTATGGACTTTAAGGGTAGTTCGTCAAAATTACAAGAATACTCACTTTCCTCTAATTATTCCGTACTTTAACCGAATTGGGGGAAAGATTAGGGTCAGCCTATTTTTAAAACCTGCTAGAATTTTAAGCTTAACTGTTTTCAAGAAAAAAGCCCAATTTTTCCACATTTTTATGTTAAATAACGATTTTGAAATCGGGTAATTTATATACTTTTTAGTCAAATTTGCACATCGCAGGTTTCGTATCACAAATTCTAATTATTAGAGGAAAAATGCTAAAATTGTCGATTCAACATTGAGAGGATACACAATATTTAAATACACTACAAGTAGCCTTGAATTGCTAACTGCATATTAATTCCTAAGACTTCTAACACCTTTTCTCTTGAAGGTAATTAAATTGATGAAACCAAGCCAACCAGTAGGGATAATCGGTTGGGGAGCATACATACCCCAGTACAGAATCAAAGTAAATACCATTGCACAGGTATGGGGTGCTCAGACCGAGAGGTACACTGAAGGACTGGGAATAGAAGAGAAGGCAGTAGCAGGCCCCGATGAAGACACAATCACAATCGCCATAGAGGCTGCTCAAAATGCTTTAAAAAGAGCACAAATAGAACCCAAGGAAATCGGGGCAGTTCTCTCAGGATCCGAATCCCCACCCTACGCTGTCAAGCCTACTGGTTGCACCGTAGCCGAAGTTATAGGGGCCACACCAAACATATTGGCGGCGGATTTAGAGTTCGCTTGCAAGGCAGGCACCGAAGGCATACAGTTCTGCATGGGGTTAGTATCCTCGGGCATGATAAAGTACGGCATGGCCATAGGTGCAGATGTAGCCCAAAGCGCTCCCGGCGACGATTTAGAATACGCTGCCGCGGCGGGAGGAGCCGCCTTTATCATAGGTAAACTAGATAGTAACGCTGCTGCCGCTATCAATGCCTCAACTTCCTACGTCACAGATACACCTGATTTTTGGCGGCGCTCCGAACAACCCTACCCCAAACATGGGGGAGTATTTACAGGACAATCATATTTCCACCACATAATAAATGCGGGACAACAATTAATGCAAGAGTTAGGAATGAAGCCCAAAGATTTTCAGTACGCCATATTTCACCAACCCAACGGGAAATTTCCAGAAAAGGCGGCAAGGGAATTGGGGTTCACATCGGAGCAGACAAGGGTGGGAATGCTGGTGGGTAGAATAGGTAACACTTATTCGGGTTGCATTCCCCTAGGTTTATCAGCAGTTTTGGAGGCTGCCAAACCGGGAGATAATATATTTGTGGTTTCATATGGCTCTGGGGCGGGGAGCGATGCATTCCACATCACAGCCCTAGATGCTATTGAAAATAAACGTGAATTAGCCCCCACAGTTCAAGATTACATAGAAAGGAAGGAATATGTGGGTTATGCTTGTTACGCTAAATGGCGAAAAATGATAATCGGCTTAGAAACTAAAAGGTAATTAATGGAGGGTAAATAGTTTATGAGAGAAGTTGCAGTTATAGGAGTAGGACTAACTAAAGTTGGTCATCTATTCAGTGAATCTTTACGTTCCCTATTTTCAAGGGCAGTTAGAGGAGCTCTCGAAGACGCGGGGAACCCTAAGATCGAAGCGCTCTATGTTGGCAACATGTCTGCAGGACAGTTCAATAATCAGGAGAATATCGCTGCCCTATTATCGGATTTTGCGGGTCTAAATGGGATTCCAGCAACGAGAATTGAGGAGGGATGTGGATCTGGCGCCGCAGCTATTTACAATGGATACAAGGCTGTAGCTTCAGGGGTACACGATTTTGTGATTGTAGGAGGGGTGGAAAAAATGATGGATACTACTGCAAACGATGCTACCTCGATTATTTCAACGGTAACTGACCAGGAGTATGAAGCCTTCCTCGGCCTCTCCTTGGTGGGAATCAACGCTATGGTAATGAGGCTTTACATGAACACATTCGGTGTAGACAGGGAGCCCTTCGCAAAATTCTCGGTACAGATGCATGATAACGCCTCAAAAAATCCCTATGCCCAGTTTCCATTTAAAACATCTCTGGATAAAGCAATGAACTCAAATCCGGTGGCGGATCCAATACACCTTATGGACTGTGCGCCCTTGGGCGATGGAGCAGCAGCCCTAGTTCTGTGTCCGAAGGAATACGCAAAAAACTTTACCTCCAAACCCGTGGAGATTATAGGTGCGGGACATGGCATGGACAACTTCATATTTCACACCAGAGAGGACTTCCTCTCACTTAAAGCTACCCGGGATGCGGCGAGAGAAGCTTACAGGATGGCGGGAATTACGCCGGACGAGGTGGACGTGGTAGAGTTACATGATGCCTTTTCAATAACTGCGTTTTTGTCGATTGAGGATTTGGGCTTTGTAGAAAAAGGTGCCGCGGGCCAAATAGTTGATGAGGGACTAATTGCTTTAGATGGAACTTTGCCCGTGAATCCCTCTGGAGGATTAAAGGCGAGGGGACACCCAATTGGAGCCACAGGAGTTTACCAAATGGCTGAGATTGTACTGCAGCTTCGTGGAGAGGCTGGAGCCAGACAGGTACCTGGCGCTGAAATAGGACTTACAAATAATATAAGTGGTTTTGGCGCCTCATCCTACGTACACATTCTCAGGGTTTAGGCAGGGATAGAAAAATGCAGGTTTCAAAGTTTTGGAGAGAACTCCCTCAACGTTACAGGTTAGAGGGTAAAAAGTGCGTCCATTGCGGAAAGGTTTGCTTTCCACCCAGGGATATATGCCCTAGCTGCGGTTCGGATGATATGATAAAAGTTAATTTGCCCAAGAGGGGAAAAATCGTAACATACACGGTTATGTATACTGCGCCGGCCAATTTTGAAATATTTAAACCCTACATTATTGCCTTGGTGCAATTGGAGGATGGGACGCATCTTACTACACAGCTTACAGACTGTAGGCCTGACAATATAGACATTGGAATGGATGTGGAGGCTGTTATCAGAAAGATAAATGAAGATGGAAGGGATGGAATAATTTATTATGCATACAAATTCCGCCCAGTTTTAAAAAGGGCTGAAAAGAAACTGAACTAGCCACAGAAAATCTTGAAGTAGCTCTACTTTTAATTGGTCGTTTCCTTTCTGCGGAAAATCAAAAAGATTAAATGTCACATTACTTTCTATAACGGGTAACAAGTGGTAAGGAGCCTGTCATTTTTGAGAGATTTCCTCGAGGATCTCAAGTCTCGTAACATGATAGTTGAGATTAACAAAAGTGTGCCCATAACCAATATTCCCGCACTTTTGAAAAAACTGGATGGAAGGCCAGTTCTATTTAACCTGGTGGAGGACACACCTTACAAGATAGCTGGAAATATTTGTTCCAGCAGAGACCTCTTAGCCTTTTCTTTAAAAGTGAGAAGGGAAGAGCTACTATCACGATTAGCTGAAGCTTTTGAAAAAAGGAGCGAACCAGAAATAGTTAAGAGTGGACGGTGTCAGGAAGTAACGGAAACAGTTAATTTGAACAATCTACCCATACTCACTCACACTGCAGGAGACGGAGGTCCCTACGTTACCTCGGGAGTGCTTATACTTCGAGACCCCGAGTTTGGGAGAAATGCCTCTATTCACAGACTCATGAAGTTAGATGACAAAAGGTTTGCTGTAAGACTGGTGGAGGAGAGAGACGCGGATGTTTATCTAAAGAGAGCTGGTGGAGAAATGGATGTTGCAATTTGCATTGGCAATCATCCCTCATTTTTGCTAGCGGCAGCCACATCCCTAGACATAACTGTGGACGAGTTGGAAATAGCCAATAGTTTAAGAGAACTAAAGCTGGTTAAGTGTAAAAAAGTGGATTTAGAGGTGCCAGAAAATTCGGAGATAGTGCTAGAAGGAAGAATAATTAATGAGTTGGTGGATGAGGGACCCTTCCTGGATTTGACTGGTACCTATGATATTATCAGGAAGCAGCCAGTAATTGAAATCAGGCATTTTACCCATGCTAAGAATCCCATATATCAGGCTCTGCTCCCGGGGGGACTTGACCACAAGCTTCTCATGAGCCTGCCGAGAGAGACTGCCATTTACAACGAAGTGAAGAAGGTTTGTGAATGCAAAAATGTGTTAATAACTCCCGGGGGATGCTCCTGGCTCCACGGAATAGTGCAAATCCGTAAAAAGAAGCCTGAAGACGGAATGAACGCGATAGAAGCAGCATTTAGAGCCCATAAATCTATGAAGCACGTAGTCGTGGTGGACGAGGACATAGACATTTACGATTTGAACTGCGTTGAGTACGCCATTGCCACAAGATTCCAAGCATCAAAAAATCTCATTTTAAGAAAGGATAAAGGTTCATCGCTTGATCCTTCGGCAAACCAAGTGACCCGAGAAACAACCAAGGTTGGAGTCGACGCCACAATACCATTTGATAAGGATAGGTCTCACTTTACCCCTGTAAAAATCATTGGGGAAGAAACCATAAGGGTTGAAGATTATGTTTCTCAATAGGGAAGAAGAGAAAATCCTTCAAGGAGAGTACGGCGAGGCGCAAAGGCTTGCCATGAAAATACTTTGCGCCTTGGGAGATTTCTTCAAAGCAGAAAAACTAATAAAAATCGAGTCCGCCCACATATCGGGGGTCTCATACAAAACTGGTGGAGATGCGCTAGTTGAAGTTCTGGAGAAATTCGGGAAAAGCAAAACCAAAACCTTGGTGGCGTCTACCCTCAACCCGAGCGGGATGGATCTAGACAGATGGAGAGAGATGGGTGTAACAGAAGATTTCGCCCAAAAACAGGGCGAAATAATAAAAATTTACAAATCCATGGGCATCCTTGACTTATGCAGCTGCATACCCTACGAATTGGGAAATGTTGCAAAGCCTGGAGACCACATATCTTTCTCAGAGTCCTCAGCAGTAACCTTCATGAACTCCTTTTTTGGAGTCTATACAAATAGGGAAAGCGGACTTTCCGCCCTAGCCTCAGCAATAGTTGGGAAAACACCAGAGTATGGGATACACTTACCAGAGAACAGAGTGCCCGAAATACTTGTGGAAGTGGAGGCAGAACTCAACAATACCACGGATTATGGCTTGTTGGGATATAGCATTGGGGAGAGCTTCGGCTCAAAAATTCCACTTTTACATAAGATTCCAAGTATAGACTTGCAGCAAGCCAAACAGCTCTCAGCAGCTATGGCGGCATCGGGCTCTGTACCACTATTCCACATTCGCAATTATGAAGAAAGAAAATTCGAGAAAGAACGTCTGGAAAAAGTAATATTTGACCAGAAAAAGTTGAAGGCTCTCAGAGAAGATTTTACTCCAACATCACAACCAGATATTGTCATGGTTGGGTGCCCCCATGCTTCAATAAGCATCCTCAAAAAGATTTCCGAAATACTTGTGTCCCCAGTTTCAAACAAAACCAAGCTTTGGATTTTTACTTCCAGACCTGTTAAGTTGATGGCGGAATCTATGGGATACGTCCAAAAAATTGAGAGCATGGGAGGCAAAATTTTCTGCGACACCTGCCCCGTGGTATGCCCCATTCCTGGATTCGACTTAGCTCTAACTGATTCCATTAAAGCAGCACATTACCTTCCAACAATGAGTAAAATAGAATCTGCATCGTTACCCCTAGAAGACTGTTTAAAAGTAGCTATGGGAGGCAAGGTATAATGAAGATAGTACTAAGAGGAGAGGGGCTGAGAGGTTTAAAAAATCCCAGAGTGGAGGGAGAGGCACTCGTGACCCAGATGCCCATATCCTTTCTAGGATTCATAGATCCCAACACGGGGAAGGTTATCCAAAAAGGACATGAATTGGAGGGAAAAAGCATCAAAGGAAAAATATTAGTATTCAGTACCGGAATTGGGTCAACCGTTGGCTCATATGTGCTGATTAACCTCGCAAATAGGGGTTTAGCTCCCAAAGCGATTATTCAAAGGGCATCCGACACCGTAACACTTGTGGGAGCAGTTATCGGAGAAATCCCCCTCGTACACAGACTAGAAAAGGATCCCCTCACAGTTATAGAAGATGGTGACAGGGTAATCGTCGATAGCGAAAAGGGAATAGTAGAAATTGAAAAAAGAGAAGGAGGAAGTGAGTAGAAAAATGGCTCAAGAAAAAATTACCCATGAGGAACTGATCGAAAAGGTAGTCAGGGGAGAAATCAAATTCTACCAAGTCGAGAAATACACCGATATAGAAACAGCAACAACCATTAGAAGAAAAGCTATAGAGAAAATAATCGGAAAAGAGCTCAAACATATCGGATCTTACTCCATAGATATGAAACAGACAGCATCAAGAAACATAGAGGCTCCCATAGGAGTCCAACAAATACCCTTAGGAATCGCTGGCCCACTAAAGGTGAAAGGAGAAATAGCAGATGGCGAATACCTAATACCACTAGCCACAACCGAGGGAGCTCTTGTAGCAAGCGTTAATAGAGGATGCAGCATCATAACGGCAAGTGGCGGAGCCAAGGCAAGAGTATTAAAAAGTGCCATCACTAGGGCACCATGCATTTTAGTTCCAGACACCGAACACGCAGTTAAACTTGTAAACTGGGTGAAAGACAACTTCGAAAAAATACGCGAAGTTTTTAAAGGCCAAGATCCCTTTCTAAAACTTCTAGATTTCCAGCCCTGGATAATTGGGAGAAACGTTTTCCTCAGACTTCTGGCAGACACTGCCGACGCTATGGGAATGAATATGGTAACCAGCGCATCTGAAGCAGTATGTAATTTTATTCAAGAAAATCTTCCCTGGGCAGAAACCATAGCGCTCAGCGGGAACATGTGCGTCGACAAAAAGCCAACAGCCCTAAACTTCATCCTAGGAAGAGGAAAAACAGTCCAATCCGAAGCCATACTAAAAAAGGAATACATAAAGGAAACCCTAAAAACCACCGCCCAAAAGATGGTTGAAGTAGTTTACCGTAAAATATATGTGGGCAGCGGTCAAGCAGCCTCGTACGGGTTTAATTCCCATGCAGCAAACATAATCGCCGCTATATGGATCGCCACTGGGCAAGACGCTGCCCACATAGGTGAATCAAGCATGGGAATAGTCACAGCCGAAGAAATCAATGATGGCGACTTGTACATATCCCTAACGCTCCCTTCAATGATCTGTGGAACTATAGGAGGAGGAATGTGGCTAAGCCAGATGCAAGAAGCACTCTCCATAATGGACTGCGGCGGAGGCTTTATGAAAGGAAAACCTCCAGGAACCCTCGCCAAAAAATTTGCCGAAATCGCCTGTTCAGCAGCACTCGCTGGAGAAGTATCCCTCATCGCCGCACTCGCTGCCGGCCACCTTGCACGTGCACATGAAGCACTAGGAAGAGGAGAAACCGCCCGGAAAAAAGTGGAAAAGCTCTTTTAACTTCAGTGGAAAGATCCCCTCCGATAAGGAGGAGGCGAAGAAGCAGATATACGCATACTTTCTCTTAGTTTATGCCCATCACACAGCGACGTGGAGTAGATTCATTTGATTTCTCCTTCAAAAGAAGCGTTTACATGTCTTCTTTTCCAATTTAAAACCTCAAAATAAGGGGTTAGAACCAGAAAAATCTATAGTGCATCATTAAAAAACTATTTAATTGGGAATTCTTAATAATAAAGTAAAACAATCAATTTTATTATAAGGATAACATTTAGAATCTGCATTTATCATAAAGTTTAGAGGAGTAAAAATAAATGTCTGGAGACGCGGAGTTTCTGGATAAATTGAAGAGTGAATTACGATCATTTGGAGCAATAACTGATAGGGGGCTTGCTCTACTCACAATGAAGGGAGAGATGCTCTACTCAGATTTAACCAAGGATGTTGAGCAGAAGCTCATGATGTTTAAACCAAGCTTTCCGGGACTAACTGTCGGGTCAAACATTACACTGGCAGCGGAAAACGAATCTGTAATAGTGATACGCGCCTCGCAACAAATGCTAATGGCGGTGCAAACTCAACAGCGGGTAGGCTTAACCCTAGTTATGCTATCAGGCCTCATCAAAAGATACGGAAGCAAATTCGACGAATTCGCACAGACCGCAACAATCGTCCCACCCGCAGAAATGCCAAAAGTCAAAATAGAAAAACCCATACCAAGAGCTGAAGTGATGAAGGCTCCCATAGAAAAAATGGTTGTAAAAGAAAAAGCGGTAGAAGAAGCCAAAGAAGTTGAAGCAGAATTAACTGAAGAGGAATTCGAAGCCTACCAAAAATCACTAATATATGAGCTTATTCCACCACTAACACCCGAAAATGTGTTAAACAAGTCCGGAGTATGGAGCAGAGCAGCACGTCTAATGCTCAGAAACCTAGACCAAGACCTAACAGTAGCAGAATTACAGGAGGGACTTAAAAACGCGGGCTTCGACGTAACTTGGCAATGGGTGTACGAAACCCTGCGCGCATTGGAAACCCGCGGAATAGTACGAATAAAAGGTAAAAGAAAGGCATAAAAAAAGCGTAAATTTTATGGTGAAACCTCTTTTAGGCATATTCGGCTGACCTTTTTTGGCTTTTTATCCTACTATATAAACACAATTGTACCCCATCCCCTTTTTCTCAAAAGGAGTTCCCTCATAACTTCCCTAAAAGGAGATTTACCCTTGAAAAGACTGGCTGCCCTCCATTCGAAACTGTTTTTTTAAGTCTATATAAATGCAGAAGAAACCCATGCTTTACAAACCAAAAAAGGTATTCAAAAAAAGGAAAGATTCTTTTAAAGAGGGGACTTCTAGAACGGTAGAGCTAGTATATTCCAGGCCGGCATCTGACCTGAAAGCAGCCAAATAATTACAAAGCAGACTCCACAAAGTGCAAGATTGAGCCAGTGGTTGTCATAATGAATGGTGGCAATACGTAAATCTCTCTGATGATTCCAAATAAAATCTTTTAAAGATTCATTTTTACGGGGAAGAACGTATGGGAATGTACGGACGCCCGTGGGATTAAAAGAGTCAATAAACCAGTGGCTGAAGATACCAGCAGCTGATAGTGCAAATAGTGTTGGTGCAAATATCCCTATTAGTAGAGGCAACCATATTAGGGTTAGTACACTGTGGAATAGCCCACTTCTATGTCCTATACGTTGGCCTTTTAGCAGTTGGTCGAGATCTGGCAGGATTCCAAAAGCGGCTCCTGTGAGTATTGGAGGTAGCTGCTGGTTTGCTGCGCTTATCACAGTATTTAATGACCCCCACTTGACTAGTTGCAATGCAGCGGCGTTAAATTGAGCCGCCAACCCACCACTCCATCCTAAAAGCACTGCTACTATGGCGCCAGCTGTTGCGCCCACCACTACATGTGTATATTTTTGCATTTTTTAGTCCTCCATCATTTGTTTTAGAGCGAATTTTACCAGTTTTTTGACTGTCCTCTTGTCCACCCCTTTGACTTTAGCTAATTTTTTCTTGTCAGCTTTCACCAGGTCTTCTACAGTGTTGATTTTGTATTTCTGCAGAGTTTTGGCGGTTTCTTCTCCTACACCTTTAACTTTAGTTACTGGAGCATCTCGTTTGAGTTTCACTTTTGATTCAGGTAGCTTGTACAGTTTTAGCCTATCACCAATCACCGCCATCAATGTTCCTATCGCTATTGGTACTAGATAGATTATTATTTCGAGAAATGAAACCATATTTTCACTCCCAACTTTTACCCTACTTTTAATTTTATTTAAAAGCCACTAGTAATTATTAAGCTTTCTTATTTAAAAGGGTAAGGTACCAGTTGTATTTATTATTCTTGTTTTTCCTTCTTTAATTTGGCATTTTCTATTTTTGCAAGCTCAAATTAATTGGATTATTTGTGAATCTGTTTCGAGGCTTTTGTTGCCTGTGTTAAATTTTTTTCAGGGTTTCAACTATTTTGGGTAGTATTTCTCCTGCTTTCCCGTAGATGTGGTAGTCAGCGTATCTTGTATAACCGGTTTTTTCCTCATTTATGATTACAGTTTTTGCTCCTCTATTAAGCGCCATTCCTGGTAGGGCTGCTACTGGGTAAACCACTAGGGAGGAACCTACAACTATGAGTAGATCGCATTCTTGTGCCAGCCTGTAGGCTTCGGATATTGCTTCTTCGGGTAGCATTTCTCCAAACATTACCACGTCAACTTTTACCACTCCACCGCAGTCTGTGCATCTTGGCATAAAGTTTCCTTTTCCTACTTCTGAAATCACGTAGTCTATTCCGTATTTCTTTTTGCACTGTATGCAGGATGCGCTTCGAACGTTGCCATGTACTTCTATTACGTTTTTGCTACCTGCCTTTTGGTGTAGACCATCGATGTTTTGCGTTATTATTGCTTCTACCTTGCCCATTTTTTCCATTTCGGCTAGAGCATAATGCCCAGGGTTAGGTTTAGCGTTGAGAAGCACTGGAGCTATTTCTTGGGCCATCTTCCACCAGTCTTCAGGATTTGAGAGGAAAGAGGTAATAGTGCCTACCTTGTTGGGATCAAACTTTTTCCAGAGACCGTCTGGGCCCCTAAAATCAGGTATCCCAGATTCAACTGATATGCCCGCGCCAGTTAAAACAACCACTCTTTTGGAATCTTTTATTAATTTGGCGACTCCCAAAATTTGCTCATCAATCAAAAACATTTCTCTCCTTTTTTAGAACAAATTATTATAGATAATGAAGAGGAAAAATAAAAACTTAATCGTCACAACATTGTGTATCTTAGATTAAAATTCAAAAGGGCTCCGATTCGCGTGCTAAAATGTTTAGGAAAAAATGCATTTTTTCTCGATTTATTATTTGAAAGCTTCTGGTTCAGGAAAGGGAAGAGTTTTTGTTTTTGCGGGTTTGTTAGGTGTGTTTGAGACGCATAAGATTGCTTACCAGGATTTCTCTTTCTTCTTCGAGTTTTTTCTCTTTCCAGAGTTTTTTGAAGAACATGCTAATTAATTTGACGAAGCTGGGCTCATTTGTCCATATTCCAATCCATGGTCCTCTGTAACCTTCAACGCAGCCGGAGGAAAGTAGAGCCTCGTTTCCATCAACAACAAGAAGATTTGCATAAACTTGGTTGTCCGTAACCATTTCAATATTTCCGCTAAATGGAAGAACAAATTTTGAGCCGTCCTCAGTACAGGACCAAATCTTGAGCTCTATGCCCCTTTCAGCTACGGACTTGAGTGTCTTTTCTATCTCTAATAGAAGGTCTTTGGGGAAGGAAAGCATGGCATATTTTTCCGCACCCATCAGCATCTCTTCTATTTTGTTGACGACGTTTTGTTTTCCGTGCATAGTCCACAATTCCTGTTTTGACTTTTGCACTCCGTAGACATCGCTTAGTTCTCCTATGGCGATTTCCTTGTCTCTAGCAAGAGCTTTTTCCAGTCTTCTAAAAGCAGTTCGCGGCGGTACAGCTTTATAGAGTTTTGGTCTACACTGCTGGACCTCAACTAGTCCCTTCTCTTCCAGAGCTGCAAGGGTATCGTAGGCTCTGGGATGCGGTATATTAGCTACTTCACACACCTTCTTCGCAGTGGCAACACCTAGAGACACTAGGGCAATATAAGCCCTAGACTCATATTCGGATAGGCCGAAATTTTTTAGGGCCTCCAGTGTAGTGTTGCTCACCTCTATTTTTACCGCCTCCAAAAATGCAATTATACAATTTTATCATTCAATATGGTCATACCTATATATGTGTTACTACCTAAAAATTATTCAAGAACAAAACCCCTTTCGGGGAAATTATCGATAAATTGGACTGCTTATGATGTGGTTCCAATCAGTTATCCTCTCCCCAAATCCAAGTTCCTTCACAACTTCAAACCCAGGGGGAGGCTTA
>Ga0136652_1000737_pt1 | contig 15082 bp, 10 predicted proteins | sample ConPoolayeEmetaG_FD_94864 | JGI IMG/M metagenome (GOLD analysis project Ga0136652, IMG submission 94864) | Hot spring microbial mat communities from California, USA to study Microbial Dark Matter (Phase II) - Cone Pool mat layer E metaG... ...
AAAGCCATAAGAACCCAGATCAGAGCGCCGGCAATGTGGGAAGAGGGGAAGGCGGCGCCAGCCACCCCGGCTTTCGCCTGAATGGAGCGATTGAGCCATGAAAAAAAGTATCCGGAGTAATCAGCTTGCTTCATTTCCTGCAACGTGGCTACTTTGTCTGGCCCAAGGACAGGAATGAGGAAAAAGAGGACGAAGTTGCTGAAATAAGCCAGGGTGGCCAGCGAAAAAGATGCTCTCGCCGCCTCCTTTTTTCCCCGAAAATAGAGGGTGAGCGTGACAAGAGGAATAAAGAGATAATAGACACAATAAAAAAAGCTCATGAGTTCATCCAGCCAGGGCCGATAGAATTGCTGGAACCAGATAGCGGGATGAAGGCCGAAAATAAGCCGGTCAAGCCTGATGATAAATGAGGTGGCATGGAACTTAATGCCGGTCAGGGGAAAGAGAGACTTGAGCTCAATCCAGGTAAAAAGTAAGACCGCTACCGGGTAAAAAATACGAAGAAAATTCAGCCATTTATTTTCAGGATATTTGCTCCCCAGGTAAAGGCAGATAACAACTGCGGCTATCCAGGCAAAATGAATTAGGGCCTGAGAAAGCCAGGGAGTTCCTTTTTGATGAAAGAAAATAACGAGTATTAAACTGAAAAGCAAATAGGCTAAGCAATTAATGTCGACAAGGTAAAGCCGGCAGGAAAAATGTTTAGCCATCGAACGTCTCTTTTAATTGATTTTTTTCATGGAGTCTACCGCAGGCCTGAGCGCTGGGAGCGAGGAAGAAAGAGACAAGGTAGAGAGAGATAAGGTGACGAATAAAACAGGCTGGTATCGAAGGAACATATAGAGGCAATTATGCGAAAAAATACATATAAATACATAACATGACATATACATAAATACAGGAATTTAAAGAATCAAGCTGGCCCTCAAACCTGAATTTCATAAACCCGGCGGACATTCTGGATGACAACCTCTGGATTCAGGCTCCAGGAAAACATATTCACGGAGCGAAAGTAGGGGAAAAAATGAGCGCGATAAAATGGGCTCTGGGGGTAGTAGCCCCGGGTCCATTCAATTGCGCCCACTCATCCCTTTCTTTGTGCGAAGTGGAGAAAAGCATGAACAAAGGCCGTTCGTTCGGCTGCGCTCAGCCAGGCCTTTGCGCAGATATTCCTTTCTTATGACAAGCAAACAGGTATAAACCGCCAAGTAGATCTTCTGGCCATATTTTATTTTCTGAGGGAGATTGGCCATGAAGCCCACGATTTCTTCGCCCTTGTAGGCGGCGAGGAGGTGCGCTTTATCTTCGATGCGGTCAGTAAGATAATGGAGGAAGGCCGGCCGGTAGAAGTTAGGGAAGGAGGCTTCGCCGTATTCTTCCCGCCAGGAAAGGAGGGCCATCCTTTCCAGGGCCTCAAAATCCCCGCGAAAGGTTTCAATGGAAATGCCGCTGAGTTCAGTCATTTAGGAGGTAGTCCTTTCCCTGAGGTAGCCCATTTCTCTGCGATAGCCCTTTTCCCTGATATAGCCCTTTCATCTCCATCCTTTGAGGTAATCCTTACATACATTAAGATAAGTCATTAAGGTAAGTCATTAAGATAAATCTTTCACTAAGGTAACTTTTCCCGAAAAACGGATTACCCAGAGGACTTACCCCCACGAAACAATTTTAATCCCCGAACGATTCTAATCACAAAACAATTTTAATCACGAAACAGTTTTAATTACAAAATTATTTTAATTACAAAACTCGAATAAGAAAAGAAATTTTTTTCTTACGATCTATTCAATCAATTAGAATTTCTCCACTATCCTTCCCTTTATGATTACTGCCTTTACCCTGGCCAGGCCGATGAGCGGATCATCTTCAAATATAACCAGGTTAGCCAGTTTCCCTGCCTCGATGGAACCCAGTTGATTATCAACCCCAAAAATTTCAGCTGGGTAAATGGTTAATGCTTTTAATGCTTCTTCATAACTTAAACCATTTTCAAAGGCCTTTCGGGCTTGATGAAGAAGTGAAGTTCCGTACCTGATATCTCCAGTTTGAAAAGCAATTTTTTCTCCGCTTTTATTTAAAATAAAAGGAGAATTGTATGAGGCTCCTCTGGTTTCTAAGGATTGATAATATATTTCCACAGGAGCCAGAATCACAGGAATTTTTTTTGCTGATAAAATTTCCACAAGACGATATGCCTCACTTCCCTGATTAATAATGATGCGCAGATCAAATTCATCGGCTATTTTCAGGGCAGAAAGGATATCACTCAAGCGATTCACCTGAACAATTAAAGGTAATTCGCCTTTAATCACTGGGATTAAAGCTTCTTGTTTGAAATCCCTTTTTTCCTGGACTCTCTTGCTTTTTTGATAATAATCAATGGCCTCAGTTAATGTCTGTCTTAAAAGGGCGACCTCGCCCATTCGGGTGGATGGCATCTGGCCCCTTTTGCCGTAGATAGCTTTTGGGATTTCGCCCAAGGTGGCATGAACGCCCACAGGAAATTTAACGAGCATCTCCTCAACAGTCTTTCCGGCAAGATTGATTAAAGCGCTCTGTCCTGATAATAAAGCCCCGCCTTTCGGGGCGATGAGGGCTGATGTTACCCCACCCCTTCTGGCCAGGGCAATAAAGCGATTTTCTGGATTTAAGGCCTCAATGACTCTAAGCTGGGGCAGGATGGACATAGAGGTTTCCTGGCTATCGCGTTCATCTGGTTCGATGTCTTCCAGCCCTATGTTAGTACAGGCGTCTATGAAGCCAGGGAAAACTATTCCCTGAGGATAATCCAGGACAGTAGCAGCCTCAGGAATAGCCATATCTTCGGCTACGGCTGCTATTTTCTCTTCCTCAATAAGAATAATTCCTTTTTCCAATGGCGGTCGGGTGACTCGAAGGATTTTGCCGGCTTTTATGATTAAAGGAACTTCTTTTTTAGAGTTTGCCAGGGAAAGAGGACAGAAGAAAAGGCCAGTGGCGGTCAGGATTAATGTAAGCCAGATATGGATAGATAATTTTCTTAAGGCATTTTTCATCTTCTCTCCTATCGTTTCAAAAATCTTTCTGGTCATGGCAAAATCTATTTTTCTCTTTGATAAATAAGTTTCCCATCGGCAAAAACGGCCTCGGGGATAGATTTCGTTCTGAAGGGATGCCCTCTCAGAATGAGAATATCAGCATCCTTATCTGGTTCGAGGCTTCCGAGACGATTATCAACGCCAATAATTCTGGCCGCATCTATGGTAATCGCCCGGAGAGCTGCCTCTTCGTCCATTCCATTGCGGACGGCAAAGGAGGCAATTTCAAGAAGGTCGCCTCCGCCCCAGGCCACTCCTGGAGCATACCAGGTTCCTTCTTTTGCTCTGAAGGCTATTTTAACTCCAGCCCTGGAAAGAATAGCAGGAGCCTCCGGCGTAAAATCTTTGTCTTCGACGCCACCTGTCCCTCGCAGAAGATCCTCGATAATTACAGGAATTTCTCTTTTTTTAAGTTCATCAGCCAGTTTATAAGCGGCGGTCCCGCCATCGATGACCATTTTTATTCTGAATTCATCGGCAATTCTCAGGGCAGTATAAATATCATCGAGTCTTTCGCAGTGAACGAGAACCGGCATTTCTCCCTTTAAGACCGGTATCAACGCTTCCAGAGAAAAATCGCGCCTTTTTGTCCCTTCCCTTTCGCTCGCATTTTTCTGTTTAGCCTCCAGATAATCTTTCGCTTTTATCAGGGTTTCTCTGAGGAGAGCCGCCAGGCCCATTCTCGTTCGGGGCAGCTGATCTTCTCGTTTGGCCTGAGCTCCAAGGCCGAAAACCATGATGGCCTTATCTTTAACTATCATCTTATCAACAACATTACCATAAGTCTTCAGGACGACTCCCTGACCGCCGATGACATTTTTATTGCCCGGGGTTATAAGGGCCGTGGTGATTCCGAGCTGTCGGGTAAAGGTAAAATGAGGAGCCTGAGGCTCGATGGCGTGCTTTACTTCAAGCTCAGGGGTAATGGGATTAGCTATTTCATCGATTGAGCTTTGTTGCCGCCAGTTAGAAGAGATGCCTATATATGAGCGCGGACAAACAAGTCCGGGCATAACAACGAAGTCTGAGGCATCTATTATTTTGTAGCCCCCGGAAATATTTAAATGACGGCCAACATTTTCAATTTTTCCATTTTTAATTAGAATGACCCCTTCTTTAATTGGCTCACCAGCCATGGTTAAAAGATAGCCAGCTTTGATAGCCACAGGCCCATTAGAAATTCCTCTGGGAATCGTGAGACGTCCTTTGGCTGGCGGTATCTCTTTTAAATGGGGAGGACCAAATTTTTTTTCACGACTGTATTCTATTTTCCCGTCAATTATTACTTTTTCTACACCTGTCGTAAACTCCATTGGGTCACCATCAAGGAGGACAAGGTCAGCATCCTTGCCTTCTTCCAGGCTACCTATTCTCTTTTCAAGCCCGACCGCTTCAGCGGCGTTTATTGTGATTGCCTTTAAAGCATCAATTTCTTTCATGCCAAAGCGATAGCAGAGGCGAGCCAGATGCAAAAGATTCTGCTGGGTACCGCCGATGGCATCTGTCTGGAGCGAGACTTTCAACCCGGCGCTGGCTAAGAGAGCGGGAGTATTTTTAAACTCGAGGACATTATCATAATAGGTGAAAAACATGGGAGGACCCACATTAAAGTAAACATCAGGCCGTGAAGCCAGCTCATCGATGATTAAATGGGCCCAATAACAATGACCTAAGCTCAGGCGAAGATTAAATTCGTCAGCTAACCGAATTGCGCTCATTATTTCTGAAGCAGTGGCACAATGAATGTGGACGGGAATTTCCTGTTTTAAAGCTCTAACGAGCATCTCCTTACCTAAATCTCTTGGGGGCGGCAGAATATCCTTGTTCTTTTCCTTCTCTTTTTCATACTTTTCCCAGGCCTCCATATAATCGCGGGCTTCAAGAAAAGCCTTACGAGCCAGAAAATAAACAGACATTAAAGTCGAGGGCATCTGCTTCTTCTGGCCGTAGACGCCGACGGGATTGCCCTCAATGGCCATTTTAAGATCGCATATTTCCTTTAAAATCATTTCTTCAGGCCGGCCAGTTTTTAATTTAACAGCGACGCTGACCCCTCCAATAACATTGGCACTTCCCGGTCTTGAAACAACTGTCGTCACACCGGCAGCCCGGGCAACGGCAATTGCCGGGTCATCAAAGTTGAAAGAGTCGAGAGCTCTCACCTGGGGCGTGATGGGATTGGTCATTTCATTAATGTCATTATTTTCAGCAACCGGAGGAACGCTATAAGCTCCAATATGAGAATGAATATCAATCAACCCTGGAATAACAACATTTGCCGAAATAATGGATGATTTTTCTGACAATGAAATATTTTGCCCGATACGGGCAATTCTGCCATTTTTTACTTCGATGACACCATCATTTATTATGCCTTTAGTTACCGTATAGATTTTTTTGGCCTTAATGAAATAATTTTCCGAGGCCTTTATGGGCTGACACAAAAGAAAAATCCCAAGTGTCGTCAGAATAAAATTGAAAATCATTACGCTTTTTTGTTTCATTCTTCGATCCTCCCTTCAGGGGTTCCTTTTTAATTCAGAAATATATCAAATAAAAAGAAATCAAAAAATCCGGAGAAACCTATTTAATCTCCTTTAAAAGCTCCTGCAGTAAAGCGCTAGCCTGGGTCCGGCGTGATTTATCCTCAGCTGGCGCTGATTCCAAGAATTTTTTTAAATAATTTATGGCTTCTTTATTTCGTTTAACTTCAATTAAATGAAGCGCATAAGCATAATAGGTATCAGCGCCGGGAAAATCTTTTACCGCTCGTTCCAGAATTTTTGTTGCCTCATCATATTTACCTGTAGTTTTATAGAGCAGGGCCAGATCAAGCAGGATGGAATGGTCCCTGGGGAAATCTTTCCATAAATTATCATAAGCTTGTTTGGCGGCTTCGTACTCACCGCTGGCCATCAGACTGTAGGCATATCTTTGCCTTAAAACTTTATTTTCCGGTTCGATTTTTAATGCTCTCTCATAAAAATCTTTTGCCGCCTGCCAGTGGCCAAGCTTGGCGAGAGTACTTCCCATTAAAAATAAAGCGTCAAAATAATAGGGGTCAATGTTCAAAATAGCCTGGCCCGTGGCCAGAGCCTCTTCCCACCTCTCATCGCGAAGATAAAAGCTCATGAGACGGGACAGGATAACAATTGAATGAGGGAATCTTTCCCTTGCCTGTTCCAGAAGGCTGATGGCCTCCTTGACTCGATTCATTTTCACAAAGACAAAACCTAAATTAACATAATTCCAGGGCGAATCGGGATTTAAATTTAAAACCTGACGATAATACTCGACGGCTCTTTCATAATTGCCCTGAGTCTCCATGAGATTGGCGCGAAAATAAAGGAGATAATCATCAATTTTATCTTTCGGATCAGCCAGGGGTTTGCTGCTTTCATGCTCGTGGGGGCCGCCTATATACCCGAGCGATTTTAATTTTTCCATTTCTTTAAGGCCCGGGATTTTCGGCCTTGCTTTAGCCCTGGCTGAGATTTGAGCTTTATATTCGTCCAATTTCCTGATTAATTCAGCCAGAATCTCTTTCTTTTCTGCTCCAACATTTTCCAATTCCTCCGGATCTTGCTTGAGATCATAAAGTTCAGGTTTTGGGGCCAGGATTAATTTCCATTGTTTATTAATTAATCCCTCCAGGGGCGCCCAGCCAAAATTTTCAAGAGGGTAAACAGTCTCAATGTAGCAATCAAGATCTTCTTTCTTCCGGCCAGAAATGTACGGCCTGAGAGAAATGCCCTGAACCTGCTTCGGGCTGGTTATTCCCATCAGGTCAAGAATCGTGGGCATAATATCAATTAACCTCACGCGGGAGTAAATTTTTTTTGATGGTAACATCCGCGGACAGAAAAAAATGAGAGGAACTTTCAAACTGTTGTCATAGAGAAAAAGACCGTGATCAATTTCTTTCCTTTCACCCAGGGCTTCGCCATGGTCGCCAGCAATTACGATTAAAGTATTATCGTATAAATTTTTATTCTTTAGAGAATCAATTACCTGGCCAAGAATAAAATCGACAAAAGCAATCTCGCCATCATAAGGGTTTTTTTCGAACTCCTCTTTAAATGGGGAGGGTGGATCATAAGGAAGATGGGGATCATAAAAATGAAGCCAGACAAAGAAAGGCGAGTTATGATTCTTATCGAGCCAGGTTAAAAAACGAGTAAAGGTTTCATCAGCTCGCCGCTCCGAACGAAAATTCTTTAATATTTCGTCTTCCTGGAATTTATCCTCATAATAATCGAATCCCTGGTCAAGTCCAAAGCGCGAATCAACGGTGAAGGAGCTGACGAAAGCAGCCGTCGTGAAACCCTTCTCTTTCATTATTTCGGCCAGGGTTATTAGCTCTGGCGAAAGATAATAAAAACCGTTGTTTCGGACCTGATGAAAAATAGGATAAGTACCCGTCATTATTGAACAATGAGAAGGAAGAGTAAGTGGAACCGGCGAGTAAGCATTGTAAAAGCAGACCCCCTCTCTGGCCAGATAATCAAGGTTTGGCGTTCTGGCCCGGGCATAGCCACTATAACCGAGTCGGTCAGCCCTGGTTGTATCAAGAGTTATCAGTAAAACGTTCTGGTTCCCTTTTTCGGCTGTCTTAGGCATTGTTTCAATGGAAGGCTTGGTCTCAATTGCGGAGAAAATAGGAGGACATAAAAAAAGACTACAATGAAAAAAATAAAGACAGAAAATGAAATTTAGAATAAAATTTACCTTCAATATTCTTCGAAAGAAGCTTATCTTTTCCCCTTTAATTTTTAAAATAATCTGGGACATAAATCCATTTGGGCATTATAATTTTTTATATAGCGATACTCGCTCCCTTTTCCTAAATATTAATTGTATTTAAGCATTAATGCTATGTAACTTTTAAATAATACCCCTCTCTTCCTTTATAATTCTTATTTCTTTTGTATTTTCTTCTTTTTCTTTTTTATTTCTGTCTTAAATTTGTTTTTCTATCGGCTCGTAATCATTTAGCTACTTTATTTAAAAAATTTTATTCTTAGATTAATTTTTAGAACATCACTCTGATTCCAGCGCGGAAGGTACGAGGTGAACAGACCGAAGTTGGCTTGCCGATATTAACGCCATAAATATCCTGGACGGCTGTCTCTACCCCTCTATTGAAAACATTAAAAACATCAAACATGAATCTGGCCTTGATATTCCTGATATCAAACATTTTCTCTACGCGAAGATCCAGATTGCTGGTAGGTGGCAAACGGCGAGAACCAGCTGGTTCAGTTAAAATATAGCGGCTTCCCTGTTTCAATCCTGTCACTAAAATCCTTCTTGTCCAGGTAGTCCCTGATGCGTAGAGATAATATCCGCTCAGAACAAAATTGAAAGGCAGAATGACAGTTCCCTGAAGTTTAAAAAGATGTGGGATATTCAGCATTGAGCGGCCCCTTAGATTGATCTGATAATTGGGATCGAAATAGACGGTTGATCGGCCCATATTGAAGCTTAAACCCCAGGCGTGAGAATTGGGATAGCTTCCCTCTTCTTTTGAATAAACGTAAGAAGCCACCATCTGCCAGTTGTTTGACATTCTTTTGGTCAAACTCACCTCTAAGGCCCTGTATTTACGATCTGGCGTTTCCATAACTATGTTTTTATAAGCTTGTCCGACGTCTTTACCTGCTTCTGGAGTGGTAATCATATATCTATCGGCTCCAGGATTGAGCTGATTATAAACCGTATAAGTCTTTCCTGTTTCTGGATCGACAAAGGTTTTGGGTTCAAAAATACCGGTGTAATTAATGGCCTCAATAATGGCATTCCAATCCTTCATCATGACAGCGGCACTCAAAGAGAAATCTTTCCCCAGAACTCGCTCAATTCCAAAGGTAAGCTGATCCATATAAGGATGTCTTATATTGCTGTCAACGAAATACTGATTGACGGCCGGAATCCTATAGAGTTCAATTAATGTGCCCCATTCAGGAACAGAATAATAAATGGTATCACTCATTGCTTGTTTGGCTCGAGAGATGTAATAGGTCTTTGTATTTTCGTTATATCGCCCCACATGAGCCTTGAAGACTGTCTTATGGTCTTTAAAAATATCCCAGGTAAGACCGAACCTTGGCTCTAAAGCAGTCGGTTTATATACCGTGCCCAATCCAGGGACCTGGCCCCGATAGACATCGAATCGAAAGCCTGGATTAAAGACTAAGGATTCGACCACGCTCCAGCTATCCTGGATATAAAGCGTATAGCGATAATTGATAGCCCACTCGTTCATCGTATATTTCTGGGCCATGTATGGTTTGTGATTCAAATCGAGATAAACAAAACCGCCATTTAAGGCAACATCACCGCCACCGGCGCTTCTTTCTACTTCTAATCCAGCTTTTAAATCATGAGAAAGGCCCAAAACATTATCTACATAATGAGAAATAGAAGCTGTAGCTTGAAGCCTCCTCGACTTCCACAGGGACCACCAGTAAGAATTGCCATATCTTTCGCCCGTAGCTAAATCGATATGACCGGGAGTCTGTTTATCCCGGCTAGTTGGAATTGAATGCCACGACATGGTATAGCCGGCAAATTTCATTTCCAGGATAGTGTTGGGAGAAAAGGTGTGCAAAAAGGTCAGATTACCAATATAGACGGGGTATCTTAGGTCCCACTGAGCATCATTATAAATTAATGGGCTGAGACCAATTCTTTCCGAAATTCGGTTATGATGTTCGAAGAAAGCCTGAATTCTTGAACGTTCGGTTGGCTGGAAAGTTAATTTTAAAAATACCTTGGGGTATTTGAGTGGACTATCTTTATCTATGGACTTCATAACCGTTCTTGTCGAAAGGAACTCGAAGCCTGTATAGAACCACAATTTGTCTTTTAAAATAGGCCCACCCAGATGGAAGCTGGTGTCTATCTCTCTTATATCCGGGGATTCAGGAAGAAGCGACCATTTAGGATCTTTGGCGTTTATATTTTCACTTTTCCAGTTCATCCCCTGGTAGGAAAAAAGCAGGTCACCACTGAAATTATTGCCACCTGATTTGGTGATAATATTAACTAAAGCTCCGGTAAAATTCCCGTATTCGGCCGGCGCTCCCAGAGCCACAACCTGAGTTTCTTCAATCACATGGAAATCTATAGGGGTAGTATAAATTCCCGAGCCAAGCCAGGAATCGACAAGCTCTACACCATCTAACTGAAAGGAATTTGAGGTGGCATTTCCTCCGCCATAAGCGCTTCGATTATAAACACCTGGGGCTAAATTAATAATCTGAGAAGCATCGCGGGCTACCGGGATAAACTCCAGCAAGTCAGTTGTTAAAATGGCCTTAGAGAGCGAGGAATCCTTGACATCAACTACCGGGGCTGTCCCGACGACTGTAATTTCTTGCTCTAACTTGGCTATGGTCATCGAAATGTCAACCGTTACCGTCATACCAACGTGCAGGCGAATATCGGTCTTTTTGACAGGATTGAATCCCTGTAAAGAAGCTTCTATGGTATAGACGCCCGAAGGAAGAGCTGGAAAGCGGAATCGGCCTTCGCTGTCGCTCACAGTGGAGCGTGTACCCATCAGGCTGGGTGAAGAAAGAGTTATGGAAACTCCGGGTAAAGGATTGCCCTCCTCATCAAGAACTTTACCCTGAATGATGCCTGTTTCGCGTGATTGGCCATAAAGATATAGAGGAGACACAAGCACCAGTAGAAATATGGCCACGATAAAGTAGAAGGAAATCCTTTTCATTTTAGCCTCCTTTTTTATTTTTAGCATTCAATGTAATTCATATTTCATATCAGAATGCTTTGTCAAGTTTTTTGGCTCTTGCGTGAAAATGTGGTAAATTTTTAGGCCTATATCGGCTGTATTTCTTTTAAAATCAATAAATTATAAGATTTTAAACTAGCTACAGAGCAATTCCGAAATTGAATCGCATTTTTTATCATTTTAGGTTTTAAAAAAGATAAGAACTTTTAAAATCCCACTTTTCCCCTGATAGAAGAGCCGATTAAAGCAGAAATAAGACCAGAAATTCAGGAAAAAAATTGCTGAAGTTACAACACTTTTTCGGAGCCGTTTTTTGATTTCATGAAAGCAACATGGAGATTTATTCTCTTTATTCCAATGCCGTTAATGCTTGTGAAAGGCTGTGTAATCAAGAACTTGATGAGGTCTGATGTAATTACAGATGCATACTCCACCTCTAACACGCCGATTATGCTCATTTAAGACAGAAGATTTAACCTAAAGGAAATATTTTCTATTTCTTAGGGCTCTTTTATCTGTATCAGGATAGCTCTTTTGAATTAAAGTGAGCGGGACATTGGGGAGGTCTGAAGAACCGGAGGAAAACACAAAAGGAAGAATCATCAATTTGCTCTGCTTCTTCAAATTGACCCCTGAATTCTGAACTGGAATGACCCCCCTTTACCTGGTTAAATTATATATCGAAAATCATTCTATCTCATCTGCACTGAAATCCACACTGGAACAGGTATAATCATTGCCCTGAGATATTTTTGCTTTTTATTTGAAAATAAAATAAAAATTTAACAATTAAAATAAAAAATTAAAAATCAGGAGGAATAAATTGAAAAGGCAAAATTACAGAATGCTTTTCTGGTCTATCGGGATTGGCTTTTTAGCCGGACTTTTGGCGGCCTTTCTTGTCCTCAATTTAAATCCCGTGTTCGCCCAGCAGAAGAGCCTATCTACTCAACGAATTAAACCGCCAGAAACCGAGCTGGCGGAAGAGGTGGTTAAACAGAAAATTGGCCTGCTTCAGGTAAAACATCTTCAGATTCTTAACGCCGGTAATAAGCTAATTGCGGAACTCAAAACGAATAACCAGGGCCTTCCAGAACTGGGATTTTTCGATCCAGTGTTCAATAAAGAGAGAATGCGTCTTGGCCTGGAAGATTTTCAAGGTAAAAAATTGCCTTACCTGATGATGATGGATAATGAAGGCAATGTTCTCATAAATTTAACAGTTTCTACGGGCGGCACCGCTTTTCTTTCGTTTCACGACCCCACTAAAAAGGAGCGCATCAGGATTGAATCCAATCCTGAATGGGGTAGCAAAATTTATTTAGGCCATAGCGATCAAACCTGGTCCCTGCTGGAGAGTAATCGTCAGACGAGCGAGCTGGTCCTGGTGACCCCTGCCGCCAGGGAAGTAATACAACCTGTAATCAAAAGCAAATAATAAGCTAAGAATCGCGAAACGCTTGCTCCGTTCTTCCCCGTCCTTTAATTATTTTTACGAAACATGCGGTGACAGGGTAGGGTGCTGTCATAAGGGGGGCGCAAGAAGGTGGGGCGTGTGGACTATCTGCAGTTTATCGCCCGGGTCACCTTCCCATTCCTGATTAGCTACCCATTAACTTTATCGGATTATCTTTCACTAAAAATCTTGTTAAGCATTTTTCAAAATAGCCTTATAATCTCTTTGAGCCTTCGTGAACGAAAAGCTTCTATATTTAAGATTTTACTATTAAAAGGAAGAGATTATGATGGGTCATTCCTCTGGATCAAAATGCAAACAATTTTATCCATCAACCGTCAATCCATTTGACAAACCTGATTTTACGATTTATATTTATTTCTGAAAATAATATTTTTTTATAACTTACGGAAATGAAATATTTAGAATTTAAAGATGCTGTGAGGGAGTTTCCTTTAATCTCATTAACCCATATTTCTAAGATTAATACGGGGACCCGGACTCTTAAAGCCCAGTTAGTCAGCTGGCAAAAAAAAGGCTTAATCATTAAGTTAAAAAGGGGACTTTACGTTTTAAATGAGCGAGATAGGAAATTTGAACCATCCCGAATCTTTCTTGCCAATGCTCTATATTCACCATCTTATGTGAGCACAATTTATGCTCTTGGCTACTATGGTTTAATTCCTGAAAAGGTTGTTGATGTCACATCAGTTACTACCAAAAAAACTGCGAAATTTATAAATCCTTTTGGAACCTTCATCTATCAGCACCTGAAAACCAGTTTGTTCTTTGGCTTTAAAGAGATTGTGGATGAAAATGGCTTTCCTGTCCTTATTGCCGAGCCAGAAAAAGCAGTGCTTGATTTTATTTATTTAAATTTAGATGATTTTAAAAACAAAGATGAAGATGTCTTCAGTCTTTCTTACAGGTTTCAAAATGTGGATGTTTTGAAGAAGACAAAAATTATTGATCTGGCGAAAAAATTTGAAAATAACGAAATTCTTGATGTGGTGGAAAAATTATTGAGTTTTATAAAAAGAGAGAGATAATTTTATGCTTGATTTGATAAAGCAAAGTATTGAACGAATTCCAGACAGCGAAACGAAGATTCACCTGACAAGAGAATTTTTGCAGTTGCTTATATTAAAGATTATTTACGAAAGAGACTATTTTAAGAATCTTGCTTTTGTTGGCGGGACAGCCTTGAGATTTCTTTATGGATTGAGGAGATTTTCAGAAGACCTTGATTTTTCACTGATCAATAAAAAGGGTTATAAATTTGATAGTTTTTTGGAAAAAATTGCTTATGAATTAGGGAAATATGGCCTTTCTATAGAGATGAAGAAAAGTCTGAAAGAACCGGTCCAGGTGGCCATGGTTAAATTTAAAGATATTCTGTATCTTTTGGGATTATCCAGGCAAAAGGAGCAGAGACTTTCTATTAGACTTGAAATAGATTCAAACCCACCCAGAGGCTGGAAGACAGAGCTGTCTTTAATAACCAGGCATTTTGTTTTCACAGTCTTGCATTTTGATATTCCCTCTCTTTATGCCACGAAGATTCATGCCTGCTTTTTCAGGAAATACATTAAAGGAAGGGACTTTTATGACCTCATCTGGTATCTGGGCAAAAAAGTTATGCCTAATTTTGAACTTCTCAATAATGCTATAGAGCAGACAGAAAAGAGGAGAGTTGATTTAAACGCGGAGAATTTTAATGATTTTTTAAGAGAAAGATTAGCAAAGATTGATTTTGCAAAAGTCAGGAAAGATGTGGGAAGGTTTATAGAGGACAAGAACGAACTCAGAGTCCTGGAAAAAGATGCAATTTTAAAGCTTCTGCATACGGAGCTGAGGGGCTGACAGGTTTTCTGTTTATCCATTTACTGGTATTAATCATACGAGAATAAATATCCAATCATTGGGTTAATAAATAGCGGAGGCAGGCTTCAAAGACCTTGATGGCAATGCGATTATTAATTTTAAAGTAATAAGGCCTTCCCCTGCCTCTGGAAAAAATTACGAGATTATCCGGGGTGGATTCAACATGAAAAATGAAATGGAGATGAATTTCGATATCTATTTTGCTGATTTCGCCCGTCAAGATGAGTATGACAAAATACCCTTTGTAGCCTTTGAAGTAGCTTATTCAGAAAAAGAAAAAGCTCTTCGCGGATCGCTTGCCTCGTTACAAATATTAGGCGCTTCAGTAAGTGTGATAGTTCTCGCAGGCCTCTCAAAAGAATACAGGGAATATGTTGAAGACTTAATAAGAAAATTTGCTTTAAATAGAGTGATAATATGGGAAGATGTCAAGGTATCCGAATGGCATTCTAGGATAGTCAGTGGAACAGTGAAATAAATTAGTCTTTAATTTTTTGAATTACGTTGAGAGGTCTCGAGCAATTTTTATTTTTAGCTTCTCAAATCTCTTTTTCCTGAGATAGAAGCCAATTTATTACCCTTGATATAAGCTCTATAAATATCCTCAGGCTTAGTCCATTTAAACCTTATTAATCAGAAGGAAAATTTTATTTATTAGCTTTCTTTTTAGCTTTATCTCAAGGTTACGTGATGTCAAAATAGGTAAATATGTAAGCTGTCACCTATTTTAACCCACTAAGCTCCTTTAATATCGCTCGCTTAACTTTCATCTCTAACCCCATGCGCTTGCCTCCTGGCTAACATTACCCCGATATTAAAGGCCGCGGCCAGCCAGATGGCAAGATAATTTCGTCGAGATTTTCTCGTGAGGCAACGAATCAATTTCATATAGATTTTAAGTGAGGCAAT
>Ga0136652_1000739_pt1 | contig 15064 bp, 13 predicted proteins | sample ConPoolayeEmetaG_FD_94864 | JGI IMG/M metagenome (GOLD analysis project Ga0136652, IMG submission 94864) | Hot spring microbial mat communities from California, USA to study Microbial Dark Matter (Phase II) - Cone Pool mat layer E metaG... ...
ATATGGACCTGCTACGGGCTGGTGGGGCTGCTGGTGGCGGTCATCGTCGCCAACTGCGGGCCGATCGGCTTCGTGGGCCTGATGGTCCCCCATATCGGGCGAGCAATCTTCGGGCCGCGAACTCTGCCCCTGCTGGCCGGTTCAGCCATGGTCGGAGCGGCGTTCCTGGCGGTTTGCGACGGCATCGCGCGCTCACTGCCGGTAACCGAGCTGCCCGTCGGAGTGGTGACCAACATCCTGGGCGCCGCATTCTTTTTCTACCTGCTGGCAACCCGCGGAACAGCGTACGTGCCGGCCCGGTGAACGACCCCGCGCCAGCCCGCAACCCAGCTCGGAGATCAGCGGCCCGAGCCTGAGCATCCGGCCAACCCAACGCTTAGAGCGGCGGCTGCGAAGGCCGGTCGTGGTCAGGCGGGTGGTAGATCAGTCCGGGAAACCTGAGGCCCCGAAAGATTGGGCTTTGGGCTATTGATCGTCCGCGGTCGCCGCCGGCCAGTCTGTCCGAGCCAGCAGCAGAAGTTGCATACGCCCGGTCCGGCGCTGATCCACGTAGCGGAGCAGCCGCAGACCGCCGGGCGGCGGAACCGCGGCCTGGGCTGAAAGTCGAAGCACCATCAGGCCATCCGCGGCCAGGCTGGGGGCCAGACGCTCCAGAAGGTCCACGACCCGCAAGGGGTCCTGCGTATCCCGGTAGGGCGGATCGACAAAGATCAGTCCGAACCGGCCCGGCGGGGACAGCGGGCGCATGGTCCAGGCGTTATCCGTCATAACCGTGCAGGTCGGCTCCAGCCCCAGACGGGCCAGGTTATGACGTAGAGCCAGCAGGGCCTGGCGATCCCGTTCAACGAAAGTGCAGGCCCGGGCGCCGCGCGAAAGGGCCTCAATGCCGAGGCTGCCGGGACCGCAGAACAGGTCGAGCACCTCGACCTCCGGCAGCGTCCCGGGCAAAGCCAGCCGATGTCCGAGAATATTGAACAGGGTTTCTTTGACCCGGTCGGTGATGGGACGCGTACTCTGCCCCGGGGGCGACTCGAGCAAACGTCCGCGAAATATACCCGCAATAACTCGCATCGCCTTCAACGTCCGGGGCCGACTTTCCCGGCCGGCAGGTCGCCCGATCTGCCGCCGGCTGATGCCACCTTTCCAGTCGGCCGATACCCCACTGTCATGATACGCGACCTGCGCACCATTCTGGAGGGGTGGGAGTTCGAGCCCGGGAAGATCTCCTGCCGCAAGATCATCGGCCGGGACGGCCGGGAGAAAATCCAGACCCGCATCGACCTGGGAGTGCTCCAACTGGAGTGTTCCGGCCGGCCCGACGGGTTCCGGCCACACGGCTGTGAATCGCTGCTCCAGTATCACGAAGAGCGGCTGCGTGAGCATATCGAGCTGCACGGCGACGACGAGGACTTCGTCCTCACGCCGGAGGAGTGCCAGGCCCTGCGCCACGAGGCGTACCTCTATTACCAACGGTACCTGTCCCTGTTCGTGCTGGAAGAGTACCGGGGAGTGGAGCGCGACACGGCCCATAACCTGCGGATGATCGACCTGTGCCAGCGTTACGCCGCCGCCGAATCTGATCGGGCGATGCTTCGGGCGCAGCGGCCGTACGTGCTCATGATGCACATCCGGGGCAAGGTGCTCCATGCCCTGGCCCGGGGACAGACCGATCTGGCGCTGCAACTGGCGGACGAAGGACTGGCCAGCCTGGAAGCTCTGGACGCCTGCGCGGGCGAACAACCGGCGACGGAAAGTGAGATCAGCACGTTGTTGGCCCTCCGACGCGAGGTGCTGGAGAAGCTGCCGGCCGACTCCCCGGCCCGACTGCGGTCCGAGCTCGAACTGGCCATAGCCATGGAAGACTATGAGCGGGCGGCCGAGCTACGCGACCGACTTGCTGACGCCGAGGGTCGCTGACGGCCTGCACCGCTTCGGGCCGCATTTGGTCAGACCCCCCTGCCCTTACGCCGCGGATGAACGGACCGAGCCGCCGGGCCTACCCCAGTCGGACTGCCGCGGTTGACGCGGAGTTATCTGCGAGCTACGGTCTTAGTATGAGTGGCAGCCGTTGCGGGCCGGGCGGCTGGGTGGCCGCCCCGGCTGGGGGTGTGGGAAGGGAGGCGCTCAAGGGCGAGCCAAGGATGCAAACCATGTTCAGACTGTGGATCACCGCAAGAACTACGCTAGGGGCGGCCATAGCCCTTGGCTGCTGCACGAGCTGGCTGGTATGCGGTTGCGGGCCCTCACAGGACTGGCCGACCCGTCAGAACCAGAGTCTGGGCCAGTCGAAGGAGGGCGCCCCGCTTGTCGCCCACAGCTTCGACCCCGGCATTCTGCAAGACCCCGTGTCCTACCTGCCCAGCAAGACGCCGACCGAGGCGACTGTGCCCAAGCCGGAGAAGGCCGCAGCCAAGACCGGCGGCGATGTCGACAACCAGATCAAGGCGGCCATCAACCGGCTGATCAAAGCCCTCGAGGCCGGGAACGTTGAGCAGGCACTTGCCTGCTTCAACCCGGAGCAGGTGGCCCCGCTGACCGAGACCGAACCACTCGAGGTCCTGGGGCATACTTTCGAGCGACTGGAAACGCTGCAACGCTTCGTGCTCGAGAAGTTCAAGCCCGAGGGGATTCCACCGCAGTCCCTGGTGGCAGCGATACAGGAGACGATGGGGGTCGGCCTCAAGTGGGACGTGCTGGAGGACGGTCAGAACGCGGTGGTGGAGCCGAATCTGGCGGTGATGCTCCTGGGGCCGGCCGCGGCCGAGCCGAGCATACGGCTGAGCTTGCAGGGCGATCAGTGGAAGTTCCAGCTCCCTGCCCCGCTGGATGAGGCGGACGTGGAGCAGGTTTTGGCGTTCCACCGGCAGCTTCAACAGATGCTGGATAATGTGATCGACTACGTCGACCGCTCCAAGACCATTGACCCGCAGGGCCTGATGGCCGCATTGATGCAGATGTCTCAGGGGCAACAGCTCGAGCTTCCCAGCCTGGAACCCGAGGCTGCTGAGGCCGGCGATAAACAGGCCGGCGTCCCGACCCCGGAAACCAAGCCGGCGGGACGGAGTTCCAAGGGTGCCCTGCGCAGGCCCCCCAAAGAGTGACCGAACGTTCTTACGGCCCGCGACCAGGCCACCTGGAGCCGGGTGCTGATCGCCGGGCGGCAGGAAGGTGAGCTTTGCCGCCGCTGGCCCATGAGCAACTGGAAGCCCTGAGCGCCGCGATCAGGTCGCGCCCGGACCTCCAGGCCATCCAGGCCGAAATCGAGCGGCTGCACCAGGTGGTCTTCCATGCCGACCGGCACGCCGACTGGGCCCTGGTGCAACGCTCGGCTCATCAGATCCTGATCTCCGAGATCGTGTATCGCTACGGGGGGTCGGTGGAGGGCTTGTCCGCCAACCTGCGTTCCATCGAACAGGCGGGCAAACCCAGAGCGGCAGCCGTCCGCGAGCTGGCCGCGGCCATCCATTCGTATTACACGACGCCGCTGGGAATGGTGATGCGACAGGACCTGTTCGGACCCCACACGGTGTTCATCACGCCCGACGCTTACGAGTGGACTGCTCAGCTTCGGGGTCGCGGCCAGGCCAGCCAGGGCGGTCAACCATGAGCTCGGGTCAGGGTGTTCGCCGGCGTCCGATCGCCCAGTTGCAGGCTGGCGAGCGGGTGGAGGACCAGGTTTACCGGCTGGCCGCCAAGGACCTGCGCACCACCAGCAACGGAAGCCTCTATATACACGCGGTGATTGCCGATGCCACCGGCCAGATGACGGCCCGGCTCTGGCAGGCCTCGCAGGAGCTGTATGATTCCATTCCCGAGGGTGGGCTGCTGCACTTCCGGGGGCGAGTGGAAAACTACAAGGGTAGCCGGCAATTCATCATTGACGCGGTACGTCAGGTGGAGCCGGGAAGCTACGACCCGGCCGACTTCCTGCCGGCTACCAGCCAGGACGTGGACACGCTGTGGGAGGAGGTCAAGGAGCTGCTGCGCGGCATCCGGCACCGCGAGCTTTTGAATCTGGTGGGCAAGTTCGTCAACGACCCGCAGTTCGTGGCCGATTTCAAGCGGGCCCCGGCCGCGGTCCAGTTGCATCACGCCTACGTGGGCGGCCTGGTCGAACATACCCGCAATCTGCTGCGGCTGGCCCGGGTGGTCTGTCCGCTCTATCCCCAGATCAGCCCGGACCTGGTTCTGGCGGGCATCTTCCTCCACGATGTCGGGAAGGTGCGGGAGCTGCGATATCAGACCAACTTCGAGTACACCAACGAGGGGCAACTGATCGGCCACATCGTCCAGTGCGTCCTGTGGGTGCACGACAAGTGTCGCCAGATCGAGCAGGAGAGCGGTCAGCCCTTCCCGGCTGAGGTCGAAATGGCTCTCAAGCACATCATCCTTTCGCACCACGGCAAGTACGAATTCGGCAGCCCGCGTCTACCGGCCACCGGCGAAGCGATAATGGTGCACTACCTGGACAATCTGGACGCCAAGCTGGCCATGGTGCGGGAAGCGATCGCGGCCGACACCGACCCCGCCAGCGACTGGACCGGGTACCTCAAGGCTCTCGAATCGCGGGTCTTCAAGCCGAACGTAATCAGCGGCCGGCGCCCCGGCCCCCAGACCGACTAGCCCACCCCCGGCTACGTCCAGCCGTGGCCGGTTCTTTGTGCCCCCGGTGAAAATTCGGTCGGGCCGGATATCATGCGAACCCGATAGAGTCCGGGAGCCGCCTGTGCTGCGCTTGCCACTCCGACATTCCGTCACGCTCTGCGGCCTGAGTTTGGTCACCTGCGCCGCGCTGGCCGGGGCTTCGGATCAGCCGCGGACGATACCGCAAATGCTGGTAGATTCGGCCCGGCACCATGGGCTGACGCAGCGCGGCAAACAGACTGCCGCCGACGTCCAACACATCCGGACCCTTCTGCACGCAGCCATCCGGCTCGAACCCGCCCAGGCCGATGCCTACACATTCTTGTACGAGCTGGCGATGCTCGCCGGCGATCAGAGTGAAGCCGACCGGATGCTGGTCGGCCTGGTCGAGGCCGATCCGAGCAACCAGACCGCGTTCAGGCTGTGGTTGGCGGCCGGCCTGCGGTCGCATCAGACGGTCGAGAAGCGGGCCGAGTGGCTGGAAGCGGTAGCGGCCGCGCCCCGCCCCGCCCCCATGCGGGCCCTGGTCCATCTGGAGTTGGGCCGTCTGGCGTTGGAACGGCTGGACTGGCCCGCAGCTCGACGGGAGGTCGAGGAGGCTCTGAAGCTGGACCCGGCCAATCCCGACGCCGCAGCACTGGCCCTGCAAACCCTGGGCCCGGACGCCACTCTGTCCCAGCGGCTGCGGGCCAGCCTGCAAGTGCTGGCGACCCGGCCGCTGGATTTCGCCGCCGCATGGCAGGTGGCACTGCTTTTGGATCAGTCCGGCCAGTCGGAGGCGGCGGCCGGCTTCTACGACTATGCTCGCGGCTTGGCCGGCCGGTCCGCAGAAACGGCCGTCCTCCCCGGCCGCTTCTGCCTGGACCTGGCACATAACCAGTTGGCTCGCGGCCTGGTCGAGGAGGCGATCGAGCAAACCCGCCGGGCGGCCGTGACCGATTTCCAAGTGGGCGCGGAGGCCGGGATGTTCCTCCACTATCTGCTCATCCAGGCCGGACGCACCAGCGAAGCCGAAGCGGTTCGTGCCCAGTTGAAGACCCGGTTTGCCGCATTGCGGGTCCCGGAGGAGTCGCCGATCAACGAGGTCGCCCAGGCGGGATGGTTCTACTGCACGCTGGAGCCCCAGCCGCAGCGAGCCCTGATGCTGGCCGAGGCGGCAGCCGAGCGACTGCCGACCGATCCGTTTGTACGACGTGTCCTCGGCTGGGCGCGGGCCCTGAATTTTCAGGCCGAACCGGCCAAAGAGGCGCTGGTTCCGATCGCGGCCGAGGATGCCTACGCCGCCTACATGCTGGCCAAGCTGACCGCCGAAGCCGGTGATGCGGCCGCCGCGGCAGACGTGATCGCCAATCTCAACCCCAGGCCCGGTGTCGGTCCCGCGGCCGACCTGTTGCGCGAGCTGCCGAGCGTCGGGCCCGCTTCTCAACCGGCTGCGTCCACCCACCCCGCTGAAGTCAACGTGGAACTGACCAAAGTGCTGGCCGAATTCGACCGACGGGTGCTGGAGTTTCGGGCCGAGCCCGGCCGGTTCCTGGCGGCCGGACTGGCCCGGATGACGTCAGCCCGGGACCGGGCCAACCCTGGTGGGCAACCTTCTGGCTGACCAACCGCGGGCCGTTCCCGATCACGCTCGGACCGGACGCCATGGTCAATCCGGTGTTTCTCCTGTCCTTCACGCTGGACGGCGACCAGCAACGCAACTACCCCGGCTTGATGACGATCAGCCTGGATCGAGTCCGTGTGCTCTATCCGGGCCAGACGGTCCGGGTTCGCCACACAATCGACGTCGGCCCGCTTCGGCGGGTCTCCCGACAGACGCCCCAGCACCTACAGCGACTGACCATCCAGGCAATGGTGGACGCGGAGTTGTGGCCGGACGGGCAATGGCGTCCCAGTTTGGGCGGGCTGCAATTGGCCCAGCCGGTCTACTTCAACCGTCTGCCGGCCTCTACCGGCCGCGAAGGGTTGGCGGCCCTGTTCAGCGCCCTGACCGGGCAATCGGACGCCGCCCGGGCCCGAGCCATCGCGACCGTGGCCGAGTTGCTGGGGGAACAGCAACGCAGCCAGATGAAGCGGCTGAACTACACGGTGACGCCGCTTCCCATCGACCGGCTGCGTGCGGCCCTCCTGGACCTGCTGGGCAGCGATTCCTGGGAACTGCGGGTCCGGACGCTGGAGGCATTGGAGGAAGTTGGACTGGACCGACCCATGACCGACGCGGTCGAGCGATGTCTGGAGCACTCGCACTGGCTGGTGCGTCTGATGGCCACCCGCGTCCTGGCGCGACAGGGACCGACCTTCGCCCCGCGGGCCGAGGGTCTGGCGCGCGATGATCCGGACGAGCTGGTTCAAGCGATGGCCCAAAGTTACCTGGACAAGTGGGCCGAGCAGGCCAAATAAACAGAAGTTACAGAGCGGAACGCCCGATAATCGTCATCAAGCCCGGCAGCAGCCGACCGCCCCGCCGGGGCGTAAGGTTGACGTTCTCGGGAGCCGACGGGTAAAAGATTGCCCACGTGCTCGACGCGGTCTATGCCCGGATGTGCCAGGGGAACCAATCAGGTGTGGATAACCGGACCGTCGGTTGCGGCTAAGCGATTTCGGCGTATGGCTCGCCAGGCTTTTGCTTTGATCGGCCTGCTTGGGCTGTGCGGGGGCTGTCTGATTGGGCACGAGCTGGCCCGATTCCGGCTTCAGCAGGGGGAGAAGGCCCTTTCAGCCCAGCAACTGGACGCGGCCCTGGCCGAGTTCCGCCGGGCGGTCCAACTCGACCCTCAGTGGGCCGAGGGCCACTATAAGCTCGGGATGGCCTATAAGCAAAAGGGGGAGCTGGAGCTGGCGGCGGACTCGTTGCAGCAGGCAGTGCGGTTGGACCCCGCCAGTCTGCGGTCGATTGTGGAGCTGGGCGAAGTCTACCGGCTACTGGAGAAAATGACCCAGGCCATCCGAGCCTACCTGATGGCCTGCGAACTGGACCCCCGCAACTTCGAGCTGCGGTTCCGACTGGCCACCTGCTACCACCAGAACGGAGAGTTGGATCAGGCGATCGAGCAATATCGCGCGGCCATCAAGCTCGACCCCCGCAGCGCCTACGCCCGCAGCAATCTGGGTGCGGCTCTGGCAGCCCAGGGCAAGGACTACGAGGCGATCAAGGCGTACAAGGAATCGCTGGAGTGCGACGCGGCACAGCCCATCGTCCTGGTGAATCTAGCCACCGTCTATTTGAACCAGGAGCGCTGGGAAACCGCCCACCGCACGCTGAAAGTGGCCCTCCAGTTGGATCCCAACCTGTCAGTCGCCCACGAGCGGCTGGGGTACACCCTCTGGCGAGAGCAGGCTTACGACGCGGCTGCGGAAAGCTATCGGCGGGCCATCGAGCTCGACTCGCGCAACGCGGCCGCCTATGCCGGCTACGGCGTCGTCCTGATGACCCAGTACCTCGAACACCCCGAGAAGGTCACCCTCCGCGATGAGGCGGTCGAGGCCTGGCACCGCAGCCTGGAGATCAAACCCGACCAGCCCAAACTGCGGGAACTGCTCGAAAAATACCGCCCCCGCTATCAGAAGCCGGCGCTCTCCCTGGACGAGAACGGTTAGATCCCCCGCCCTGCCCGGACTAGCCGAAAAAGCTGGTTTGGCCCGGAGTCAGGCGGCAACGCTGCCCGCGGACAATGGCTTCCAGCGGCCGGCGTCCGCGGTGCTGGACGGCGACCCGCGCCGGCTCAATGTCTACGTACAACGGTTGGCCACGCCAGACGAATGGGAACCTCAACCCGGACCAGTCTGGCGCCAGCCGCGGATTGATCGCCAAAGTCTCCGACTGCATGTAGCTCGACAGCCCGGCGAAGCCGAACATCAGCGCTTGCCAGCTCGCCCCGGCACAGGCGGCGTGAACCCCCTCCGCCGCCTGGTCCGGCTGCAAGTCCAGACTGACCGACTCTTTCCAGAACCGCAAAGCCTCGTCCTGCCGGCCCAGCCAGGCCGCGATCAGAGCATGGACCGGCTTGCTCAGACTCGAATCGTGGCAGGTTAAAGGCAAGTAGGTTTCGTATGCCACGCGCATCTGCTCCGCGTCGAACTCCTGCGGAAACAACGCCATCAGTTGCAGCACGTCGGCCTGCTTGAGGACCTGGCTGCGGTACAGCCGCTCCTGGCTGACGCAAGCCCCCAGCGGTTTGGAGCGATCCGGCCACCAGCGGTCGAAATCCAGCCGTTCGTAGCCGAAGAAGTCATCGGACTGAAGCACCAGTCGGCGTGCCGGGTCGTACGGGAAATAGATTTTCCGGGCCACCTCGGTGAACCGGGCCAGCTCCTGCGCTTCCAAAGTCAGCCGCTTGCCCACCCGTTCGGCCCCATCCGGGTCCGCGTCCTCCAACTCCCGCCACAGCTCCACCGCGGCAGTCAGCCCGAAGGCGGCCAGGCGGTTGGTATACGCATTGTTGCGTGAGAAGGGCGTGTACTCGTCCGGCCCCATCACCATGAGCAGCTCATAGCGGTCGCGCTCCGGCACATAGGTCACACGCTGGCACCAGTAGCGGGCGGCCTCGACCAGCACCTCGACCGCCTGGCGGAGAAACTCCCGGTCCCCCGAATCGGCCCGGTGAGCGTGCACCAGGCCGTACGCCACGTCGGCGGTGACGTGAACTTGGTGGTCGGCATACTGCCAGTTAGGGCAATGTTCGTCGCCGGACGGCGAGCTTTCCCAGGCGTATTTCGCGCCGCAGTACCCATAACGTCGGGCGTTGCGTCGAGCCCCCTCCAGCGAACTGATCCGAAATCGGGCCAGCGTTTTGCCGACCTCGGGCCGGGTATACAGAAAGACCGGCAGCATGAAGATGTCGCTGTCCCAGAAATAGCGGCCGCAGTAAGCCTCGCCGCAGGCGGCCTTGGCGTCGATGGCGCACCGCGGGTCATCCTCCACCGCCGCCCGCAGCAGGTGGTACAGAGCCGTCCGCAAAGCAAGCTGACTGGCCGGGTCGCCCTCAATGACCACATCGGTTTGCTGCCAGCGCCGCTCCCAGACCGCGTCCGACTCGGCGGCCAGCCGCTCGAAACCCGCCGCCGCCGCGTCCCAGACCAGCTTGCGGGCCACATCCACCGGCGGCCCAGACACGTGCTGCGACGAGGTCAGCGCAGCGAACTTGTCCACCGTCAACGACTGCCCGGACTCGAGGGTAATGCTCCCGCGACAGCCAACCCAGCGCGGCTGAACGTCGACGCTCCAGAGCACCCCACGATCGGAGGTCAGCAGGGCCGCCGCCGCAACCTCGATCCCCGAGTTGGCCCGCACCGCAAGCGTGATCGGCTCATGTTGCCCAGTGATATCGACCGACCGGAAGTGATCAAACCCGTTGGTGCGAACCTCGGCGTCCAGCGTGCCGAGGAAGCGGAGCTCCGCGGGCCGGCCGCCCAAGTGCCGGACCGTGCAGCGCAAAGCCATCACGTGGCGACGGCTGGCACTGATGAACCGGTCGAAGCGAACGCCCAAGCGGGACCCGGTGCGAGTCAGCCAGGTAAGTTCGCGGATCAAGTGGCCGCGGCGCAGGTCCAGATGCCGTCGGTAATCGGCGATTCGGCTGCTCTCCATGTCCAGCCGCTCGCCGCCGGCGTAAGTCACTAGGCCGTGGATCGCCGGCAGGTTGATCATCTGCTCCCCACAGGTGGGATGCGGACCGACCACGCCCGGCAGATAGGTGCCTACCCGACTCTTGAAGCTGGGAAACTGCTCCACGCTGACATTGCCCATGATCCGCAGGTACTCGCGGTCCTGCGGGTCATCCGACAGGCCTTCTTCCAGCGACGCCCGTTGAGCCAGCGTCCCGCTGCCGATGGCCATCAGGCCTTCATAGTGGCGATTGTGAGCCACCTCGAAATCCGACTCGACGATCGACCAGGTATCGGGCATGGTTATCCCCCAATGCTGATCGCGCGGCCTAGAAGCTCGCTAAACAGGCGCCAGCCCAGATGATCGAAGTCCGCGAACACCACAATGCTGGCCGCCTGGTAGTGCATGGTGAGCAGCCAGCCGGCCGCCGTCCGGGCCCGCCCCCCGGATCGACCCTGCCAGCCCAGTCGGCAGCGCAGCCGGTCCCAGGCGCGTTGCACGGTCAGGGCGGCCGCCTGACTCAGCCCCCAGGCCAAGAAGGACCAGCTCGCCCCGTGCCACAGGCCGCAATAAACGAAAACCAGCGTGATGTTGAGGATTGCTCGTTTTCGGCCGCCGCCCAGCGGAATATAGATGTAGTCGCGCAGCCAAGCCCCCACCGTGATATGCCAGCGACGCCAAAACTCACGGACCGAGGTGGCCAGCGGCAGCCGGCGGAAGTTATCGTCCACCTGTATGCCGATCAGTTGTGACAACCCCACTGCCAGTTGGTTATAGGTCCACAACAGCAGGTAGATCTGCACCGGCACCAGGTAGAAGACCCGCAGCAACTGCCCGGTGGCATAAAGTTGGGGACAGGCGAAAAAGTCAACGCCCTGGGCGGACGGGGTGGGAATCTGACGGCCCACGACTGCGATGCCCACGCCGCCGAGCAGTACCAGCGCCAATCTCCCGGCGGCCGCCAGCAACGCACTGGACCGCAGCGGCGTCCACTGGTCAAAACGGCGCAGGAAGTCTTCACGCCGCAAAACCGGGCCCAGCCGCATGCACGGCGCGTAGAGCAGCCAGCAAACGGTTTCTCGCAGACGCAGGGGCAACTGCGGCTTTCCGGCCAGCTCCGTGCCCCAGGCCACCAGCCGCAGCAGGAAGTATGCCAGTCCGATCTGGTGCAGGGCCGCCATCCGCGAGGGGTACCAGGGCTGCTGGGCACGCCACCACAGCGGAAGAACCAGGGCGTGGAGGCCGACCCAGACCAGGGCGGTCATGGTCCGTGATCCAAGCCGGCCGCGGCGCCGCAGTGCCCCCAGCCCGATCACCCAGCACGTACCGGTCGCTATGGCGGAAAGCAAAACCAGGCTGGCCACCGGCCCGACGGTGAGCAGCAGCCAGGCCAGCCCGCCGAGAATCAGCGCCAGGCGTCGAAATCGGATCGCCAGCAACAGCACCAGCGGAACCAGCGGCAAAAAAGCGATCAGCCCAAAGGGGCCGGCCAGCATCTCGGCCGGCGTCAGCGGGACCGGGCTGGTTATCGGATTGAATATCGGTTCGGGGCGCGGCAGAAGCCCGGCAAGTGGCAGCCCCAGGACCGCCAGCATGGCCGCCGACCACTGATTCACGGCAGAACTGTCACCGTCGACCGCTCCGGCAGCAGCAAGTTGTACAGGAACTCGACGTCCTCATTGTGCATGCGAATGCAGCCCAGCGAGACGGCGGTGCCGATGGATTCCGGCTCGATGGTCCCGTGTATGCCGTAGCCCTCGTGCCCGACTGCCGGTCCTTCCACCCCCTCCAGCCCGATCCAGCGCTTGCCCAGCGGGTTGGTGGGGTCGCCGGGCGGGATGATGCGTTTGTCGGTCGCGGAGGGCGGGGGATAGAAAGTCGGGTTTTCCAAGCGGTTCTTGACTTTCCATACACCCTCCGGCGTGCCGTTATCGGTCCCCAGCCCGACCTTGTAGCTACGAACATAGAGCTGCTGCAAGTAGACATCCAGGCGGAACTTGGACTTGTAGATCTTCGCGTGGAACGGCCCGCGCAAAACCTTGAGCTTCTGGCCCTCCCGAATCCTGGTTGGATCGGAGATGCCGTTGATAACCATCAGGATTTCGTAGGGCACATCGAAGCGCCTGCCGATCTGCATCAGCACGTCGCCCGGCTGGACCGTGTAGCTCTCCACCAGGGGATCACCCGGGACCGTGCGGCGGCCGAAAAGCGTATCGTCTGCCAGCCGGGTGAGCAGAGAGCGGACCTCGGCACTGGCGGCCTCGTCCAACTCCTGGTTGAGCAGGGAGTTGAGCCGGTTTCGAGCCTCGATCAGTTGACCGTCACGGAGCAGCCGGCGTGCCTGCTCAATGCCGGGATGCTCGGCCTGGGTCTGGTCACCAGCCCGGGCGGCGGTGGGATCGTCGCCGACCTGAGGGGTAGCCCGAGGCTCCGAAGCGGCGCCGGTCCCAGATTGCGGCAACGGGTCCGCGACCGGCTGCGTGACCGGAACCGGGGAGGGCTGGCTGGCAGGTATCAGAACCTGCTCATCGGCCGCCAGGACCACCTCCCTGACAGGAGACGGGCGGGCAACGACCTCAGGCTGCCGGCTGGGCTGAGTCGCCACCGGCCCGGCCTGGACCGGGGCCGCCGAGCGCCTAACCGGTCCGCGCCAGTACCACCAGGCGCCGGCCGCCCCCACCAAGGCCAAACCAGCAACCAAGACCCCGATCCGGAACCGTCTCTGCCGTCGCGTGTACCGCACGATGCCACCTCCTGGGCCGGCACTGCCGATTGATCGGCATCCTGGTCAATCAGGCGGGAAGATAGCATTTTCGGACCCGGCTGACCATGGGCCGGCCGACACCCAGCGTCATCCGCGGAAGAAGAGCAGCGTCAGCAGCGCGAACACCGGCAGCAAGATCAAGCATGAATAGCCCAGGAACCCGAAGAAACTGGGCATCTTGACGCCGGACTGCTCGGCGATGGCCCGGACCATGAAGTTCGGTCCGTTGCCGATATAGGTATTCGCGCCCATGAAGACCGCCCCGCAACTGATCGCCTCCAGAAGCGGTACGGGGATGGTACCGGTGGCGGTCGCCACCGAATGCAGCAGCTCCACGCCCGCAGGCTTGAGGGTGCCGGCGGTGGCAAAGAAGACCGCGTAGGTCGGGGCATTGTCCAAGAAGCTGCTGAGGCCGCCGGTGGCCCAGAAAAACTGCCAGGGATGCAGCAGTCCCAGTCGCGGGCCTTTGATCTCCAGAATTTCGATGGGCACCTGCATGGTGATGAAGATGCCCAGGAACACGAAGGCCACTTCGGCAATCGCAGCATAGTTGAAATAATTCTCCAGTCGCAAGCTCTTTCGGGTGGTCAGCAGAGACAGACCCGCAAACCCGAGCTGGGCGGCTTCGCGAAGGTGCGGTGGCGCGTGCCAATCCGTGCCCGGAAAAACCTTGGCTGGATCCAGGGTTGCGACCGCGGCTATAACCCCCAGCAACCAGCCCAGGTTGATCAGCCCGGCCACGCGGAGCGGTTGGCGTCGGGTCTGGTCCAGCCGAATGGCCTCCGGCTTTTCGTGCCGATAGACCCACCGGTCCCACAGGTAATAGACACACAGCAGTATGGCCAGGGTCAGCGCCCACATTCGCCAAAGTCGGAGGGGCCAAAAGAAATCAACTCCGGCCAGGTACCCGATGAAGAGCGGCGGGTCGCCGATGGGCAGCAAGCTGCCGCCGATATTCGCCACGATAAAGATGAAGAAGACAACTGTATGGGTTGTGCGCTGGCGTTCGGAGTTGGTCCGCAGCAGCAGTCGGATGAGCACCATGGTGGCTCCAGTGGTCCCGATCAGGCTGGCCAGCAGACCGCCCACAGTGAGGATGCAAGTGTTCACTGCGGGGGTGGCTCGCAGGTCGCCGCGCACCACTATGCCGCCGGCGATTACATACAGGCTGAACAGCAGAACAATGAATGGGACGTACTCCTCCAAGACCGCCCGTTGGAGGACCGCGCCCACGGTCGGAAGTCCCGGAGCGGTGTGCTGGCGTGTTGCCGGCTGGCTGCCAGCGGGATGAAGCTCGCGTCGCGGGAACCCGGTCTGGCGTCCAGCGTAGTAGAGCAGCGTGACGCCGGAGAGGACCAGGGCCACCAGAAGCTTGTGGCGATTCTTCTCCCACCAGTGGGCGGTGGCCGCGAGCTGTGGCAGGACCGCCAGGGCCAGCAGCAGGACCACGAACGGCCAGACCCACAGCAGATTGGGGACAAACTCAGATGCGGTCGCCAGCGTAGCCATCCTCCTGGGGCACCGGAGCGGTCAGCGGGTCGGGGGATTGAGCGGCCGGGGCGTCGGCCGGCGAGTAGCGCGCCGGTTCAGCCAAAGCGTTGGCCAGCCCGACGATCTCGAATTCCTTCTGGCAGCCGTCGATGGTAAGGGTGACGCGCTCGCCGGGGCGACGGCCCATCAGCTTCTGTGCCATCGGAGCCCGGTAACTGTAGCAGGCCCGCTCCACGTCGGTCTCGAAGGGGCCCAGGAAGGTGACCACCCGCTGGCTGCCGTCAGCGACGTCGCGCAGGGTGACCCGGGAGCCGATGCCGACGTAGTCGGTCGGGACGTCATAGGGGGTAAGTGTCCGGGCTCGCGAAAGCTCGTCATTGATTGCGGCCACGCGGGCCCGCAGCAAGTCGCGCTCTTCCAGAGCGAACTTATACTCCGAATTCTCGCTCAGGTCGCCGTGCCGGGCCGCCTCGCCGATCCGCCGGGCGTTTTCGGGCAGCTTCTGGTTGACGATCTCATCCCGCTCCGCGACCCGACGGGCCAGGCCTTCCGAAGTGCAC
>Ga0136652_1000740_pt1 | contig 15054 bp, 11 predicted proteins | sample ConPoolayeEmetaG_FD_94864 | JGI IMG/M metagenome (GOLD analysis project Ga0136652, IMG submission 94864) | Hot spring microbial mat communities from California, USA to study Microbial Dark Matter (Phase II) - Cone Pool mat layer E metaG... ...
CTATATCGCCTGACAGGTTTGCAAAAGAAGCGTCGGTTATCACTTCCTTTATCTCCATCTTCCAAAGAAGTCTTGGTTCTAAGGAGAAAGAAATTGAGCAGAGGAAAAAAAAACAAAATGACCAATACAAAAAAGAATCTTTTAAATCTCATCTTAAACCTCCAAAAAATTCTCATCTATCTCAAACCCAATGATTGGGCTATTTTATTATGCTTTTGTTCCCTTCCTTCATTAAATCATATAAAACTTTTATTTCATTGGTCAAGATTTGAATTTATTGATGTTTTAAGACCCTTTATGAGATAATTTTTTTCTGGAGTTTAGTTTTAATGGCGTTTCAGTCTTTCGGTATCTTTTTTAAAGATTTAAATATCATTTTTCACAGGAGGTAGGAATTATGAGAAAAGCTAAAGTTCTTTCCTTTGTTTTGATTTTATTAATTTTAGGGTTTCAAACAAACGCAAGGGATTTACAGAAGAAGGTTCTTCCTCCAAATATTGATTTAATTGTTAGTAGAGCTATGAAGACTTTTGAGGTTCCTGGTCTATCCCTTGCAATTGTTAAGGATGGAAAGGTTCTTCTTACGAAGGGGTATGGTGTTAGGAATTTAAAAGGAAATATTCCAGTGGATTCAAAAACTCTTTTTTCCATTGCTTCCAATTCAAAGCTTTTTACAGCTGTTTCGCTGGGAATACTTGTAGATGAAGGGAAGATTTCCTGGAATTCAAGGGTTATTGATTTAATCCCCTGGTTCCAGATGTTTGACCCTTATGTCACGAGGGAAATGACTGTGAAAGATATTCTTTCCCATAGATGTGGACTTGGGCTTGGTGCAGGAGATCTTTTGTGGTGGCCCCCTTCCAATTATCAGAGGGATGAGATTATTAAAAGAATAAGATTTATTCCTCCTTCGAGTTCTTTTAGAAGTTCATATGCCTATAATAATTTGATGTTTCTTTTGGCTGGAAAAGTTGTTGAGTCGGTAAGTGGTATGAGCTGGGAGGATTGTGTTGTTGAAAAAATATTTAAGCCATTGAGAATTGATTCGAGCTCGCCGAGAGTTTCTGATCTTAAAAAATTTGAGAATTCTGCAACCCCTTATGCAAAGGTTGATGGAGTTTTAAAGGAAGTCAAACCTTTTTTGAATGATAATATAAATCCTGCAGGAGGAATTATTTCATGTGCGGAGGACTTGGCTCGCTGGATGATTGTAATGTTGGATGAAGGTAAAATTGATAAAGAGAAAAGGCTTCTGAGTGAAAAAAGTTACAGGGAGATCACATCAATTGTAACTCCAAGACCTATTACAGACCCTCCTCAGGAGATAGCAGAACTCAAACCCAATTTTAGCGGTTATGGTCTTGGGATTGGTATAAGGGATTACAGAGGGACAAAGATTTTACAGCATACAGGAGGGCTTCCGGGTTTTCTTTCTCAGGTTACAATGGTTCCCTCCCTTAAGCTTGGAATCGCAGTTCTTACCAACCAGGAGTCTTCAGAGGCTTATAGCTCCATTACTTATTCAATTTTGGATTATTATTTATCAGCTCCCTCAAAGGACTGGATAGCTTCGTTTTTGAAGTATAAAGAGAGAGAGGAAAAATCCACAAAGGAGGAGGAAGAGAAGGCAGAAAGGGAAAGGAACAAGGATTCTAAGCCATCCCTTCCCCTTCCAAGTTATGCAGGAGTTTATAAGGATGATTGGTACGGAGATGTGGAGATTGTGTGGACAGGAGAAAAACTTAGGATAAAGTTTTCTCAGACTCCTTCTTTGGTTGGTGAGCTTGAGCACTGGCAATATGATACCTTTATTGCAAGGTGGGATGATAGGGAGCTAAGGGCTGATGCCTATGTCACTTTTTCCCTTAATCCTGATGGAACAATTGAGAGAATTAAGATGAAAGCATTTTCTCCTTCAACGGATTTCAGTTTCGATTTCCATGATCTTCTTCTAAAACCTGTTAAAAAGGAGAAATGAGGAGATTTTGGGTTTTCTATTGTCTTTTTCATCTTTTTCCTTTAATGGTCTAAGGGAAATTTCTATTTTCTGAAGACTATTTCCAACATAAACCTTTATTATCTTCTTTTCATATCCTGGAGCACTTATTAAAACTGTATAGACTCCTGGTTGGAGGAGTCTTGTAAGAGAGCCAGTTTCTGGGTCTGTTGATCTTGGTTTGATGTATCTAAAATCGTCAATTTCAAGAATATTTATCTGAGCAGATATGGGTAAACCTGTTTTAGAGTCTTTTACTTTTATGTTTATCCCTGAGCCAGAAGTTCTTTCTAAAAGGTAGAAAATCCCTTCAAGGTTTGAATTTACAATTGGTTGAATTTTTCTTCCTTCTGGTATAAAGGATGTCCCAACTTCTACTAAGAACTCAAGAGTTCCAGCTACTGCATACATCCAGGGAGGACTCATGTTTGAGGCTGTCTCTGTTTCATAGGCATAAAACCCTTGTCCTGACTCGGTTTTTATCCTTTTTGCCATCTCAGAAGCAATCTCAGAAAGAACTGAGTGGTCAGGGGCTTCCTCCTTTGTTCCGGGCCAGGACCATGGATAATATATTATTTCTCCATAACTGTGATAGGTAACTGATAAGATGAATTTCTCCCTTAAAGCCAAATCCCTTTTTGCCTTTGTTTCCTCTTCAGAGAAAGGATATGGTCCTCTATATGTCCAGTTTGAAGGGTCTGGAGAGCCACCGTATGTCCAGTTAATGTCGTAGTTTCTGTTTAGATCAACTCCGTCATAATCATAGTCAATCTTTCCATTGTTATTATTGTCCCTTAAATTTTTCCTCCACCATGGAGAAGAGAGATTATTGTCAACAATTAATTTGTATCCTTCTGGGTTTAAAATTGGGATTATCCATATTTCATAGTTGTTCACCCATTTTGTTACCCTCTCCTCAATTCCATATCTTGTTAGAAGATATTCTATTAGAGATAAGCATATTTCATTTCCCAGGGGTTCCCTTGCGTGATGCATACCATCAAATAGAATTCTTATCTCATCCTCTCTAATTTCAGGATTGTCTGATATTTTTAGGGCATAAATTGGATATCCAAATCTTGTGCTTTTCCCTATTAAAAATAGTTTTGAAAGATTGGGGTAATTACTTTCCATAGATTTGAGAAATTCAACAGTTTCTTCATAAGTATGATAAAGGGGATCAAAGTAGCCTGTATAATCAGATTCTTTTCCAAGAATTTCTATTTTTAATCCAAGGGAGACAATCTTTTGAAGTTCTTCTTCATTGACTATTAAGTCTAAATAATCCCTTATCCTTCGCGATGCAAAATCAAAGTCCATCTTGCTAAGTTCTAACAGTCTCTCTTTTTCTGCTCTTACTCTTACCAAATATCTTTCATTTCTTTTTTGTGCAAATAATAAGGCTGAGAAAATTAGGATAAAAATTAAAATTATTGAAGATTTTCTTGAGAACATTTTATTCCTGGGTTTCTATTCTGTCTAAAATCTCATCCTGGTCCCTCCATCCCTTTTCCACCTTTACCCAGAGCTCGAGAAAGACTTTCTTACCAAAAATAAATTCCAATTCTTTCCTTGCCAATGTCCCTATCTTTTTCAACATCTCACCACCTTTTCCAATAATAATTGGTTTGTGGGATTCCTTATCCACTATTATTGTTGCACTTATATGAATTATATCTTTTTTGTCTTCGAAATTATCGACAATTACAGCAACAGAGTATGGGACCTCATCCTCAGTATAATGGAGAATTTTTTCCCTTATTATCTCTGACAAAAAGAACTTTGTGGGTTGTTTTAAACCTGTTTCCTCAATAATTTTTTCCGATTCTGGTAAATATTTAATTATTAAAGATTCAAGGGTATCAAGGTTGGTTCCTTTTAAGGCAGATATTGGAATTATTTCATTGAAGGGAAGGAGCTTCCTCCAGTGGTCAATCATTGGAAGGAGAAGTTCTTTTTTTATAAGATCCACTTTGTTGAGAAGAAGGAATCTGACTTTCTCGATTTTTTCCAAAATCGAGATTGTATATTCATCCCCTTTTCCAAATCTCTGGGTAGAATCAACCATTAGAAGTATTATGTCAGCAAGTTCGAGTGATGAGAATACATGCTTCATCATCCTCTCATTCATTTTGTGGAGAGGTTTGTGAATTCCTGGTGAATCCAGGAATACTATCTGAGCCTCATCAAGGTTTTTTACAGCCATAATCTGGACCCTTGTAGTTTGGGGTTTTGGAGAAACAATAGCCATTTTTGAACCTATAAGATTGTTGAGCAAAGTGGATTTCCCTACATTTGGTCTTCCTACAATTGATACAAATCCAAATTTACGAGCCAATTTTCTCCACCTTTATCTTTTCAATTTTTACTTTGTTAGCCTCGAGAATTGTAAATTTGAGATCCCCTATCCTTATTTCCTCGCCCTTTTCGGGGATTCTTCTTATGCTTCCTGTAATAAAGCCACCTACAGTTTTAAAACCTGAAATTTCAATATTACTTTTAACCTTTTCAAGCAATTTTTCCACTTCGGTGTCTCCTTTTAAGATATATCCACTTTCATCATCTTTTATATCCTGAGATTCATCCATTTCATACTCATCTTTGAGCTCGCCTACAATCTCCTCTAATATATCTTCTGAGGTAACCAGCCCCGATACGCCGCCGAACTCATCGATAACAATAGCCATTTTCTGCCTCCTTCTCTGAAATTCCTGAAGGAGGCTGTGGATTTTAAGAGTCTCAGGAATAAAAAAAGTTTCTCTCATTAAAGATGATACAGGCTTATCCATTTCTTTTTCCTCTACTTTTAGAAGATCCTTGGCAAGAACAATCCCTATTATGTTGTCTATACTTCCTGAGTAAACAGGGATCCTTGAATGCATTGCATTGGCAACAATTTCTTTAAGCTCTCTAAGGGAAGAATCTGCACTTACACACACCATATTGGCTCTTGGAGTCATTACATCCCTTACTATTACATCCCTGAATTTTATAACTCCTTCAAGAAGCTCGCCTGCTTCCTCTTTTATCAAACCTTCCTTTTCACTTTGTTCGATGATAATCTCTAAATACTCCCCCTCCTTTTCTTCTTTAACCTCTTTTGAGCTTTGGAGAGATGAAGGAATAAAGATATCGAATATCTTTAAAAGGGGATAGATGAACAAGCTCCTTTCTCTAAAAAGCATAGATAAAAGTATTGGAATTACATCAAAAATTAGTATGTAACCTATGATTGAAAGGGTTACTAAAAGCCATTTATTTAAGATTTGTCCAAAAATGAGCCATAGGATAAGAAAGAAGGAAAGGATAAAAATTTGTCGGAAGCTTCTTACGATTTTTCTATAGGATTCGATTTTATAAACATCTACATTTTCCAAGCCTTTTTCTCTCAAGAATTTTATAAGTAAAACATTACTAAATCTTGAGATTGTTACTTCTATAAAAGAGAAGAAAAATGATATGATAAAAAGAAAAATAGAAAGGATATTCAGGCTTTTCATACTTTACCTATAAATAATCTTCTTAATTTTTCTTCTTCCCTTTCCATTTCCCCTGAATCTTTCTCATGGTCCCATCCAAGAAGGTGTAGTATCCCGTGAATTATAAGTTTTTTAATCTCATTTTCAAGCTTTTCTTCAGATCCCTTAACCGATGATAAAGCAAAGGGAATAGATATGGCAATATCACCGAGATATTTACCATCTTCCAAGATTTCATTAATAGGGAAAGCTATAACATTTGTTGGACTGTTTTTTGAAAGGTATTCTTTATTCAATTTTTTAATTAACCTGTTACCACATAGCAAAATTGTAACATTTTCTTTTTCTTTTCCGTAAAGCTTAAGGACATCCTCTGCAAACATTTTAAGATCTTTTAATTTGATATTATACCCTCTAACTTTTTTTACAAATCTAACCATGGAACTATTGAATTTGTAAAGACTCTTTTTGGAATTGAAAACCAGGGTATGGAACCCTCTGTTTATAAAACCTTATAAATGTCCAGTAGAATGAATTGGCAATCAAATATAAATCTTTTATTGTCAGCCCTGAATCGTCCAGCTGACCGTCATCGAGAAATTTTGTTATTATTTCGTCAATCATTTTTCTTATCTTTTCAGGATCCCAATCTGGAAGACTTTTAGATGCAGCCTCAACCGCATCTGCGAGCATTAAGATAGAGGCTTCCTTTGTCTGAGGCTTTGGACCCTGATATCTAAAAAGGCTTTCTTGAGGCTTAGCCTCTTTTTTCGACATTTCTAAAAGAGCCTTTTGATAAAAAGGAGCAATAAGACTCTCTCCATGATGTTGTTGAACTAATTCTCTAATAATGGATGGAATCTTAACTTTTTTAAGAATTTCGACCCCTTTTGAGATATGGTTTATAATTATTGAACTGCTCTTTTCTGGAGTGAGCTTGTCATGGATGTTAAAATCCTTCTCCTGATTTTCTATGAAGTATTGAGGTTCTTCAATTTTCCCTGCGTCATGGAAAAGAGCTGCCACTTTAACAAGATTGTAATTTGCTCCTATTGCTCTTGCAGCCTGTTCAGCAAGGCTTGCTACTATTAGAGAATGGTGATATGTTCCAGGAGCTTCAATTGCCATTCTTTTAAGAAGGGGATGCTCTGAGTTCCCAAGCTCTACAAGTCTCATTTCTGTAAGTATTCCGAAGGTAATTTCAAGAAGAGGAATTAGAAGAGGAGCCAAAATGAGAGAGGATATGACTCCAGAGAACATGCCTCCCAAGAGAGGAAGAATTCCAGAAAAATTTCCCTTTAGAGTTGATAAAATTAATATTAAAAGGGAATTAAAGGGTAGAATTATAAAGGTTAATACCTTTATGATAGAGTACCTCTCGACCTTTCTGTAGATGTTAGCTCCTGTAGAAGAAAGGAAAGATGTGAGAAAAGCGTATAATAAGATATCAGAACTTTCAAGATAGAAAATTGCCAAAGGAACAATGCTAAGAACCGTAAAGAATATAGCAAATTTCCTGTCCAGGAGATAAGAGATTAAAAGAGGGGCTAAGAAGAAAGGAAAGGAAAAGGGTAGCCATTCTTTATATTTTGAATTTTCTAAGAAGAGAAGAGAGGATTTCAAAAGTAAAATTTCAAAAAAGAGCAAAGAGAGAAAAAGAATCTGTATTTTTCTTGGAGAAAGTTCGTAATTCTGAAAGAGACGATAGAATGGGAGGGCAATGACAAAGCCTGAAAGGACTATTAGAAAATATAGTAAAAATTTGTGAAAGGGAAGTGGAACCCCTATTTTCTTCTTTAAAACAGAAAGCATCTCTAAAACTTCTGGAGTAACTTTATCACCTTTTCTTAATATTATCTTGCCCTTTGGTATTTTCATTATAACTGGATAAATTCTCTCTGTTTCTTCCTTTTTCCTCTGTTCTGTGAGAGCTTCATCATAAACGAGATTGGGAGAGATGAAAAGGGAGCAAAACTCAGTAATTTTTTTGGCAGAATCTTCCCTCAATCCATTTTGGATTGCCAGCTCTTCTGTATATTTTTTAAAAGACATAAAATCAAGGACTTCATCGACCTTTACATCTTTTAATTTACCATCTTTTGTAACTATAGCTATTTCTCCTTCTCTGTTATAAACGGACATTTTTGTAAGAAATATTCCTCTGTCATAAGCATTTCTTAAAATGTTTAAGACGGTTTGTTCCAAAGCAAAGTCAAACTTTTCTCTCACCAAAAACTTCAAGATTTCAGGGTTTATTTCAATTTCAAAAAGATTTTTAATCCCATCCTTTAAAAGCTCCACAGCAAGTCTTTCCTTTTTAACCTCGCCTCTCAAAAGAAAGTCCCTTCCGAGGGCGAAAATATCTTTTATTTTACTTTCTATAAATGTGTATTTGTAAGAATCAAGGAGATAAACAGGATTTATAAGCTTTGAAGCCTCTTCCCTTCTTGCCTTTGTTGCTTTTGCATCAATTGTTTCAAAGTCAAAAGGAGCAATAACATCTTCCTTTGCTGTTTCATTTAATTTGAGTTCAGGAATAAGGTATGATTTCTGAAAAGAAAGCACAATACTCATCAAAAGAGAAAAGAGGATGAGAATTGAAAAATCAAGGATTTTTGGAAAATTTCTTTCTTTTTTCTCTTCAAAAATTTCTTGGATTGGGAGATCAGGTTCTACAAGATTCACTTTTTCTCCTTTTTCTTTGCATCCTCTTCATAGGCTTTTATTATTTCCATAACAAGAGGGTGTCTTACAATATCCTTTTCATTGAAATATATAAAAGCAATGCCTTTTATGTGGGAAAGGAGTCTTACTGCCTCAAGCATACCAGATGATTTTGGATTGGGAATGTCTATCTGGGTTATATCTCCTGTAATAACAGCCTTGGAGTTAAAGCCAATTCTTGTAAGGAACATCTTCATCTGGTCTCCAGTTGTATTCTGAGCCTCATCAAGGATTATAAATGAATCGTTCAAGGTTCTTCCTCTCATATAGGCAAGGGGGGCTATCTCAATTATCCCCCTTTCAATCAATCTTGTTGCTTTGTCAGCATGGGTGAGATCAAATAGGGCATCGTAAAGAGGTCTCAGATAGGGGTTCACTTTCTGGTACATATCTCCCGGAAGAAATCCTAGTTTTTCTCCTGCTTCCACAGCTGGTCTTGTCAGAATTATCCTTTCAACTTCTTTATTTTGTAATGAAGATAAGGCACAAGCCATAGCAAGATAAGTCTTTCCAGTTCCAGCAGGTCCAATAGCAAAAACAATATCATACTCCTTTATAGCCTGAATATATCTTTGCTGATTGAGACTTTTAGGAGTAGCAATTTTTCTAACTGAAGAGACGAGAAGACCATTGGAAAAGAAATCGGAAAGATTTGTATATCTATCCTCTTCCATGAGATCGAGGGCAATCTGTAAATCCTCATCCTTTAATTGATATCCATTTTCAATGAGTTCTTTAATCTGTCTAAAATACTCTTTTGCAAAATTTAATTTTTCATCTTCCCCTTCTAAAAACACTTTATTACCCCTTGAAAATAACTTTAAGCCCAGCCTTCCCTCTAATTTTTTAATATTTCTTGTGAGAACAGTAATAAAAAATACTTCCTCTTCAGGAAAAACTATTTCTTCCATCTAAATTATCTCATCACCTCTTTAATTAAGATTATCATTGAATAAGCTTGATGTCAACATTTAAAGGTCTTAATCGTTTGAAGATTGATATATAATGATGTATTATCTTTCCTTGGAGGAAGGAATGAATGCTTTGATTCTGGGAGCTTTTGTTCTTTTATGGTTGTTTATTGGTTATAAAATTTACGGTTCCCATATTGAGAAAAAAGTTATAAATCCAGATGATTCTAGTCCCACTCCTGCCCATGCTCTTTATGATGGGGTTGATTACCATCCTGCAAGAACCCCCCTTCTTTTTGGTCATCATTTCTCTTCCATTGCGGGTGCAGGACCAATTATAGGTCCTCTCTTAGGTGTACTTTACTTCGGGTGGCTTGGAGCAATATTATGGATAATACTTGGAAGCGTTTTTATTGGTGCTGTTCACGATTATACTTCTCTCATGGCATCTGTTAGAAATAAAGGAAGGTCAATTCCTGATCTTTCAGAGATTGTTATCGGTAAAAGAGCTAAAATAATTTTTTCAGCCTTTGTATGGCTTGCCCTTGTTTTAGTGATAAGTGTTTTTGGAATTGTTACATCACAGACATTTGTTTCAAAACCTCAAATTGTAATTCCAACATTTGGACTTATTTTTCTTGCAATTATATTTGGATGGTTGGTTTATAGGAAAGGTTTAAATGTATTTTTGGGAACATTAATTGCAATAGCTATTCTCGGATTTTTGATATATTTGGGTGAAATGTTTCCTGTAAATTTACCTCCGACGATTGTGGGCATTCCCTCTCATGTATTTTGGTTTTTAATCCTTATGCTTTATTGCCTTTTTGCTTCTACTCTTCCTGTCTGGATTCTTCTTCAGCCAAGGGATTATCTTTCGATGTGGATACTTTTTGTTGGTCTCCTTTTGGGATATATAGGTCTAATCTTTTTCCATCCTGTTATCAATGCCCCTCTCTTTGTATCCTTCTTTAGCAAGGAGGGTCCCCTCTGGCCTATGCTCTTTGTTCTTATTGCCTGTGGAGCAATCTCTGGTTTTCATTCTTTGATAGCAGGAGGAACAACTGCAAAACAGCTGCCAAAAGAGTCCAAGGGTAAATTAATTGGTTTTGGAGCTATGCTGACAGAAGGAGCCCTTGCAGGGCTTGTAGTTTTAATTGCAAGCTCAGGCCTTATATGGGATCCATCAGGAGCAAAGAGTTCTTTTGGTTTTCAATATTTAATGAAATCAGTGGGGGAAGGCGGTGGTGGCGGTCCAATAATTGCTTTTGCCACAGGCTTTGGAAAATTTGTTTCTTCAATTCCTTTTATTCCTTTATTTTTTGGTATTTTCTTCGGAACACTTATGCTTAATGCCTTTGTTCTTACAACTCTGGATACATCCACCCGTCTTGGAAGGTATATATTTGATGAGTTAATTGGGGAGAAAAAATCTGTTCTCTCTAATAAGTGGTTTGCTACTCTGATAACTATTTTGTTTGCTTCCGTTCTTGCTCTAACAGAAAGTTATAAAGCCATATGGCCAGTTTTTGGAGCAAGTAACCAGCTTGTTGCAGGTCTTGCCCTTGTCACTGTATCAGGATATTTAATAGGAGTAAAGAAACCTTCAAAATATACTCTATATCCTTCTATTTTTATGCTTCTGACAACAATATCAGCCCTTATCTATCAGGGATATAATTTTTGGAAAAGGGGAAGTTTTCTTCTTGGATCAATCTCTTTCATTCTTGTTATCCTTGCTCTTGTAATCGTTTACGATGCGAGGAAGATTTTTTTGAAAAGAAAAATTTAAATACCCTATTTTTACATAGGAGGAGGATATGAATATTCTTGAAGCGATTGAAAAAAGAAGAAGTATCAGGTCTTTTAAGCCTAATCCTGTTCCTAAGGAGATTATTGAGAAAATATTGAAAACTGCATTGAGAAGCCCTTCCTACACAAATAGTCAGCCATGGGAAGTTGTTGTGGTTACAGGAGACAAGAAAGAAGAACTATCTAAGGAGCTACTTAAACTTGCAGTAAAGGAAGAGCCTATTCAGCCTGATATCCCCAAGCCTTCAGTCTGGCCAGCCCAAATAAAAGAGAGAATCGATGAGCATTTTAAAAGGAGACATAAAGTTCTTGGAATAGAGGAAAATGACCGTGATAAGAAGAAGGAACTGAGGCTTGCCAATTTTAAATTTTTTGGGGCTCCAGTTGTTATATTTCTTTTTCAAGACAGTTCTTTACCCCTCTGGTCAATTTTTGATATGGGAGCCTTTGCAATGGCAATAATGCTCTCTGCCTTGGAATTTGGACTTCATACCTGTCCTCAGGGTTCACTTACAGATTATTCACCTGCTATAAAAAGAATTCTTGGAATCCCTGAGGAAAAAAGGTTAATTCTTGGCATTTCCATCGGCTATCCAGATTGGGATGCAAAAATAAACGAATATATAAGTTCAAGAATATCCATAGAAGAAATTACAAAGTGGATTGGATTTTAAATATTTAATTTAGAAAAAGTTCTAAGAGTAAATAATGGCGCGCCTAGAGGGACTCGAACCCCCAACCCGCTGCTTAGAAGGCAGCTGCTCTATCCTTTGAGCTATAGGCGCCCAATAAATTTCAAAATTTTCTGGTCGGGGCGAGAGGATTCGAACCTCCGACCCCATGGTCCCAAACCATGTGCTCTACCAGACTGAGCCACGCCCCGTAAGATTATAAAAATAACACATTTTCCTTCTTTCTGTCAATTTTCATCTTTAAAAAATCATGAATTCTCTCTGATTTTTTTTCTTTTAATTTTATCCTTTGCTTTTTTAATCTACCATAAGTTGTAGATAAAGGAATGAATAGGATAAAGCAGTCATGTAAGCCCTCTGCTGATTATTTGCTGCTCCTGCATGTCCACCTTCTGTGTTTTCGTAGTAGTAAACTTCATGCCCCATATCCTTCATCTTTGCCGTCATCTTCCTTGCATGTCCTGGATGAACTCTATCATCTCTCGTAGATGTAGTAAAGAAAATCTTTGGATATTTTAAATCCTTCTTTACATTATGGTAAGGAGAATAAGTTTTTATATATTCCCACATATCAGGGTCATCAGGGTCACCATATTCATCAATCCAGCTTGCTCCGGCAAGGAGTTTTGAATAACGCCTCATATCAAGAAGTGGAACCTGACAGACAACAGCTTTAAAAAGATCAGGTCTCATCATTGAGACTGAACCAACAAGGAGTCCTCCGTTGCTCCCTCCCATAATTCCAAGCTTTTCAGGAGATGTTATTTTTCTCTTTATAAGATCCTCAGCAACAGCAATGAAATCTTCAAAGGCTTTGTGACGATTCTTTTTTAGGGCAGCTTGATGCCATTTAGGTCCAAATTCTCCTCCTCCGCGAATATTGGCAACTACATAAACCCCTCCTTTATCAAGCCATGCATTACCAACTACACTCAGGTATGAGGGTCTTAGAGCTATTTCAAATCCACCGTATCCATATAAGAGAGTGGGATTCTTACCGTTAAAATTACAATCTTTCCTCATTACTGCAAAGTATGGAATTTTTGTCCCATCTTTAGAAATTGCTTGGAATTGCATTACTTTATAGGAGCTTGAATCAAAAAATTCTGGCATACTTTTAATCTTTTCTATTCTCATTGATTCTGCAGAAACAAGATAGAGGGCAGAAGGAGTGAGAAAATTTTCATAATTCACAAAGAAATCATCTCTTTCCTCATCTGTTGAGGAAATTGAGAGGTTCCCCTTATCTCCTAAGCTTATCTCTTTTTTAGACCATTTGTCCTTTTCAAAGGAGAATCTGTAGAGTTTGCTAACAACATTCTCAAGCATATTGACAAGCAAATAATTCTTTGTTCTGCTTATTCCTTGAACTGAAGAATACTCTGTAGGTTCAATAAGGATATTGAAATTCTTTTTTCCTGAAAGAATATCTTCAAATTTTCCGACAATAACACTTCCTTGTTTGAAAATCTTTTTATCAATATTCCAGTCACTTTTAAGGCGAATCAACAGATTCCCTTTGAAGAAAGATTCAATCTCTGCATCAGGAGGAATTTCCAGTTTTATAAGTTTTCCATCTTTAAAAACATAGTAGGTAGAGGTGAAGAATGTTGGTGATTCAACTACAAAATCTATATTTCCTTCTTTACTGAACATTCTGTATCCACCTGCTGAGACTGAGGTTTCTTTCCCTTCATAAATTGTTTTTGCCTCCTCAAGGGGTGTTCCTCTCTTCCATACCTTTACAATTCTTGGATAACCAGAGGTTGTGAGGCTTCCTGGACCAAAATCAGTTCCAACGAAAATATTATCTCTATCAATCCATGCCACTGAACTCTTTGCTTCAGGAAGCTGGAAACCATCTTTTACAAAGGATTTTGAAGGAATATCGAACTCCCTCATAACAGATGCATCAGCTCCTCCTCGAGACAACATTACAAGAGCTCTTTCATAGTTAGGGTAAAGTAGTTGAGCCCCTCTCCAGACCCAATTTTCATTTTCCTCTCGGGCAAGTTTGTCAATATCAAGAATCACTTCCCACTGAGGCTCTTTCTTCTTATATTCCTCAAAGGTTGTCCTTCTCCAGATTCCACGAGGATGTTCTGCATCTCTCCAGAAGTTGTAAAGGTAGTTTCCATAAATAGAAACATAAGGAATACGAGCAGGAGAATTAAGAATTTCGAGGGTCTTTTCATAAATACTTCTGAAAACTGGCACTCCTTCAAGCTTAGAGGTTGATTCCTGATTTTGGATCTTGACCCATTCAAGGGCTTTCTGTCCCAATACTTCCTCAAGCCACAAGTACTGGTCCTCTTCCTGAGCTCTTAAAAAAGATAAAGAAAATAAAGAGAATAAAAGGGTCGCAAAAAATTTTGCTTTACGCATTTGTACCTCCAAATTATTATTCAATCAAAATTTTTAATCATTATAAATGCATCTTCAACAGGATTAGTGTAATAATTTTTCCTTATTCCGACCACTTTGAAATTCATCTTTGTGTAAAGGGAAATGGCATTTGTGTTGGAAACTCTTACCTCAAGAGTTAGAAACCTTGCTCCCATTTTTTTTACGGATTCTATAATTTTTTCAAGGAGGAATTTTCCAATCCCTCTTCTTCTGAACAAAGGATCAACCGCAATGTTGCTGAGATGGGCTTCATCAAGAATAAGCCAGTGGATGGAATATCCAACAATTTTGTTATCCATTTCTATAACCCATGGATACGAAACATCACTCTCAATCTCGTAAAGGAAAGCGTTCCTACTCCAGGGATTCGAGAAGGATATTCTTTCAATTTCAAGAACTCTTTCGAGATCCTCAACTCTCATTTTTCTTATTTTTAACTTAGATTTAGGAATCATCCTTTTCCCTCAAAGTTTTACTTTTAAGCTCTGCTTCCGATGGACGAAAATACAAAGGGATTATTTCTTCCGGGCTCTTCCCCTCTCCTTTAGCAAGAATCTTATAGCCAATCTTTCCTATTTCTTCAGCCAAAAATATGTTGTAATTTGGAAAGATTGCCTCCTTTGTGTTCTTTTCAATTTCCTTTCTCCATATCTCACATCCATTCCCAATAAAGTAAATCCTTTCTTCTTTAAATTTAGAGAAGAAATCCGAAGGATTGTAACAACCCTCATCAATAAAAGTTTTAAAATTCTCTCCATCAAAGAAATAAAGAGAGCTGAAAATCTCACCTTTTTTTGCGTCGATGACTGGACATATAAAAGAATTTTTAATCTCCTTGAGCTTGAAAGTTAAAGCGTAAAGGGAGCTTACAGGTGCGATTTTTTTATTTAATGCAAGGGAGAAAGCTTTAATACACGAAATTCCTATTCTTATTCCTGTGAAGGAACCAGGACCAACGCAAACAGAAAAACCTTCTATATCCTCTAAGGATAAAGAGAGCTGATTTAGTATAAAATCAATAGATGGGATAATAA
>Ga0136652_1000744_pt1 | contig 15031 bp, 12 predicted proteins | sample ConPoolayeEmetaG_FD_94864 | JGI IMG/M metagenome (GOLD analysis project Ga0136652, IMG submission 94864) | Hot spring microbial mat communities from California, USA to study Microbial Dark Matter (Phase II) - Cone Pool mat layer E metaG... ...
GACAAACGCTATCGGAGCGATGCTGATCTATTTCGGGCCGGACCGTCATCATCGGGCTCCCATCCCAGCGGAGGATTTGAAAGGCTTCGAAATTGTCCCTTCGGTCAAGGCCCCGATCGACGGTCCCCACGGCGCGGATTGCTGGACGCTGGCTTATCAAATGCCCCTTGCCCTGTTTGAAAAATATTATGGAGAACGGATTTCGTCCGGACGAGAGGCCCGAGGCAATTTCTATAAGTGCGGCGATGAAACGGCTGTTCCTCATTATGGAGCCTGGAACCCGGTTCTCGCCCCCAAGCCGGATTTTCATCGTCCGGAGTTTTTCGGCCGGCTGGTGTTTTTGTAATTTTCTCGTCCTCTAAAAGCCCGTTCTGAAATCCCCAGGAAAAAAATCTTCCCAGACTGAGAAGGCTCCAGGTCAGTCCGGGAGAATTTTCCATTGATGCTCGATGAGAGCGAGATCCCGCCTCATGTTGGCCTTTCGCACCGGATGACTTATAATAAGCACTCCCTACCGAAAAGCGATGACGAGTCGAAAACAAAACTTCAACCAGCGGACCGGATGGTTCGGTTTTATGTTCTTTACCGTCTTGAGCCTCGGCCTGTTTCCAGACTCCGCCACCGGGCAAAAGCAGGAATTTCTCCTGAAGGATCAACTCCAAAGATCGATCGTCATCCCGGCCCGGGCGGAGCACATTCTCTCCCTTCAGCCGGAGATCACCCGTCTCCTCCTCGCTCTCGGAGCGGCCGATCGACTGGTCGGAGTGGATTATTTCATCCATCGCAACGATCACCTCTTCAAGCTCATCCATCCAGCCGGCGCGGACCTTCCTGTCGTCTCTCAGCCTGACGGAAGCGTAAACAAGGAGATGATCGCCCGGCTTGCCCCGGACCTAATTTTTCTTTCGCCGACAGAGCAACAGGTTCCGGATGCGATCGAACGCAGTCTCGGAATTCCGGTCGCGGCCCTCGCCTCCATGGGCCGCTTCAGCGGCCTTCTCGAGGAACTGGAGCTCGTCGGCCGACTTGTCGGCAAGGAAGAACGCGCCCGGGAGCTCGTCCATTATTTCCGCGAGAAAGTCCGCGTCATCTCAGAGACCATCGGGGCGCTCGAGGAAACGGAAAGACCGAAGACCTACCTGGCGTTCTGGTCCTCCCTGATTCGGACGCCTGTTTTTTACGATCCGGTGACCGTCGCGGGCGGCCAAAACGTTGCCGATCGCCTGCTTCCGTCACGGCTTGGAACTGCCAGTGCGGTCATCAATCTCGAGCAAATCATCAAATGGAACCCGGACGTCATCCTGATTCACGGGAGTTATCCGCCGCGAGAACGCCGAGTCACAGTCGAAGGAATCCTCGCCGACCGGCGTCTGGGCTCCGTCCGGGCCATCAAAGATCGGCAGGTTCACTATACTCTGGGCTTCTGGTATTGGTGGGACCCAGCCGGTGTGCTGGTCGAAACGCTTTACCTGGCCAGGCTTTTTCATCCCGAGAAGTTCTCGGCATTAGATCTCGGGCGAGAAGGCGAGGCGATCTATGAAAAGTTTTACGGCCGGACAGGCATTTTCCGCGCCCTGATGAAAATCCTTGAATTCGATGAGTGGACAAGCAAATAGCCGCCAGAAAATTCTGACCATCGTCATTCTTTCCCTGCCGTTCATTCTTTTTCTTTTTTCATTGGCCATCGGGACCTATGACATTTCCCCCGGAAAAGTGATCAGGACGATCGCCTCAGTATGGCATCCTCACTCTCGGCAAGATTTGATCGCCCCCTACAGAGATATCCTCTTCCGGATCCGGATTCCCCGGCTGCTGCTTGCTATGGCGATCGGGGCTGCTCTCTCCGTCTCCGGCGCTTCTCTTCAGGCGTTGTTCAAGAATCCGCTGGTCAACGAATATATTCTCGGAATCTCTTCGGGCGCGGCGTTCGGAGCGGCCCTCTCGCTCGTCTTTCTCGGCCGCGCATTTCCTCCCCAAATCGCCGCCTTCTTCTTCGCCCTTCTTGCGGTCGGAGCCGTGCTCCTGATTTCGGGACGGACAGAGTCTCATTTCATCTCTCTTTTGTTGACCGGGATCATCGTCACGGCGTTTTTCTCCGCTCTTCTCTCTCTGGTCGAGTTTTTTGCCAGCCCCTACGTCCTTCAGTCTCTTTTTTTCTGGCTCATGGGCAGTCTCTCGCTTGCTTCCTGGAAAGACCTGTCGATTTCCCTCCCCCTGATCGGCGTCGGCCTGTCGGTTCTCCTTCTCCTGCGCTGGCGTTTGAACGTCCTTTCCTTGAGCGATGAAGAGGCCAGGTCTCTCGGGATCCACCTTCGGCGCGAGAAGCTCTTGGTCATCGGCGCCGCCACGCTGGTGACTGCCGCCGGAACATCCGTCGTCGGGATCATCGGCTGGATCGGGTTCATTATCCCGCACCTCGTCCGGCTGATGTTCGGAGTGGATAACCGGCGTGTCATCCCCATGTCGGCCGTTATGGGAGCGAGTGTGATGCTGGTGGCTGATGACCTCATCCGCGGACTCTCGTCCTTTGAGATTCCGATCGGCATCTTCACCAGCCTGGTCGGAATCCCCCTCTTTCTTCTGCTTTTGAAAAAAACGAAAAAGGTCTGGCTGTGAGCATTCGGGTCAAGGATCTGGTCTTTTCCCATAAAAATTTTTCCCTTGAGGTTTCTGACTTCTCCTTTGACAGCGGCAAGGTCACGGTCATTGTCGGGCCGAACGGAGCGGGGAAGACGACTTTCCTCAAGTGTTTGGGGGCGGTTCTTTCGATTCCAAAGAATGCCGTGATGATCGACGGCCAAGACTTGGCTGTCCTTAAGGCCCGGGAACGGGCGCGGCTGATCTCTTATGTTCCGCAGGAACAGGATAGCGCCTTCAATTACTCCGTCGGCGATTTTGTCCTGATGGGACGGGCCGGCTATCTTTCGCCGTTTGCTCTTCCGTCGAAGCAGGATTTTGCGGCGGCGAATGAAGCCCTCGACTATGTCGGCCTGCGGCGTTTCGCCGAGCGGTCGATCGGCGAGCTGAGCAGCGGAGAACGGAGGCTCGTCCTTATCGCCAGGGCTCTGGCTCAAAACTCGGATATCCTTCTCATGGACGAGCCGACAACGTTTCTGGATCCCAAGCACGAAACCGAGGTCCTGAATCTCGTGCGCAAGCTGGCCGGAGAGAGAAAAAAGACGATTCTTGTCGCGCTCCACAGCCTGGAAATGGCGGTCGTGTATTCTGACGTGCTGGTCTTCATGAAACAAGGGAAAATCGTCGCTTCCGGCCCGCCGGCGGAAATCTTCGAGGCCCGCTTGCTGGAAAACGTCTATGAGATGAAGATCCGGGTGATTGACTGGGACGGCCGCAAAGTCGTCATCCGCTGACTTCCATGACATGGAGGGGCCGCGCGGTTTTCCAACCGCCGCGGGTAAAATCCGGAAAATCCATCGGCGCGCCGCGGCCGGCGACGGATTTTTCGCTGAGCGGTGTGACCACGCTCCAGGAGACCGCGTCATAGACGTCCATGTCGAGCGGCCGTCCCTGGCGCAGGGCTTCGATCAAGCGGTAATCCTCGATGAAATCCATCCCGCCGTGTCCGGCTCCCTTGGATCGCTCTTCGAGCTGCTTCCACACAGGGTGGTCAAACTCGAGATAATAGCTTTCGAGCGTCTCCCATTCGTCGAACGGGCTTCGTCCCTCAATGTAGACTCGATCCGGCCATTTTTCAAACAGCCCTTTCGTTCCCTGGACGATATGGATGCGGCTGTAGGGACGGGGTGAAGACGTGTCATGATAAAGGGTGATGACCTTCCCGTTGACCGTTTGAATCAGGCTGACATTGACATCGCCGAGAGCGTATTTTTGCTTGGCCTCAGGGCTTTCCGGTCCGAACTTCCGGGCGCAGTAAAGATTGAGCCCCATCGACTTGCTGCTGACCGAGACCAGGTAATCAAAACGGTCGCCGCGGTTGATGTCCATGCACTGGCTGACCGGGCCGAGGCCGTGGGTCGGGTAGAGGTTGCCGTTGCGGCGGATGGAATGCTGGGGCCTCCAGAGAGCTTCTCCGCGGCCGCTGAACTTGACCTCGCGGAGATCGTGAAGGTAGCCGGCCTCGGCGTGAAAGATTTCGCCGAGAAGACCTTTTTTCACCAGGTTGAGGCAGAGCATCTCCGGTCGGTCGTAGCAGCAGTTTTCCATCATGATGCAGTGGCGGCGCGTCTTCTCCGCCGTTTCGACAAGAGCCCAGCAATCATCGATCGTATAGGCGGCGGGGACTTCGGTCGCGGCGTGCTTTCCCGCTTCCATGGCCGCCAGGCAGACGGGGACATGCCATTCCCAGGGAGTGGCCGTGAAGACGAGGTCGAGGTCATCGCGCTCGCAGAGGCGTTTGAAGTCCCAGTCGCCGCGGGAATATCCCTCAGGCTTGGGGCGTCCGGCCTCGACGCACCATTGCTGGATCCTGGCGACCTTTTCCTCGACGATATCGCAGACCGCTTTGATTTCAACGCCTTCGATTTTCATGAAATTCCGGACATGGGCGGAGCCCATTCCTCCGACGCCGACGAAGCCGATCCGGACCGGGTCGATCGGTGGAACCTTGAACTCGATGAGCGGAGCGGTCGTCTTGCCCAAGGAAGCCTCTTGGTTCGGGCCAGACGCTCGTGCTGCCGGCACAGATTTTTCTAGGGCGGCCGCGATTCCGGCCGCCGCCCCGATTTTCAAAAAATCCCGACGGCGGAGAGGCATTCTGGATTTCTCGGTCATCGTTCCTCCTCAGAGTTCAAAGCTATTGCCAAGAAGTCTAATTCAGCCAGGCAAAAGTTTATATCATAGGTCCGGAAGGCAGTCAAAAAGCGGCCGCTTCCGACGCGGCCGATCGAGGTTTCAATGTCAGCGCGCGACGGCTTTCTCGGAATGGGGAAGAGAATGCGGCCGTCGATTTTTGTGATGGCCGGAAGCCGGCTTTTCGAAGCCTTCGAGTAAGAACACTCGCGGTCGGGTTCATTTTTTTGGCGGCGCCTGGCTGAGGATTTTCTTCAACAGGACTCGATCTTTCGGCAGTTGGCCGACCTGAGGCAGGCGGGGAACCAAAATCCGCCAGTTCTCATTCAAGGCAAAAGCCTTCCGGAAAAGGGGCAGGCTTTCTTCGACCCGACCGGAAGAGGCGAGCGTCACCGCCGGCCAGAAGATCATTTCGGCGTTATCGGGGAACATCTCCATGGCCTTGACGTACGATTCCACGGCCTCTTGCACTTTGTTCTCCGTGAGCAACTCGTCTCCTTTATTCATGAAATGATAGGCTTTGTTCAGCCGGATGAGGCGTCTGAGTTCCGTCAGAGGCTCTGGGCTGTCCTCGACCCGAAGGTCGTAAATTCTGTCCTTCCACCAAACACCCGAACTCTTGCCCTTGACGACGATGATGGCCGCCGACTGCTTTCCCCGGATGTCTCCGCCTTCAGCCTCGGCCGCCTCGAGCGCGGCCATCAAGCGGTCGACAAGCTCACCTTTTGTGCTCTCAAATGCTCCGGCCATCGCCTTCCAGACGGTGTTTTTGAGCATCAAGTTGGCTTGACAGGAAAAGCCTTCGCCGACCAAATGGCCGGCCTCGGGAATGCAGTTTTTTCCCGTGTGGGCGGCGGCTCGGCCCGAGATATCGATCATCGCCACCTGGCGCACGGATTCGAATTTGTCGGTTTTGAGGAGTCCGGCCAGGGCTTCTTCAGCGCTTTTTCCCGCTCTCATCAACTCCAGGCCGAGCGGTCCGTAGGAGGCTTCGACAAAGGACTGAGTGCAGACGGCTCCGACTCCGGCTTCGACCCAGGGAACGAGAGAGCCGACGGAAAACCAGTGTGACTGAACGGCGGCCCCCAGCTCTCCAGTTTCTCTGTCTAGGGCGATAATCGAATAGGTGTGGGTGGGACGGGAGGCCCCCGCGGCGACACGAAGCGGAAAAAGCATGACCAGGATTGTTAAAAAGCAACGCCCTTTTTTCATGTGAATCCTCCGGATTGGCCATTATCACAAAGTTGGCTCCCTTTTCAAGAGTCAAGCGGCGGGATAACGCTCCCTGAGAACGGAGATCATGTCTTCGGTCATTCTGGCCAGGTCGTAATCGGGCTTCCAGCCCCATTCTTCGCGGGCCGCAGAGTCGTCGATCGACTCCGGCCAGGAATCGGCGATGGCCTGGCGTTCATCCGGCTGATAGACGATCTCAAATTCCGGAATGTGCTTCTTGATCTCGGCGGCCAGCTCCCCGGCGCTGAAGCTCATCGAGGCGACATTGAAATCTGTATGGTGCTTGAGTTTTGAGAAATCCGCTTCCATCAGCTCGATCGTCGCCTTCAGGCAGTCGGGCATATACATCATGGGTAGCCGGGTGCTTTCGTTGAGAAAGCAGGTATATTTCTTCCGCTTCACCGCCTCGAAGAAGATGGCGACGGCATAGTCCGTCGTCCCTCCGCCTGGCGGTGCCTCGTAGCTGATGATGCCAGGATAACGGCAGCCGCGGACATCGAGACCGAACCGCCGGACATAGTAATCGCCGAGAAGCTCGCCCGCGACTTTGGTCAATCCATAGATCGTCTTGGGCTTGAGAATCGTTTCGTTCGGTGTATTCAGGCGCGGCGTCTCAGGACCAAAGACGGCGATCGAGCTGGGGCAGAAAACGCGGCTTATCCTGTGTCTGCGGGCTGCTTCGAGGACGTGAAAAGTCCCGTTGAGGTTGACCTGCCAGGCGAGTTGAGGGTTCTTCTCGCCGCTTGCCGAGAGGATGGCGGCCAGGTGGTAAATGGTATCGACATCGAACTTCCGGACGGCCCCGTCGATGCTCTCGGGGTCCAAGACGTTGACGGTTTCATAGGGACCCGATTCGCGGAGCTGGGAGTCGATTGCCGCTTTAATGTCGCTGGCTAGGACGTTGTCGCTGCCATATTTCCTGCGCAGAGCCCGAGTCAGTTCGGTACCGATCTGGCCCGCAGCGCCTGTCACCAAAATTCTTTTCATTTCCCGCGCCATCGAACGTCCTCCGGCAAGAGATGTATCTTGGGGTAATCTAAGAGAGGGATAGATATAACATAGGACCTCACCCAAGACAATAGCCATTCGGTTTGACAGCGCTCCTTGAGTTCTTTATCCTTCCCCCTTCATGAGTTTAGTGAGGAGTTCAACAAAATGGCGACATTGTCAAACAAGGTCGTTTTTATCACCGGCGCAAGCTCGGGGATCGGCGCATCGTGCGCCCGGGCCTTTGCCCGCCAGAAGGCAAAACTTATCCTGACTGCACGGCGGCGATCCCGCCTGGAAGAGCTGTCGGCAGAGCTGGAACGCTCCGCAGACACTCCCTCTTTTCTTCTCGAGCTTGACGTGCGAGATCAGACTTCTGTAGAGAGCGCGATCGCCGGGCTTCCGCCGGAGTGGCGGGAGATTGATATCCTGATCAATAATGCCGGTCTCAGCCGAGGGTTGGATAAACTTCACGAGGGAAAAATCGACGATTGGGAAGAGATGATCGATACCAATATCAAAGGTCTTCTCTACGTCAGCCGGGCCGTCATCCCCGATATGGTGAAAAGGGGGAGGGGGCACGTCATCAACATCGGCTCGATCGCCGGCCACGAGGTCTATCCGAACGGCAATGTTTATTGCGCGACGAAATTTGCCGTTCGGGCGCTTTCCAAGGCCATGAGGATTGATCTTCTGGGCACGGGCTTGAGGGTCAGCAACGTCGATCCCGGGCTGGTCGAGACCGAGTTCAGCCTTGTCCGATTTCGTGGCGACACCGAGCGGGCGAAAAAAGTCTATCAGGGGTACACTCCTCTCTCGCCCGACGACATCGCCGAAGCCGTCGTCTACTGCGCCACCCGTCCCCCTCATGTGGATATCAGCGAGATCGTCGTGATGCCCACCGATCAGGCCTCGACGTCGCTCGTCAACCGGAGGTCGTCCTGATGATCCGGAAGGCGGGAATTCTCCGGCGAGAGTCCTGCCCTTAACTCCCTAGAGAGGGGACATCCGAAATTATCAATTGTTAAGATTTGTCCCCTTTTTCCCCCTTTTTATTTTCGGCCGCAGGCCATCTTGGCCGACTCCGGGAGGCGTCTCAGGCGCATCATGGCCCCAATCCCCAGGATGGGACCGAGGGCGAGAATAGCGAAGGCCCCCCGCCAGGTCAGCCATCTCTCCAGCGAGGGGATGAGTCGGATGGTCACGATGGTCAGAAGAAAGCCGAGGCTCGTCTGGAGGGTCAGGGCGGTTCCGATTCTCTCAGCCGGACAGAGCTCGGTCGTTGCCGCAGAATATTGCGCCGAGTCGGCCACGACAGAGAATCCCCAAGCGAGACAAATCAAAACAACCAGAGCGGGACTTTGGCCATAGCAGAAACCGACGATCAGGGAGCAGGTGCCACTCGTCGCCAGAGAGGACATGGTGATAAGGGTACGGCCGAAGCGGTCGGCGAAGGCCCCGGCGATGAGGCACCCCGCGCCCCCCACGGCGATGACGGCGAAAGCCGCCAGCCCGGCCCACCGGTCGGCGATTCCTGAAGCCCGAAAGCTCGCCAAAAGAAAAACCGGCACCCATGTCCACATCGCGTAGAGCTCCCACATGTGGCCGAAATAGCCGAAGTTGGCCAGGGCAACAGGCCTCGAACGCCAGATCCGGCCGGCATATGTCCAGTCGAATTTCGGCGCTTCGGCCTTGAAGGGACCTTCTTTGATAAAAAAAAGAGCCAGCAGACCTCCGAGAACGGCGAGGCCGGCGGAGATAAAGAAAACGAGCCGCCAGTTGTCGAATCCACCCAACCCGTTGATTAAATGAGGTGAAGCCGAGCCCACCGTCAGCGCTCCGACGAGGAGTCCGATTCCCCAGCCTCGGTTTTCCCGAGTCCAGGTGGCGATGATTTTCATCCCCACCGGATAGACGCCAGCAAGGCAAACGCCGGTGAGGAACCGGAGGGGAAGAGCAGCCTCAAGTCCATTGCCGACCGCAGGGATGAGAGCGGTCAGCACCGCGGCCAGAAAGGCCGAGAGCGAAAACAGCCGGGGGCCGGGGATCCGATCGGCCAGATTCAGAAGCGCCGAACCAAAGGCTCCGAAGACGAATCCGAGCTGGACGGCCATGGTCAGCCAGGACTGTCCGGAGGCCGAGAGATGCCATTCCAGCGTCAGGATTGGGACTGCCGCCGAACCGGAAAACCACACGGATTTGGCCAGAAGTTCGGCGAGCGAGAGGATGAGGATCGGCTTCTTTGCTGAGCTCGCCATCGTTATCGTCAGATTTTATACGCAAAGGGGACGAAAAGGTCAAACTCTGGCAGGCCAGGGGAGGAAGTCTTCTCAACGAGGAAATCTTAAGGCTTTCGGCCAGCGATGCGGCGCAGATTTTGACATTTCGGAGGATTTTTCTATAATAAACTCCCCTTCGAAGAGGAAAGCGCTTGGTTTTCGGGATCGGCACGGATATCATCGAAGTTCGACGCGTCGAGCGGGCGCTTCAGAGGACTAAGCGTTTGAAGGAAAGAGTTTTCACGGAGCGAGAAATCGCCTATTGCGAATCGCGAGGCAAGAGCGCTCAGCATTTTGCCGCCCGTTTTGCGGCCAAGGAGGCTTTCCTCAAGGCCATGGGGACGGGTTGGCAGGGCGGACACAGGTTTGACGAAATCGAGATCGTCAATAATGAACAGGGAAAGCCTGAGGTCGTGGTGAGCGGAAGAGTCCGGGCGTTCTGCCAGAGGAACGGGATCACCGGCCTCCACGTTTCGCTATCGCATATCCGGGACTTGGCTAAGGCCATTGTCGTCCTGGAAAAAGATTCAGGCTAAGGGAGTCTCATGTCACACATCGGTTCTTACGAGGAACGGCTGAAAAACTTTTCCTGGTCGATCGCGGAAGAAGAGCTTGGCTATAAGCCCGGCGATATCATCAACATCGGCTGGATGTGCACCGACCGTATCTGCCGTCTGGGCAAGGGCCAGAAAACCGCCCTGATTCATGAGGAATCGACCGGCACCGTGAGAACATACACCTATGAGGACCTGCGCCGCGCTTCCAACACGATCGGGGCCTTTTTGAGAAGCCTGGGCGTCCGGAGCGAGGATCGGGTCTGCCTGTTCATGGACCGGGTGCCCGAGCTTTATATCGGCTTCCTGGCGATCCTGAAGATCGGGGCGATCGCCCAGCCGCTGTTCTCGGCTTTCGGCGACGAGTCGCTTTATATCCGTCTGAGCAATGCCGGAACTTCCGCCATCATGACCCAGAGAAAGCACGTCTCCAAGGTCAGGAAAATCATCGATCGGTTACCCCATCTCAAGCACATCGTCATCGTCGATCATGACGGGAAGAGCCCGCTGAGGGATCGGGAAACGGCCTTCTCCCTTGACCTTTCCGAGCCCGTGGAGAACCTGGAGATCCATCCCACGACGGCCGAATCGCCCTCTGTTCTTCATTACACCTCGGGAACGACGGGAATGCCGAAGGGCGTCAAGCACGTCCATTCCTCGATCTTTTCCCAATACCTCACAGCCAAATGGGTCCTCGACCTCCAGGATGACGATATTTACTGGTGCACAGCCGACCCGGGCTGGGTGACGGGAACCTCCTACGGCATCATCGCGCCGTTCAGCTTGGGGGTCACCCAGTGCATTCTGGATGCGGGGTTTTCCGCCGAGGCCTGGTACCGGTTCATCGAGAAGCACCGGGTGACGGTCTGGTATTCTGCCCCCACGGCCATCCGCTCGTTGATGAAAGCCGGCGACGACATCGTCAAGAAATTCGACCTTTCTTCGCTCCGCCACCTGGCCAGCGTGGGCGAGCCGCTGAATTCGGAAGCCGTCCTCTGGTCGCAGAGGGTTTTCGGCCGTCCCTTTCTCGATACGTACTGGCAGACCGAAACCGGCTGCATCGTCATCAGCAACTATCCGGGAATGGAGGTCCGGCCCGGCTCCATGGGGAAGCCGTTCCCGGGAATCACGGGGACGATTCTCGACCCGCGCCAGAACGAGCCCTACCCGTTTCCCGGGAAAATCGGCCTGATTGCCCTGAAATTCGACTGGCCCTCCCGGATGAGGACCTACTGGAACAACGAGGAGGCGTTCCAGAAAAAGTTCAGGAACAACTGGTACATCACCGGAGACCGGGCCAGGATGGACCAGGACGGCTACTTCTGGTTCGCCGGTCGCGACGACGACATCATCAACACGGCCGGCCACCTGGTCAGCCCGTTTGAAGTCGAATCGGCTCTTCTCGAGCATCCGGCGGTGGCCGAGTCGGCCGTCGTCTCGAAGCCCGACCCGATCAACCTGGAAGTCGTCAAGGCCTTCGTCACCCTGAAACCGGGCTTCTCTCCGAGCAAGGATCTCGACCTCGAGATCATGAATTTCATCCGCAAGAAGCTTTCCCCGCTGGCCATGCCCCAGGAGATCGAATTCGTGGCCTCGCTGCCCAAGACGCGGAGCGGAAAGATCATGCGCCGGATCCTCCATGCCATAGAATGGGGCGAGGACATCGGTGATACATCGACTCTGGAAGACGAATAGGGGAGTCCCGAAGACTTTTCATAAGGAGAAATCAGAATGGAAAACCTCAAGGACGTCATCCTTCAATATGTCATCAAGGAATATCTCGAGGAAGACAGCGAGCCGATCGATTACCGGACGCCGCTGATCTCGGGCGGAATCGTCGATTCGTTCTCGATGGTCTCGCTCAAGAGATTCCTGGAGAACAAGTACAATATCCAGATCCCCGACGAGAAGGCGACGCCGGAAGCGTTTGATTCGGTCAATAAGATCGCTTCCTTGGTCGAGGAGTTTATAGGGAGAAAAGGCTGAGCAGGACGAGAGCGGGCCGAGGCGGCAGATCCGGGAATTTGCTGTCCGGCCCGCACAGGCTCTCGGCCGAAGGAGGATTCCCATGGCCTATCCCGATGCGATTCGAAACCTTTATCAGGCCCAGCTGAAAAGCATTCAGGACGCCGGGCTGTTCAAGCAAGAACGGTTTATCCACTCGCCCCAGGCGGCGGACATCGAAGTTGAGTTTCCAGCCGGGGCGCCGGTGAAAAAAGTCATCAACATGTGTTCCAATAACTATCTCGGGATGTCGAGTCATCCCGAGGTCGTCCGGGCGGCTCACGAAGGCCTTGAGAAGCGTGGCTACGGCATGTCGTCGGTCCGCTTCATCTGCGGCACACAGGACATCCACCGGGAGCTTGAGCTCCGGATGACAGAGTTTCTGGGGACGGAAGACACGCTGCTTTTCCCCTCCTGTATGGATGCCAACGCGGGGGTCTTCGAAGCCGTCCTGACAAAGGACGACGTCATGATCTCCGACCGCTTAGTCCATGCCTCGCTTATCGATGGGATCCGGCTGTGTAGCGCCATGCACGACACCTTCAAGCACTCCGACATGGCTCATCTCGAGGAAAAACTCAAGCTTCATGCCGATAAGCGGCTCAAGATGGTCATTACCGACGGGGTTTTCTCCATGGACGGCGACACGGCCAAGCTTGATGAGATGGTCGCCCTCTGCGATAAACATGGGGCGATGATCCTGGTCGATGATTCCCACGCCTCCGGTTTCATCGGCAAGACGGGCCGGGGGACGCACGAAAAATACGGCGTCATGGGCAAAATCGACATCATCACGACAACATTCGGCAAGGCTCTCGGCGGAGCCTCCGGAGGCTGCGTGTCCGGCCGGCGGGAGCTCGTCGAGATGTGCCGGCAGAGGGCTCGCCCGTATCTTTTTTCCAACACGATCGCGCCGGTCGTGATTTCAGGCGTTCTTAAGGTCATGGAAATCCTGAGTGCCAGCACCGAGCGGAGGGATAAGCTTGAAGCGAACACGGCCTACTGGCGAAAAGGCCTGACCGAAGCGGGGTTTATCCTAAAGGAGGGAGATACGCCCATCGTCCCCGTGATGCTGTTCAACGCCAAACTGAGCCAGGACTTCTCCCGAGCGCTCTATGAAGAAGGAATTTACGCCATCGGCTTTTTCTTTCCCGTCGTCCCGCAGGGTCAGGCCCGCATCCGGACGCAGATCTCCGCCGGACACGAAATCCATCATCTAGACCGGGCGCTCGAAGCCTTCATCAAAGTGGGAAAGAAGTTCAATATCCTCGGCAAGACCAAGCAGGAAATCGTCCAGATGTACGGGCAGTGAGGCCGATTCTCGCGGCCTTGACCGGTTTGGAAAGCGCTGACATCGTCGTTTCGAGCTCGAAATTCGATCGAATGTCGGGGTGGCGCGCCGAAGATCGGCTTTTTCCTGCGGCGTGTCCGCTTCCTATAGCCTTTTTTCTGAGGAAAACGGATTTCCTTATTGCTTCCGGGGGAACCTGTATATTCCCATGATCGAAGCGTCCCCCACGTTGATGGAGTGAACCTTGGGCAGAGGATATTCGGCAGGATGAAGACGGTAATTGGTTAGAAAATAATCGGCGTTTTCGAGCGATTGGGATTCGTGATAGGCCTTTTCTAGGGCCTCGAGCTCTTCCGGTGACTTGAGGATCCGGGCCAGCGCTTCCTTTTCTTCCTCCGTCATCGGAGCCCGGATGATGAGCGTCCTGTTGTTCACGCTGAGGGCGTACCTCCCTGCGTGGCGATCGACAAAATCCCGAATTTCGGGTCTTGAACCGATATTTATCATCCGGGGAAGAACGTAGATAAGCCTTTGCCGTTCCAGACGGGGGAGGATCATGGCGTTAAATTCGCCCGGTCGATTTTCAACGGCCAGGCGAACGGCGGGTGACGGATCGGAAGCGAGAAGATATTCGAGCCCCTGTTTGTAAGAAATTCCCCAGTAGTCGAGTTCGAAATTTTTTGCGATTTCCGCCATTTGGCGGCCCGCCAAACGGTTGAAAAAGATATTTTCATGGGGATGATTCCGAAGCATAAAGCGCGCCACCGGGAAGAGGCCGGCGAAAATCGCCAAAAAGACAGCGGCCATAGCCCGGCGTTGTATCGAACGCCGTGGAGAGATTTGAACTACCGTCCGGAAAACGGCCGACAATCCTTGGAGAGCGATGAGCAGGAATGCGGGATAGATGAAAAAAAGATGGCGCCATTCATCGAAAGTATGAACTCCGAAAAGGATGGTCAGCATAGGAGGGACAAAGAACCAGAGCAAGATCAGCCATCTGGTCTTGATCCTCCAGTCTTTCGGACCTGATTTACGAACGGCATCGGCGGCGGATTGGCCGATCCCGAGAAGGAAAAACCCGATATAAAGGAGGGGGATTGAGACAGCCATCCAAACGGGGACGTAATGCCAGGGCAGCTCCCCGTCCCGATAAAATTTGCCCAAATAGAGAAGCTTCCCTCCCCAAGGAAGATTCATCGAAAAATGAATGACTTCGACGAATCGCTTGACGGGATTATGCCAGAGGGTCGGCCAGAAAAGGATGGTCAGGCCGATAAACATGAGGCTGAAGACAACGGCCTGCCCAAAAAGGCGGACCAGACCGGACGGGCTTTTCCGGCTTTCCCAAAGAAGCATGAGAAAGGCCGCTCCGGTGAGACAAAAGGAAAGAATCCCCGTGATCCGGACATCCGTCGCCACTGCACAAGCCAGAGCGTGCAGGGCAAGTCTAGCCCAGGTCGGGTTCTCGAGATAGCGAGCGAGCGTATAGAAGGCGATGATCATCGCCACGAGCAAAGGAATGTCTTTGGCGTTGTGGAAGGCGTGGGCAAAAATCCTGGGACTCAGGACGAGAAAGAGGCCTCCGGTAAGACCGAGGCTCCAGCTCCGAAAGAGTCTCTTTGCCAGGAGGAAGAAAAAAACGACTCCGGCATAGAAAATGAGGAAAAGAATCAATCTCCGCGAGAGGTAGGCAGCCCGGGTGTCTTGGGGATAGCCGGCCGCTCTTTCCGCTACAGCCAGGAGGACATCGGGAAAAGGGCCGTAGGATCTCTGGATCTCGCTTCTCATCAGCCGAGGTTTGCCTTTGAGCAGATAGTCGAGAAGGGCATGCCCTCGCCATTGATGGACCGGTTCATCCCAGTTGATGCCATAATCCCTGAAGCAGAGGATCCCGGTGAGAAGGAGGAGAATGA
>Ga0136652_1000745_pt1 | contig 15021 bp, 15 predicted proteins | sample ConPoolayeEmetaG_FD_94864 | JGI IMG/M metagenome (GOLD analysis project Ga0136652, IMG submission 94864) | Hot spring microbial mat communities from California, USA to study Microbial Dark Matter (Phase II) - Cone Pool mat layer E metaG... ...
GTGCTTCCCCCTTCCTGATATTCTCCCCCCACGACGAAAAACGCAGGGGACGATACCTTCCCCTGCAACCCCTTCCTGTCCGCGGAGAGAGTTCTTTGTGTTTATGTAGTTTTAGCAACATTTTCTCTGTTTTAATAGTGGAGGCGGCGGGTACTGCCCCCGCGTCCAAGGAGAATCTTGATAGAGTATCTACCTGCGTAGTCAGAAGTTTAATCTTTGGGTAAAAGGGTACTTCTGACAAACCTTTTTACCCGCACCCTTTTTCTTTAATTCTCTTTGAAGGAAAAAGGATAACCTTCAAAGAGAATGCCTCTTTAACCGACCCGTTTTACAGAGTCAGAGGCAAACTCTGTAGACGGGTGACTGCATTTTATGCAGCCAAAACATTTGCCGGTGTGGCAGTTATTTTTTGTCAGTTTTTAACGAGAAACTGACAAACTCGGCAGGCAACTCTATCTTGATTTCTCCCTGTCGAAACCTATTTCGCCCCCGTCTCTTTCATTTTTCTTTCTATCTGCCTTTTTATTTCCCTTTCTTTCAATTCCTTCCTTTTGTCAAAGATCTTTTTACCTTTTGCTACTCCAAGTTCTATTTTAACCAATCCTTTATTATTAAAATACACTGAAATGGGTACAAGTGTCAAGCCTTTTTCTGAAACTTTTCTTTCAAGTCGTCTGATTTCATTTTTTTTTACTAATAATTTTCTTTTTCTTAAAGGGTCCAATTTTTCAAACGAAGAGGGATATGGTGCTATATAAAAATTGTAAATATAAATTTCTCCATTTTCAACCTTTGCATATGCATCTTTAAAGACAATCTTTCCATCTCTTATTGATTTGACTTCACTCCCTTTAAGAACTATCCCTGCTTCAATCCTGTCAAGTATCTCATAATCATGATAAACTTTTTTATTCTCTATTTTCATTTTCAACCCTTCAATATTATAAAAAATAGAAAAATTAATAAAATAAAAGTAGAAATAAAACCTGCAATTCCAAAGTGAAAATATTTGAAAACAAATAAAAATGTTGATGAAATTAAAATGGTACTTATAATTAAAGAAAGAGAAATTTTTGTTCCCATTTTTCTAATATTTAGATTTAATTCCTGGATTTTTTCTTCTTTCAATCTTTCCTTAAAATTTCCCTTTTTAACTGTTTCCAAAAAAGATTCCATAAACTCCGGGATTTCTCTTATTAAAAATTGAAATCTATTAAAGGTATTTTGGAACTCTTTAAGATAATAGGAAATTTTTAATTTTTTCTCCATAAACTCAATAAAAATTGGTTCTATTGCCTCAGTAAGTTTAAATTCAGGCGAGATAAAATGGCATATTCCTTCAAGCGTTATAATTGATTTTCCCATTAATGAAAAACTTATAGGTATTTTAATTTTATTTTTTCTCATAATTTCAAAACCAGATTCAATAACTTCTCCAATTTTTATATTTTTTAAAGGAAGTCCCTTATATATTTCAATTATGTTTTCTATATCGTCTCTTAATTCCTCAATATTTGTATTTTTATCAATAGAATTCATCAATTTTAATGTAAAAATTATCTTATCTACCCTGCCTTTTATAATACCTGTAATCAAATTTATAAGATAATATTTTTTTTCTTCATCCAGTTTCCCAACAATCCCAAAATCAATTAATGCAACTCTTCCATCTCTCAAAATAAAAATGTTTCCAGGATGAGGGTCTCCATGAAAAAATCCAATTTCAAAAATCTGTTTTAAAATTATATCTATACCATCTCTTAAAATTTTTTCTCTATCAATATATTTACTCCATTCCTCAATTTTATTTATTTTTATCCCATCTATATATTCAAGAACAAGAAGTTTTTCCGTACATAATTCTTTATAAACTTTTGGAATAAATAATCTTTCATCTCGCATCTTTTCTTTCATAGTTTCTATATTTTTTGCTTCTATTAAAAAATTCAATTCTTTCTTAATGCTTTTTTCAAATTCTTTTACTATTTTCAATGGTTGATAAATTTCGCTTTCTTTAATGAATTTTTCAATTAAACCTGCTATATCATATAAAATTTGAATATCAGTTAATATCTGTTCTTTTATATTTGGCCTTTGAACTTTTATTGCAACATCATTGCCTTTATATTTCCCTTTATAAACACAGGAAAGGGATGCAGAAGCAATTGGAATAGGATTAAATTCTTCAAAAACATTTTCTATTCTATCCTTAATTTCATTTTCTATAATTTCTTCCATAATCTCAAATTTTTCTTCCTTAACCTCGTCTTGAAGTTTTTCAAATTCCTTTATATATTCAATGGGTATTAAATCAGGTCTGGTACTGAGAATTTGACCAAGTTTAATAAAAGTAGGACCAAGTTCTTCCAGAATTTTTCTTATTCTTACCGGAATTGAATGTTCAATTTTTTTTCTTTTTATTATAGGGAATCTAAAGATATGTAATCTTTCAAGAATTATTTCAAATCCATATTTAATAAGGAGATTTATAATTTCACGGTATCTTTTGAATTTTCTTAGGGATGGATATTTTCTCATTATTCTTTTAGGTATTCATTTTTCCACAATGGATCAACAAATTCTCTATATTTTTTATTATATTCGGGTATTTTTCCCTCTTCAATAAATCTCAGATAATCTTTTGCTCCTTCATCAATTGGTTCTGCTTCAGTTTCCTTTACAATTTTATAAAAATCTAATGAATTATCCCTTATTATGCATGGAACAAGAAGATTTCCACATTCATTTTTTTCTCTTTTAATCCAGTAATTATTCTGCCATTCTCTTATTTTTTCAAATAAAGGAGATTTTATTGCATCTGTTATTGTTTTACCTTCTTCATAAAGTTTATAGATATTGCCTAAATTTTTATCTTTAAATGGAATAAATACACAGGGAGTAATTGTTCCATCCCAGAAAATATAGAAGTACCCACCACCTCTTGCCGCAGCCATACATCCATCAGAGGCGGTTCCAGAATTCCAAAAATCAGCAATAAAAATTTTTTTCTCTATAACAAGTTGCCATATTCTTTTTAACATCCTGTATCTCTGTTCTGGGGTAACCATAAAATCAACAGAAGGATTTCTCCCTATTGGCATATACTGAAAATACCATCCATAAAAAGCACCTTTTTTATCAAAATAAAAATCAATAAATTCATCTGAAAGAAGAAGATCTGCATTAAATCTTGTTGGTGTAACAGAAATACCAAAAGGAACACCTTCTTCTCTCAAATTATCCATAACTTCCATTATTCTTTTAAAAACACCATTTCCTCTTCTTTCATCTGTTTCACTTTCAAATCCTTCTACAGAAATTGCAGGAGTAAAATTGCCAAGTTCAGCAAGTTTTTTGGCTACATCTTTTTTTATCATAGTTCCATTTGTATAAGCCATAAAATAAGCATCATTATGTTTTTCAAGAATATCAAATAATGTTTTTCCATTATCTCTATACATAAAGGGTTCTCCACCGGATATTACAAAAAAGTAAGCACCAAATTCTTCCTTTATCTCTTTTATAATCCTATCGAAAACTTCAAATTTTAAAGTATGTTTTTCATAAATTTCTCCTGCATAACATCCTTTACATCTTAGATTGCATATATTTGTAGGAGAAATTGTTACAAAACATGGAGGTCTAAAACCATGTTTTTCTTCAAATGTTCTTCTAATATATATCCCCTGAATAAAAACTTTACCAAGGAAAATATTTGATAATGCTTTGACACAGTTAGGAGAGATGCTATCTGTATCAAACAATCTTTGAATTGAATGTAAAAGAGCCCTTCCCATATAATACCTTTCCTCTAAAACTTTTTTTGGTCTTTCATATGTTTTTAATGACATTTTGTAAGTTGCCTTATCAATAGCATTTATTAATGCTCTTCTTGCAACTGAATTTTTTAAAGAAGCATTTAAAATCCCAGTTATGACCTTCTGAGAAGCACCTTTTTCCATAATTGTTAATATTTTATTTTCAATATTGATCATCCTTCCCTCCTTTTTGGAAGTTTTATTTTAAAAAGTATATCATAAAAAAAACAAATTTGAAAGTTTTTTAAATAGTGGTAAAATTTTCCCCAAATGAAAAAGGTAATAGATGAAATTTTAAGTGTATTTTTAAAAATCAAAAAAGAGGATTTTTCCTTACTTGAAGAACTTATTTTAAAAAGTAGAAAAGTTTTTATATCTGGTACAGGTAGGAGTGGATTGATTGGGAGATGTTTCTGTATGCGTTTATGTCATCTTGGGTTTAATTCATATTTTGTTGGGGAAACTATCACTCCAAGGTATGAAAAAGATGACCTTATAATTTTTATCTCTGCTTCAGGAGAAAAGCCCAGTTTAATAGAAATTGCAAAAATATGTAAAAAAGAAAAAGGAAAGATACTTACTTTAACTTCTAACAAAATTAGTAAACTTGCAAAACTTTCAGATTTTTTAATAGTTATTCCTGTGATTAAATCTGTACAGTTTGGCAGTTCTCTGTTTGAACAGGTTGTTTTTTTATTTTTTGAAGAGTTTATTCAGAATTATATTGAAAAAAATAATGTAAAAAAGAGTTTTATGGAAAAAAGACATACAAATTTAGAGTAAAATGGACAAAAAAATGGAAACAAAAATTATAGTTGATTCTTCAAAAACAGTTAGTTTTTCAAGATGTGAAAGAGGGATTTTTTCTTCAATTGACCATTTTGGATTGTACTATAAAGTTATTGACCTTGCCTCTGAAAGATTTTTTGAAAGAGAAATTGAGGGTACAAATCTTTTGGTGTTTGGACAGGAAGGATTGGGATTTTCTTTTGGCAAAGAAGAGATAGATATAATAATTAAAAATGTATATACAGGCACAGGGCTTGTTATTTTTGATGGATATATAAATTCTTATCCTTCAAATTTTTTAAAAAAATTTAAAATTTCTGAAATTATACCTCAAAAAACTGGAAAAATAAAACTTGAAAAATCTTCATGGATATGTAATGGAACAATTATGGATGAAATAGAATTAAAAAATGAAGTGATATTTTATAGTATAAAAACAGAAGAAAAGGTCTGGAAACCATTTATGTATGGTGAAAATGATGAAATATGTGGTATATATGGAAAATTAGGCATGGGTAAAGTTGTTATGTTTTTAACTTCCGCAGGTCTATGGCAGGATGATATTTTGGGTCATACAGAAGGACTTGATGATGTATTTTTTAGGTCTTTGATATGGGCTAGTAAAAAACCGATAATAACAAAAACAATGCCACCTTTTATAACTGTGAGGATTGACGATGTTTCTGGTTCTGGAAGTAAGGTGGCAAAATATAAAGAAACTGTTAAAGGTTTTAAATATGTTGATATTCTAAATAAATATAATCTGGTTCCAAATTTAGGGCTTTTCATTGATGACATTAAAGAAGAAGATATAAATGTAATAAGAGAAAAATATGATGAAAAACGTGCTGAATTTTCTCCCCATGCATTTTCTGACCCAAAAAATATAAATGAATTTCCAATATATATGAAACATAATGGAGAGGAATTTTCTGATGAGATTTTAAAAGAAAATTTTGAAAAAGTTGATAGGAAATTTGAATGTTTTGGAGTTAAACCATCTATTACTCTAAATGCTCATTTTGGGGAGGTTGGAATTAAAGCATTACCATATTTGAAGGAAAGAAATCAGACTTTTTTAATGAATGTAATAAGAATTGGTAAAGCATTTTCTGACCCAAAAGCACATTCATGGGATTTAAAGCCTTATGGAAAGATATTTTTTTCTTTGAGTGAAATACCCGAAGATAACCAATTTTTTAATGTAATGTCTATGCCATATAATATTGAGGGAAAAAAATCAGATGATAAGAATCCTGATTTTGATTTCCTTTATAAATGCACTCAATTTTGGAATGAAAATACATATTCAGATATAAAAAGAGCAATTAAAAGAGGAATAATTCAGATTCAAAGAGGACTTGAAAATAAATTTTTTGGTTGTTTAATGGCGCATGAACAGAGAATTTCTTTTTTAACTCTTGAAGAATGGGAAGAAATAATAAGAAGTATAACAAAGGAAATCGGAGGTAGAAAAATATTCAAAAATTATGATTATATAAGTATGTATTCTAAAAATTTAAAGTCAATATCAATAGAAAAAATTGAATATAACAAAAATTTACAGATTACATTGAAAGGAAAAACTAATATTCCTTTATATTTGCAGATTTTTCATGACAAAAATGATGAAATTACTGAAAGTTTTCTTGAAGTTCCGCCATTTGAAAATTATATTTTATTGAGTTTTAAAATTTAAATAAAAGGAGAAAAAATGGAATTTCAAAACCCTTTTTCTAAAGAAGGTAAATGGTTTAAAGGAGCACTTCATACCCATACTACTAATTCAGATGGTGCACTATCTCCAGAAGAAATTATCAAGATATATAGAGAAAATGGGTATGATTTTCTTTTCTTTACCGACCATAATAAAATAACAGAATATAAAAGTCCATATTCTGATTTTTTAACTATAAAAGGTGTTGAGTTTAATAAAGAAAATTTTCATATTCTTGGACTTGATTTAGAAGAAATTTTTGACACAAAAAATTTATCTGTACAGGAAATAATAGATAAAATAAATGAGTGTAATGGATTTTCAATTATCTGTCATCCTTATTGGTCTGCTTTAAAAAGTCAGCATATCCTTTCTCTCTCCGGTTTTATAGGAATTGAAATATACAATAATACATGTGAAAAATCAAGAGGTAAAGGATACTCGACAGTCCATTATGATGAAATTTTAGAAAATGGATATAAAATATATGGTTTTGCAGTAGATGATGCTCATGGACATTATGATGAATACAGAGAAAATGATATTTGTGGAAGTTTTCTTATGGTAAAAGCAAAATCATTGGAAAAAGATGAAATATGTGATTCAATTAAAAATGGTTTTTTTTATTCTTCAACTGGTGTTTTGATTCAGAATATGAGGATAGAAAATAATAAAATAAAAATAAGTTTTACTCCATCTATTAATGTTGATTTTATTGGATACAATGCAACAGGAAGAAGAATTTCAGGTAAAGAAAAAGAAATTGATTATGCTGAATATGAAATAAAAGGGACTGAAAAGTATATAAGAATTGAAATAACAGACAGAGAAAACAAAAAAGCATGGACAAACCCTATATTTTTATAAAAAAGGAGGAGGGAAAATGATAAAAATAGGATTTATTGGTTGTGGTGGTATTTCTTATAGACATTTAAATGCATTAAAAAATATTCCTGATGTAAAAATTGTTTCTGCGATTGAACCTAATGAAGAAAATTTAAAAAAATTTATAGAAAGTTATGGAGAAAATCTGAAGGTTTATGAAGATGAAGAAGAAATGATTGAGAGAGAAAAACTTGATGGTGTGGTGATATGTTCTCCTCATACATTCCATTTTTCTCAAATAAAAATTGCTCTTGAAAAAAATATTGATGTTCTTGTTGAAAAACCTGCAGTTGTAAATTATCATGAAGCAATTGAAATAAAAAATATTATGGAAAAAAGAGTGAGAAGGGTTGTTGTTGCTTACCAAAGGCATTATATGCCTGTTTTTAATGAAGTAAAAAAAATTATTGAAGATAATTTTGGTAAAATAATATTTCTTTCCGGCTTTTTATCTCAATACTGGCTTGGATTATTTAAAACAAGTGATGAAAAAAGAGCATGGAGATTGAATCCTGAATTTGCTGGTAAAGGACAACTGACAGATTCTGGAAGTCATTTTGTTGCTTCAATATTTTTCTTAACAAATCTTTCCCCAGAAAAAATTGCAAGTTTTATTGATTTTAGAGGTGAAAGAGTTGATATAAATTCTGCTTTTATTGTAAAATTTAGAGAAGGAGCGATAGGAAACTTTGGTATTCTTGGATATGATCCCTCGTGGAGAGAAGGACTTTATATTTGGGATGAAAATAATAATCTTGTTTATGTTTCTCTTTCAGATAATTCTTATGTCCAATTTAAAGGAGACAAAGAAAGAAAGATTATAAATGGAATTGAAATTGATGTTAAAAATCCTTGTGAAGATTTTATAAAATGTATAAAAGGAGAAAAACAACCACATACTAATTGGGAAATAATTGAAAAGGTGGCTATTTTAAGCGATATGGTATATAAATCTTATTTTGAGGGAAATTTTGTTTCTACTGAGGATTTTTAATATCTTATTTTCTGTAGTAAAATAAAATTTATTTATAGAGGGAGACGTAAAGATGAAAATAATTGTGTGTATAAAACAGGTTCCTGAAGGGCTTGATGTGAAAGTTGACCCTGAAACAAAAAGAATTGTAAGAGATGGAGTGAAAAGTATTATAAATCCTTATGATCTATATGCAATTGAAGAAGGAATAAGATTGAAAGAAAGATTTGGTGGTGAAACATGGGTAATATCAATGGGACCTCCTCAGGCAGAAAGTGCTATAAGAGAGGCAATTGCAATGGGGATTGATTATGGAGTTCTTTTGAGTGACAAAAAATTTGCAGGAAGTGATACTCTTGCAACTTCATATACTCTTTCACTCGGGATAAAAAAAATAGGTAATTTTGATATTATAATATGTGGACGAGAAACTCTTGATGGAAGCACTGGTCAGGTTGGACCTGGAATTGCAGAACATCTTGGGATACCATATATAACTTATGTTAGTAAAATTATTGATATAAAGGAAAAACAAATTGAATGCAAGCGACTTATGGAAGACCACTATGAAATTATAAAAGCAAATTTACCCGTTTTAATTACTGTTGTAAAAGAGATAAATGAGCCGAGAATACCATCTTTAAAGAATATGTTAAGAGCAAAAAAAATTGAAATACCTGTCTGGAATGCAGAACATTTTAAAGATGATGAAAGTATGTTTGGTCAAGATGGTTCTCCTACAAGAGTAATTGATGTCTGGACTCAAACAATAAAAAAAGAAGGAAGAAAGATTGAGGGAGAGCCGGAGAAACTTGTGGATGAAATTATAAATGAACTCAAAAAATTAGGAGTAATATAAATGGGAATAAAAGTAATTTATGAAAAATGTAATTTGTGTAAAAAATGCATTGAGAAATGTCCATTTGGAGCAATTGAGATAAAAGAAAATAAAATTGAAATAAACGAAAAATGTACAATTTGTGGTTTATGCATAAAAACCTGTCCTGAAAATGCGCTAATTAGAGAAGAAAAAAAGGAAAAGGAATTCGTTTTAGATGAATATAAAGGAATATGGTTTTTTGCAGAGACAAGAAATGGAGAAATTGCTTCTGTTTCTTTTGAAATGTTAAATGCTGCAAAAAAATTGAAAAAGAAATTAAATCAGGAAATATGTGGAATAGTTTTTGGAAAGAATATAAAAGAAAAGGCATATCAGTTAATAAAAAAAGGAGCGGAAAAGGTTTATGTTATAGAGGATAATGTTTTCTGCAATTTTACAGAAGAGACATATTCAAAAGCCCTTGCATATTTGATAAAAAAATATAAACCGAATATTTTAATTGCTGCTGCAACGATGGTCGGAAGAAGCTTTATCCCATCTGTTGCTGTTAAAGTTAAAACAGGACTTACTGCTGATTGTACAGATGTTGATATAGACGAAAAAACAGGACTTTTAATTCAGACAAGGCCTACATTTGGTGGAAATTTGATGGCAAAGATTATATGTGAAAAACATAGGCCTCAGATGGCAACAATAAGACCGAAAATATTTCAACCAGCAAATAATGAAAATAAAGATGGTGAAATAATTGAAGAAAAAATAGATTTTGAAATAGAAGACAAAGTGGAAATATGTGGAAGGGAAAAAGTTGAAAATATAGTTGACTTACAGGAAGCAGAAATAATTGTATCTGGTGGTAGGGGTTTAAAGGAAGGGAAAAATTTTGAGATTATTAAGGAACTGGCAGATTTACTTGGTGGTGCTGTAGGTGCTTCCCGTGCCGCTGTTGATTCTGGTTGGATAGGATATCCACATCAGGTGGGACAAACAGGAAAAACAGTTAAACCAAAACTTTATATTGCATGTGGAATTTCAGGAGCGATTCAGCATCTTGCAGGAATGCAAACATCTGATTATATTATTGCTATAAATAAAGACCCAGACGCTCCAATTTTTAAAGTTGCAAATCTTGGAATTGTTGGAGACATTTTTGAAGTAATACCAATTTTAATAAAAAAATTAAAAGAAATTAGGAGGTAAAAATGGAAATAGGACTTTTATATGCTTTAATTGGAGCAGCACTTGCAATATTTTTATGTGGTGCAGGTTCAAGTATCGGGATTGGATATGCGGGAAGTGAAGCAAATGGAGTATTATCAGAAGAACCTGAAAAATTTGGAACGATGCTTTTACTTGTTGCTTTGCCGGGAACTCAGGGAATATATGGATTTTTAACAGGGTTTTTAGTGATGATGAAAGTTGGAATTCTTGGAGGAAATATCTCATCCATATCTTCTTCCTCTGGTTTACAAATTCTAATATCCTGTTTACCTATAGCAATTTCAGGTTTTATATCAGCAATTCATCAGGGTAAGGTATGTGCTGCTGGAATATCTGTTGCATCAAAACACCCTGAAGCAAGTATGAAAGCTCTTGTTTATGGCGCACTTGTTGAAACATATGCAGTTCTTGGGCTTGTTGCTTCAATATTTTTACTTATGGGGGTAAAGGTATAAATGGTTGAAAAGTTAATAAAAAAACTCATTGAAGAAGCGCAAACAAAAGCGAAAAAAATTATTGAAGATGGCGAAAGAGAATATGAAAGAAAACTTGAAGAAGAAAAAAAGAAACTAAGTATTGAATTTGAAGAAATGCTAAAAAAAGAGAAAGAAAAAATTGATATGGAAATAGAGAAAGAAATAATAAATTTTAAACTGGAAAAAGAAAAGGAAATCCTTGAATACAAAAATCAGTTAATCAAAAAAGTTGAAGAAAAAATTGAGGAAAAGTTTAATAAATTTTTGAATGAGAACATGGAAAATATTATAAATGAAATTGTTGAGAATATTAAGAAGAAAGATATTCAAATTTATGTGCCATCCAGTAAAAAAATTAAATCTAATTTCTCTGTAATAAACGATGAAAACATGAAAAACTCCTTTAAGATTAAAAGTGATAAATGGGAAATTGAATTTTCCTGGGAAAATCTTAAAAACATTTTTGAAGAAAAAATCAAAGAAAAAGCCAATAAACTTCTTTTTCATGAATAAATTCCAAAAAATGAAAAAAATTGAAGAAGAAGCAAAAAAATGTAAAAAATGTCCTCTTTATAAAAGCAGAAAAAATGTTGTGTTTGGTTATGGTAATGTAAATTCAAGAGTGATTTTTATAGGAGAAGCCCCTGGAAAAAATGAAGACGAAAAAGGAATTCCTTTTTGCGGAAAAGCAGGTAAAATTCTGGATGAATTGCTTAATGCTATATTTTTAAAAAGAGAAGAAGTTTATATAACAAGTGTTTTAAAATGTAGACCTCCAAAAAATAGAGTTCCAAAAGAAGAAGAAATAGAAAATTGCGGAATTTATCTTGAAAAACAGATTGAGATAATAGATCCAGAGATAATATGTTGCCTTGGAAAAATATCTTTAAATTTTATTTTTAAAAAATTCTCAATTTTTGAGAAGCCAATATTAAATAAACTACATGGAAAAGTCATTAAAAAAAATAATAAAAAAATTTTACCCTTTTTTCATCCTGCTTTTGCAATATATAATCCACAGAAATTTAAAGTTATGCAGAAGGATTTTATTAAACTGAAGGAGTTATTATGCTGAATATATATTTTCTCAGTGGAAAAATAACATCGCTTGAGAAAAAATTTATAGATTATGAAAAACTGAAAAAAATTGTTGAAAGTAAGACATTTGAAGAATTTGTAAATCTTCTTGAAGGAAGTTTTTTTAAATTATCATCCAATATTTCAAATCCTGAAGACATAATCAAATTTTTTGAAAATGAAAGGATGAAAATGATTGAAGAGATAGAAAAAACTTTTGACATTGAAATTAAAAAATTTTTTCTTTTAAAATATGATTACTTTAATTTAGCAAATTTAATTAAAGGGAAAGAAATTTTTTCTCCTTATGGCACAATAAACTTTTACAATTTAAAAGAGGCCTTTGAAAAAAACGATTTTTCTAAAATTCCTGAATTTTTAAATGATACTTTTAAAATAATTAAAACTAAAAATTCAGTTGAAGAAAAACTTCTTTTTATTAAAAATGATTATTATGAAAAAATTTATAAAATTGCTGAAATAATCTCTAAATTCATTAAAAATTATGTTAGAATAGAAATTGATTTTGCAAATTTAAGGACGTATTTGAATAAAAAAATGGCTGGTAAAAAAATTGAGATATCTGATCTGATTAAAAATGGAAAAATCAAAAGAGAGATTTTTCTGGATGAAGGGAAATTATGGGAAAAATTAAAATTAGAATATAAAAAAGTTCAAACACCTTTAAATGAAGAAAATATTGAAGTTGAAAGATATGGAACGGTAATTGATTATATAAAAAAAGGAAGGGTTAAACCGGATACTGTTGATAAACTTATTTCATTTTATATTGCAAAAGAAATTGAAATTGAAAATTTGCAGAGAATTTCTTTATCTAAATTCTATAAACAGGAAGAGGATTTTTTAAAAAAAATATTTATTCCTCCATACCAATATAGAGAATGAAAATGGAAAGTAAAATTATTGATATTCATACTCATGCATTTCCAGATACAATTGCAGAAAGAGCAATTCCTTTGCTTGAAGAAGAAGGGAAAATTAAAGCAAAACTTGATGGCAAAATTTCTTCTTTACTTTCTTCTATGGATAAATATGGTATAGAAAAAAGTGTTATATGTTCAATAGCAACAAAAGTTTCACAATATAATTCAATTTTAAAATGGTCCAAAGAAATAGAGTCTGAAAGAATTATCCCTTTTCCTTCCTTTTCTCCAGATGATCCATCTGCTCTTGAAAGAATTGAAGAGATAAAAAAAGAAGAATTTAAAGGCATAAAACTCCATCCGTATTATCAAAATTTTATTGTTGATGAAGAAAAAATGATGAAAATTTATGAAAAAATCTGTAATGAAAATTTAATTCTTGTTTTACATACAGGCTTTGATTTTGCCTTTGAGAGAAAAAGAATTGCAGACCCAGAAAAAATATTAAATATTAAAAAAACTTTTCCTAAACTTAAACTTATAACAACCCATCTTGGTGCATGGGAAGATTGGGACAATGTAGAAAAATATCTTTTGGGGAAAGAAATTTATATGGAAATTTCTTTTTCCCTTGAATTTCTTGATAAAGAAAGAGCAAAAAGGATGATTTTGTCTCATCCATCTGATTATGTTTTGTTTGGTAGCGATTCTCCCTGGACTGACCAGGGAGAAACATTAAAATTATTGAAACAGTTAAAATTACCTTCAGAAATTGAAGAAAAAATATTATACCTTAATGCGTATAAACTTCTTTTTTCATCTTTATTATAAAAAGGAAAAATAATGAGTCAACTTGAAATTTTTAAAATGACAATTAATTATCAACCACATAAAAACTTTCTTTATTATGCAAAATTTACTCCATCTTTAAAAAAAAGAATATGTGAAAAGTATAAAATAAAGGAAGAGGAAATACCAGATTTTTTTGGTTTTTTTAACCCAGTTTTTGTCCAACCTGAGGAAAAGAAGAAAGAAGTGGATTTTTCAAAATATTATAAGGATATCAAAATTCCTGAAAATAGTTTTATAAATTCTCTTGGAGTTCTTGAAATTCCTGCAAAATATTATCATTTTACAGGGTATATAAGTCCTTTAAGAAATGCAAAATCTCTTAAAGATATTGAGGAATTTCCATTTCCAGAGGCAGAGAATTTAAATTTAGGCGATATGAAAAAAAAGGTTGAAAATGCTCATAAAGAAGGAAAAGTTACTGTATGCCATATTGGACATATGTATGAAAGTTCATGGCAAATAAGAGGATATGAACAGTTTTTAATGGATATGATAGAAAATCCATCGTGGTGTGAATATATCCTTGATAGATTTACAGAAAGAAATATAAAAATCGCTCAATTTGCTGCTGAAAGTGAGGTTGATTATATTATTACAGGAGATGATGTGGCAAATCAAAAGAATTTAATGTTTTCAAAAGAGATGTGGAGAAAATTTATAAAGTCAAGATGGAAAAAAGTATATGAAAAAGCAAAAAGTATAAAATCAGATATTCAAATCTGGTATCATAGTGATGGAAATATAGAAGAAATAATAGGGGAACTCATTGATATAGGTGTAACAATTTTAAATCCATTGCAACCAGAATGCATGGATATTAACAAAATTAAAAAAGAATATGGGAAATACCTTGTTTTTGATGGGACCATAGGAACCCAATCTACAATGCCATTTGCAAAACCAGAAGAAGTAAAAAAGATTATTAAAGAAAGAAAAGAAAAATTAGGATATGATGGTGCTTTAATTTTATCTCCTACTCATATTCTTGAACCAGAAGTTCCTCTTGAAAACATAGAAGCATTTGTAGAAAGTTGTTCTTGTACTTAATTGGTTTTTACAATACCAAAAGGATTCAAATAAATATATCCCTTTTCCCCATAAATTTCAATTCTTAAATATTTCTCTATTTCTGAATTATCTTTGTAATTGATTTTCTCACCTTCTCCAACTACTTTTCCATTGGAAATCCATTTTATCCCTTTATAATTTTCTGCTTCTATTTTAATCTCTCCCTTTTTTTCATTTACAATTATTTTTTTTATATATGGCATATCATAACCTAAAATTGCACTACATATATAAAATTGTCCATTTTTAATCGCTGTTTTTAATTCCTTTTCGTTTAATTCCTTCATTATTAATTCATTCCAGTTTAAAGAAAGGTGAAAAATGTTGTGAAAATCATCATTCCCAAATCCCCAAACAGGTCTGTCTGGCATTGTTTTTGATAGAATACCATCCCATATATCTGTATCACCATAAATTTTA
>Ga0136652_1000747_pt1 | contig 15016 bp, 14 predicted proteins | sample ConPoolayeEmetaG_FD_94864 | JGI IMG/M metagenome (GOLD analysis project Ga0136652, IMG submission 94864) | Hot spring microbial mat communities from California, USA to study Microbial Dark Matter (Phase II) - Cone Pool mat layer E metaG... ...
ACCAATAACCAAACAGCCAACGCTAACAGCGGTAAAAACACTATTATTGGTGTTAGCAAGAGAAGACCCACACCTTGCCTGAGCGCTATGTTCGTTGGAGGTGCAGCTTCTATTAACACCGGCGATGCATGGGCGGAAAACAATGCCGACAACGTGGTTATGGGCGCTGACGTAACCGTTGACAAGCCGGTGTTAGGAAAAGTTGAGGTCAATGCCGGAACCACTGCTAGAGTCAACAACAAACAAGATGCAGATGCAAACTCAGGAAAAAATAAAGTTATGAAAGCAAGGGACGGAGCAAATATTGAAACCGGCGCAGCCACTTCTGTTAATTCAGCTTCCACTGAAGTTTACGGATCAAAAGTAGTTGTTGACTAACCAGTATTAACTTATCCGGAGGGCGGGTTCTTCCCGCCCTCCGTAGCAAAAAGCAAAATTTATGGAGGGAAAACGAAAAAAAATTTTAAATTTGATATTCTTGCATTATGTTTCTTTTTTTTCTCTAAGCGCAATGATTATTTTTTTGCCTGTTTTAGCTTCTGAAGGTTTAGCCGAAACCAAAGTAATTATAAACGAAAACTCCCGCGCCAGCGTCAGTACCGGCGGAAATGTTATTGAAGGCACTGGCCCAATAAACACCGGGAGCGCCAACGCTTCAACAAGCTCTAAAACAACACTAAGATCAAGTGAAAGCAAAGCCGAGTTAGAAGTTCATATTGATACCGAAGCCGAAGCCAACGGCAAAAAAGCCAACGCGAGTATGGATGAAAAAAATAACCAAGGAAAGACGGAAAGGAACGTCAGCAAAGAAAACTCCGGCGGCTTGACCGAAGTTAGCGTTGAAACGGATACTTCATCAGACAATCCAAATTCAGATGATTTTAGCAGCTCTCCGGAGGAATTTAGCCAGCCGGATGAATCACAAAATGAAACCTTGTTAAATGGCAAAAATGAAATTAAGGAAAACAAAACTTTTTCAATAATTAATTCAATAATAGCATCGCTTGAATCACTAATTTATAAAATAAAAAACTTTTTGGGCTAATCTAATGCCAATACTAAATGTCAATCTTGGAGGGAAGAGAAATAAAATCACGCGACGACTCAAGCTCGTATTTCAAATTGTATTTATTGCCAATTTCGCCTTAAACCAGTTTTTACTTCCTTTCAGCGCCGCTTTCGCCGAGTCGCCATCTGAAAACGAGAGTTCAAAATTATCAACGCCGGAATCGGAAGCAAAAAGTGAAGAGAATAGCGAATCGCCAGATACGGAAAAAGAGGATCTTTGGAAATCCTGCAATGTGGATAAGCTGATTGATAAGCTAAACGATTTAGGAAAAGACGAAGATTGCAATAAATGCAAAAAGAAACCAACTTGCGAAGAAATCAAAGAGTGCCTTAAAGCCAAAATTAACCTTGAAAACAAAGCTAAAATTGAAAACGACTTAAACTCCCAAGCCAATAGCGGGAAAAGCAATATCACCATAGAAGAAAACGTCAAACAGCAAGATCAAATAGATGGGAAAGACTCTAATGATCAATCAATCAATGATTCTGACAATCAGCAAAATGATCGCGAAGAAAACAAAAATGGCTCATACTTACTTTTGCCGTCAGACAATAATGAAAATACGGCTGACAGTGCCGACAGCGCAAGTGAAAACGACAAAAATTTAGCCGATTCACCTGCCGACGATAAAAACAATGATAGCAACGTAGCTGAGCCGCCCGCCGGCAGTTTAGATGCTCAAAACGAATCCAATGAACAAGAATCAAACACAAACGTTTCATTTGACGAAAATGCGGGATCGGATTTAGCCGTAATTTCAACCGGTGATGCCAACGCCGACTCCAGTGTAGTTAACAGCGCCAATATCAACAGTTTCGGTGAAAATGGGTTTCATTCAATATCTCTCATTGAGGGGGATTACGATTCGGATATTAATCTCTTAGAAATATTTTCAAGTTTAATTGAAAATTCATCAGGCGATCAGGCAAACCCGTCCCAATCTTACCCTGGAACCATCGAACTATCAATCAAAAATGAAGCCGATATTGAAAATTCGCTTGAAAGCGCCGCCAACACGGGTGAAAATTCAATTAAAAACGAAAATCCAAACGGAAACTCATTAATTGAAACGGGAAACGCATCCGCTTTTTCCACCGCGGTCAACATCGTCAATACCAACCTAATCGGAAATAACTTTCTTTTCACCATAATAAACATTTTCGGAAACTGGACCGGCGATTTGATTGTTCCCGGGCCGGGTTTGCTTTCGGTTGCCAAAACACTTTTTTTAGAAAATCTTAACACTCTTGAATTTTCAAACAAGGCAGATGTTGCCAACAACCTTAAATCTAACGCCGATTCGGGAAAAAATACCATCGAAGGATCCAGCGAAAACGCTTTGATTGAAACCGGCGCTTCCACCGCCGAAAATGTTGTTTTAAATTACGTGGGAAACACCATTGTTAAAAACAACTGGTTTTTTTTAGTCATAAATAATATGGGCCGCTGGACGGGGCAAATTTTAAATTGGGATAATTCCGGCGAGAGCTTCAAAAATATATTCAGCTTTGATTTTGACGAGGTTGATAATTTGCCGGGAGCAACTTTTGGCAGTTGGTTATCCCGACTATTTATTCAAAACGAAGCCGAAGTTGAAAATAATCTCACCTCAATCGCTACCACCGGCGGCAATGAAATTGAAAACGAAGGCGGTTCGGCCATCATTAAAACGGGAAACGCCACCGCTGTTAACCGCGTCTATAATTTCATTAACAACAATTTCATCGGCAGTAATTGGATGTTTACCATGGTTAATATCTTCGGCAATTGGAAAGGCGACGTGGAATTCGCCTACCCTGACCTTTCCATTGATATTTCCGCCAATACTCAAAAAGTTAAAAACGGCGATGAATACGCTTACTCAATTAAATATGCCAATCAAGGCCGCGCCAAATGCCGAAATATTAATTTAGCGCTGAAAATACCCCAACATACTAATTTATCCGAAACTTCAATTTCTCCCTCGTCTTCGGATACCGCCGAAAGAAACCTAATTTGGACGCTTCCCGAGCTGAATCCGGGCGAATCGGGCGCAATCAACTTAAAGCTCTTGGTTGCGCCGGCAATTCCCGAAACAACCACGGCGCTCACGGCCACAGCCGAAATTGCCGCCGAAACCAAAGAGATAAACCTAAACAACAACCGCGCTTCTTCCAACATCGGTGTTTATCGATTAGCGATATCCGATTCGGATTCCAAAGATGAAAATAAAAACCAAAATACCGACGCGAATTTGCCGGCGCAAGAAATTAAAAATTCGGCACTGGCAATTTCAAGAAGCGTGAGCGACAAAAATATCAGAGTCGGTGAAGCCACTCAGCACAAAATAATCGTTCGAAATACAGGAGAACAAACTATTTATGACATTGATGTTGCCGATAAAGTGCGAAACCGCAAAGGAAACGCCGGAGAATATCACTGGAACGTGAAAAAGCTAAATCCCGGCCAAAAAGCCACGATCAGTTATTATTTAATGGTCAACTTGGGCGCACCGGACGGAAAATACGCAAATACCGCCCTAGCCATCGGCACGGACGAAAACAATCAGAAAGTTGAAAGCAATAAAGCCAAAATTTCAATCAATGCCAAATATCTTCTCAATCAATACTACGGCTATTATTACACGAATCCTCAAATTCCTCCGACCGCTATTATGAGCCAAGAATTAAACGAAGCCATTCCTGCCGCCGAAGCCGCTACGGCAGACGACGAACTTGCACCTGAAAAGGTTTTAGGCGCCTGGAGCCAAAAAGATACCTGCCAAACACTTCCTTGGTGGAATTGGCTGGCAATCGCCGTTTTATATTTAGCCGTTATTCACTGGTTGCTCATCCGCCAAAAAAATCGAGCGAATTAATTTTCCAGCTCCGTTATTTATTCACTAACCTCTTTTTAATTTTGAAATATGATGAAAAAGATACTCAGAACATATGTTCTGCCGCTAATGGCAACAGCTATTGCAGTCGCCTACACTTGGCAATTTCGCTGTCAGGGAATATTTTGGTGGCTTGTTTTCCTCGGCGTGGTGCTTGCAACCCACTATCTTTGGTTTTTTAAAAAACAAATCAAAAAAATGACGGTTGATACTGATTAGGATATAATTAGATAAAATTTGGTTACAGAATTCAAAAAGACATTTGTTCTATGAAGAAGATAGAAAAAGTCTTAAGCCGGATTGATGATTTTTTTGTTTCACTCGATTCGGTGCCAGCGAAAAAAACGGCTGTTTTTCTGTTTGTTTTTATCTCTTTTGTTTTTGTGATTATCGCCCGCAGGCCGGATGCTGTAACCTATCCCCAGTTTTATGCCGAAGACGGCGCTTTTTGGTTTCAGGAAGCTTACAACAATGGCGCGTTATACTCTTTTTTAATTCCCAAGCAAGGTTATTTTCAAACCATCTCACGCATCGGAGCGGCAATCGCTCAACTTCCACCAATAGAATTTGCCCCGCTAACTCTTAACATCATCGCTATTGGGATCCAGACACTACCTGCTTTATTCTTTCTTTCATCACGCTTCAATAACATCGTTCCGAGTTTTTCCGTGCGGTTGGCAATTTCCCTGATATATCTTTTTCTTCCCCACTCGCGAGAAACCCATGTCAATATCACCAATTCCCAATGGCGGCTGGCCATTTTGATGTATCTGGTCATGATCGCTAAAGATTCGGCTAAATTCGCTTGGAAAGCATTTGACTTTTTAGCCCTCGCTATCGGAGGACTTAGCGGGCCATTCAGCGTAATTCTCGCGCCAATCTTTTTTCTTTATCAGCGCGCCAAAAAAATAAAAAAACCGCTGCTTTTTGTCACTATTTCGCTTACGGCGGCCATTCAGCTTGCCGCCGCATATTTTAGCATCGCCGGCAGTCGTTCGCCGGCGCCGCTGGGCGCGGGAATCACGAATTTTTTTAAGGTTATTTCGGGCCACATTCTCATCGGTGGAATTCTTGGAGGAAAAGCGATTAACCAAATACGGGGCACCTCTTTGTGGGAAAACGGCCTTTTGCCAATCGCAGCCGGGCTCATCTTAACTTTAATTTTGTTTTATGCTCTCAAAAACAGCCAGGATGAAATTATATTTTTCATAATTTTTTCCGCATTTATCGTAGCCGGCGCGCTGATTTCTCCCCAAGTAAGCATGACTAAACCGCAATGGGCCGAGATGGCAAAAGAACCGGTAAACCGCTATTTTCTTATCCCGATACTGGCCACATTTTTTTCACTAATATGGTCAGCTTTCAATGCAAAAAATAACTTTATAAAAAATTTATCTTTTTTATTGCTAATAATGCTTATTTTTATCGGCATTCTATGGGATTTCTCTTTTAAGCCGCTCAAGGATTATAAATTCAAACGACAAGTAGAACAATTCCAACTTTCTAAGCGGGGCGAAGAATTCCAATTTAAGATACCGCCGGAAGGCTGGAAGATGGTTCTCTATAAAAAATAAAAAAAGCCCTATTCTTAAATAATCATTGTTTAGTTTATATGGCCTGCTTTCCTACGGGCAAGAAAAAATTATAAGTGTTAAAATTTCAATTCCCCCTTGACAGCATTTTTAAATTTTTTAAAATAAAATCACAAACCAATACTTTTTGGTTTGTCTGAAAGACGCGCAGTTAAAAAAGCAAAACAAACATAAAAAATCAATACTCGTTTTTCGAGATTGATTTTTTATTTTATAGATAGATTTAAAAGTAAAAGAAAAAGATGTGTCCCCTCAGAGTAAAGCCAAAAGAATACCAAAAAAACACAATTTTCAATACTTACCCAATTTCTTTATTCGGTCAACGTTTTTCAAACCTATTTTTTAAAGCGGCCAAATTAAATTAGCGGCCGTTTTTTGTTTTCAAACGCCATTTTTAAAAAATAAATTTTAAGCCAAAACGCTTGCCGAAAAATAAATTATTATTTTTAATAATCTCTTTAATTCTTTTATCGCTTGCAACAAACGCCAGTGCTGCGGGAATCTTTGAATTTTTCTCGTCATTTTGCCCGTGGTGTTCTTTTCGCCAGCCATCGCCAACACCCGAACTTTTGGTAGGTAGTGTTTGTCACTACAATAACGGCGCTTGCTTTGACGAAGCCGGCAATCCATTCGGCACTTGGGAGAAAGCACATCTTAACGAAAGACATAAATTTTTTAATTTTTCCGATTTAAAGCCGGGTGATAGCGGGGAGGACACCATTAGTCTTTATGCCAAAAACGCCGATATCTGCGCTTGGTTTAGCATCAAAAACGTTAAAAACAAAGGAAATTTCTGCAACGAGCCGGAAACCGCATCGCCGCGCGATCGCGACTGCCGCGCAAAAACTCCGGGAGCACGCGAACGGCGCGGAGAGCTGGGAAAATCAATGAAATTTGACCTTTGGCTTGACCAAGGCGAAACGCCGGGCTTTCAAGGGAAAGATAAAGACCGCGGCGAAGGAGACAACATTTTCAATTACAACGATTTTCTCATCTGGAAAGGAAAACACTTAATTTGTCCGCGCTACGACCTTTCGCTTCGAGGCGAACTTAGAAAAGTAAGATTCAAATATCGGCGGCTTTGCAATCAATATGATCCGGATGGCGACGGAAATACGAACTACGGCACTTGCCACGGTTTGGTGCGTGACGGCCGGTTAGTCAAAAGTGCAATTTACTACTTTGGCTTTGGCTGGGAACTGCCTAAAGAAACGGGAAACGAAGCCCAAACCGACAGCTTGAGTTTTGATGTTTTGATAAGCTACAAAGCCAATAACCTTTGCGGCGGTTGCGCCAACAACTGCAACCTCTGCGAGTGGAAATGCAAAGATTAGCACGTTTAAAAAAACGCCGAAAAATTTAAAAAATAAATAGTTTAAATATCGGGAGATGCTTTCGGAAAACGTAAAATTTTCCGAAAGTCGGTCGACCTCTCCGAAAATAAAAAAATGACGGTTTGAAATAGCTCTCCTTTTTAGGGGGAGGGAGGGCGCACACCCGAAAGTGTGCTTTCTAAAAAGGGAGAATTAGTAAAAACCGCCATTTAAAAATTAACCATTAATTAAACAAAGCGATGAAAAAAATAACCCGAAGCTTAGTATTCATTGCCGCCATCGCGGCTTTGGCTGTTAGTGGAACGATGGCGCTTTTTCATGACGATGAAATTTCCAAAGGGAACACATTTACAGCCGGAACAATTGACATCGCTGTAAATGGTAACAATCCCTGGGAATCTTCCAAGCCGTATGTTCTTGAAGATATGAAACCAAGCTATACTGATTATATTGAGTTTGAAATCAATAACGTAGGTGATAACCCCGCCAACGTCTGGAAAAAGCTCGCAAATATCGTCACCGAAGACAATACCCAATCCGAGCCGGAGTGTGAAGATGCCAAAGGACAATGGAATGATAAACAAAAAACATGTGATTATGGTAATGGATCATCCAAGAATGATATTGATACTGTCATTAACTATGACTTGAAAGTGGAAGTATTTGACAAAGGTGGTAACAGCATCTGGAACCAAATCATCTACACCGACAGCGACAATAAGAGCATAAAAGATGTTTACGGCAATCTAGCTCCCCAAGATCATGGAGTTCTACTTGGTATGATTCCGGCGGGCGGCAAGATGAAAGTTTCCCAGAGTTACCACATGCGAGCCGATACCGGAAACTGGGCGCAGGGCGACAAGATGACCTTTGATATCAATCTTTACGCCGAACAGCTGACCAACACAGTCAAAATGGTTCACAAAGACGGAGCTCAAACAAATGATATAGTCCAGCCAGATGCCGCAACCAAATATGCAACAGTTGAATATAAAGTAAAAGACAAAGCTTTTACTTATAAAATTGATGTTGTAGGAGGACCGGTACCTGACGGGCAATATACTTTAATCAGTTACTTAGACCCATGGCCGGGCGCAGGTTCAACAGCATTAGCAAATGTAACTGTATCCGGAGGAACCGCTCAAGTCGAGGGTAGTATTGATTTAGGTAAAAGCTTGAAGAACGCAAAAACTTGGCTAATTCCTGGCACATACACCCCCGGAAACTTAACCGGCAATTTATCATGGAATCCCACAAACACACTGTTTGAAACCGCCTTGATGGATTACTATGATAGCGACATTGAATAGTGTTCATTGAATCCTCTTACCTCGCCTCTTTTTCCAAGAAGGGGCGAGGAAGTGAGGGTTAAATTACTATCAAATAAAAAGTGTAGAATAAAAAAATGAAAAAAATTTTAAAGGCAACTTATTATCTTTTAATCGCCGCGATCGCCGTTATGGCCCTGATTTTAATTTTTTCCGCCGTGCCGATAAGAGGCGGGATCAAAACGCTTGCCACCCTTTCGGGATCTATGGAACCGGAAATCCCCACCGGAAGTTTAGTTGTGATAAAACCCGCCAAAGATTACCGAGTTGGAGACGTAATTACTTTCGGCGAAAATACGAGAACGAAATCGCCGACAACCCACCGAATTTTTGAGATAAAAGAAAGGGACGGGACTAAATCATACATTACCAAGGGAGACGCCAATAACGAGCCGGACGATAAACCGGTGACAGAAAAAGAAATTATCGGCAAAGTTCTTTTTTCACTGCCTTACGCGGGCTATGCGGCGGCGGCAACACAAAAACCGCTTGGATTTCTTCTTATGGTGATAATTCCTTCGGTGATAATTATTTACGAGGAGATTTTAAGCATTAAAAGTGAACTGGCAAATATATTGAATGAGCGCCGCAGGATAGCGAAATTATTCCACCGTCAAGGCCCCAAAGAGCGAAAAAATTACATCATTTCCCCTTCGGTTGATCGCAGTTTTTCAGATGCCTCCGAAATTGTCGGAAATATCCGCATTCGCTCGTTTGAAATCCACTCATCGCTTCCCAAAGACGCCATTTATTCCACAATGATTCCACTGGGAAAGATAAAAAGAAGAATTAATCGTTCGGCTAAAATAGTATAAAAGAATTTCGCCCGATGAAAAAAGTGCTAACGAAAATAATTAAAAAAACTTTTCCGTTGCGTCTTGTGGCGCTTGCGCTTTTTTTGGCGTTATTTTTGGCAAGCCGCAGGGGAACTTTTTCAGTAATTTCTGACACCGAAAAAAGCAAAAACAATGTCTTTACCGCCGGAGTCTGGACCGATGATAAAAACACTTCTGGCAATTCTTCGGATAACCAAAAAAACGATTCAGATCCACAAAAAACAAGCCCCATCTTAGCCGGCGGCCAACCGGGTGTTCCTGAGTCCTCCGGCAGTGATATTGAACTAACTGAAGCAGGCGAAAATTCAGCCGGCAGTAGCGAGCAAGAAACAACATTCGGCGAGCTCAGCAAAGAAAAAAATGAACCTAAAGCCGGCTCGGACACTGAATTATAGCTCAAATAAAGTGAAATTTATTCTAAAATAGTCTTTTCTGTTTTTTTCTCGCACGAAAGTTTTTTAAGCCTTGAATACGGCGGATTTTTATTTTGACAATATTGCTATTTTGTTATATAATGTAAGATAGGCTAAAGAAGCGATTTGGCCTAAAAAAAGTTCCTTAAACCTTTTATGAGGAGAGAATGAATATGGAGGTTGTGACTTTAGCCTTCGCCTGTTGGCCGCTGGCGGCCATTTGTTTTGCCGCCGGCATTGCCGCGCGGCTCCCCCTCAACCCCTGGTACCGGCTCGCCATTCTCGTGGCCGCGATCACCATTTCCACGTTAATCGCGGGCGCAATCACCGGCTTTTGGATGGCGGCGCTCTGGGGGATGCTGGCGGCCTGCGGTTTCGGCTTCATTCTCATCGATTTGGCCGCGAGCGCGCAGGCTAATCTGCGGCATCCGCGCGCCATTCGCTGGGTCATCGGAGCGCTGCTTTTGTTAGCAGCGGTCATGGCCCTCGGTAGCGGCGACACGGACCGCATTGATGAAATTGGCGGCCAGCTGATTCTGCTGGCCATCGTGATCTACGGGATCGCGACCATGTTTCGCGGCCCTCGCAGATCGCGACGCTAAAAGTTCATTTGAACCCCCGAAAGGAGGCGGAGAAATCCGCCTTTTTTTATTTGGAACTAAACTAAAAAACTTGTTTCAAATTCTCTTTGCGAATATTGCCCTTCCGAATATTACCCGCAAAGAGTATCATAAACCACAAAACATCAAGCAGTTAAAAGTGTTGGGGTGTTGCTTTTTGCTTCAATTAGCTTATTATTTAATTAGTAATTAATCAAACATAAAACTGTTACATCGGCTTCAAAGCCGTTTAAGCAAAAGACAGGCCTTAAAAGTTAGCGGCGCCGCTGGTTGATTTTCTTTCTACTTACTTCTTATTTCTTGCCATTGTTGGTTTCACGCTTTATCCGATTATCACACATTCCTACTATCGCCACGGCAAAATGAAAGAGACCCTTCTTCTCGTAACTTAAATATTAATATCACGCGGCCAAATCCTCTATTAAATAGATGCGAGCGTTTTTTGAAGTTGAAAACAAAGCTCGGCCGAAAAATAGCGCATCGCCAGTCTGCTATAACTCCAGGAAGCTTAAAAGTTAAAACATGAAAACTTCCATCCAGGCAACAAAGCAATCTTTTGTCTTTAGTACTACTCACAATCAGACATGGACTTTCCGATAAAGATAAAAATTTTTCATAATAAAAAATGAAAAAAATAAAACTCAAAATGAAATGCCTATTGTTCTTTTTATTTATTATAACCCCGCTTAATTGCTGTTTCGCTTTGGATATCGGGGTAGTAGCCGACATTCATGCCGGTAAACAAAGAAAGAGAGACACTGGCACAAACGTATTGTATCCAAGAAAAGGAGTCGGATATTTTGAGAAAGCCGTAAAAAGAATGAGGGGGAAAGTAGATTTGATTGTGGCATTAGGCGATAATACCAACAACGGAGAGATAAAATATTATTATAAAAAGCTCAGAAAAGTTGAAAACAAATGCAAAATCCCAATACTATGGGTAAAAGGAAATCATGACGGTAAAAATTTTAGGTATTTGAGCACAGCAAACAACTATTATCGGGACTTTGACAATGTAAGGATAATTGTTCTTGATACGAATTCGGGATATAAAAACGCCAACGGCGGCATCATCCCTGAGGGACTAGAACTGTATAATCAGGCCGTCCAAGACCGATAAAAAAGTTGTGGTGGCAATGCACCATCCGCCATGCGACAACGAGCTGCGTTACTGCGGATGGAATAGTGAATATGATTGGGTAAAGAACGCCAACTTAATCATTGCGGGGCACTGGCACACCGCATATAGCTGGAACAATGTCAAGGTATTTAAGGCATTGACGGAGCACAAAAAGCTAAATTACGAAATAATAAGTTTATAAGCGGGCAAGAATTTTTTCTCTTTGTTTTTTAATTATCTATGAAATAGCCAAGGAAAAAGCTTAGCAATGTAACAAAGGCAAAACAAGGCGGGAAATTCGCCTTTTTTTATTTTATTAAAAATTATTTTCGGTTATCACAAATTAGAACTTTTTTTAGAAATGATTTAAACTTTCAGTATGGGAAAAATTGACGAAAAGTTAGAAAATTTGACCGCCATCGGGCCCAAATACGCCGCTAAACTTAAAGCGCTTGGAATTGAAACGGTTCGGGATATGCTCTACCACTTCCCTTTCCGCTATGAAGATTTAAGCTTGGTTTTCCCTATCGGAGAAGCTAAGGTCGGCCAACTTGTAACACTGGTTGGCAAGATAAAAAAAATCCGCGCCGGCCGCACCCACTTTAAAAAAATGCCGCTGGTAACGGCACTTTTTGAGGACAAATCAGGAACGATAAAAATAGTGTGGTTTAACCAGCCATTTATTGGAAATAACATTAAAGAAGGCGACGAGCTTCGCGTAAGCGGAAAATTAGCAAGTGCAAAAGACGGCGTATACCTTGCCAACCCCGTTTATGAGAAAGCGAGCCGCGTTCCGACTAACGCGGGGCGAATTGTGCCGGTTTACCCGGAAACGCGGGGAATAACCAGCAAATGGCTCAGGTGGAAAATATCGGATTCAATTCAAAAACATCTTCGCGAAATTGAGGATCTTATCCCGCCGGCCATTGCCAAACGCCAGCAATTAATGAACCTTCACGAAGCCATCAGGGAACTTCACTTTCCGAGTAACTTTTCAAACATTGAAAAAGCAAGAAAACGACTTGCTTTTGAGGAAATGTTTTTTATTCAACTAATTGCCCTTCGCGCCAAAAATACATGGAATCAGTCAAAGGCAATTTCTATTCCAATAAAAGAAAAACAAATAAAGAGCTTTGTGTCTCAACTTCCCTTTAAACTTACAAACGCGCAAAAAAAAGCGGCATGGGAGATTCTTAAAGATCTTGAAAAGTCCAAACCAATGAATCGTCTGCTGGAAGGCGATGTTGGATCAGGAAAAACGGTGGTAGCGGCAATCGCTTCGCTTTCGGTTTTAAACGCCGGTTTTCAAACCGCTATTTTGACGCCAACCGAAGTACTTGCAAGACAGCATTTTGATACTTTTTCGCAAATTTTGAAAAAATTTTCCCGACGAATTGGGCTTCTTACCGCCAGTGAGCGCCGCACCCCTTTTGCCAAAAATACTCTCAAGAACTTTCTGGGAAAAATCAGGCGCGGTGAACTTTCGGTGATAATTGGCACTCACGCGCTTTTGGAAGATAAAGTCACTTTCAAAAATTTAGCGCTGGTTATCGTGGATGAACAGCATCGCTTCGGCGTTGAGCAACGCGCCAAACTACAAAAGACTGCAATAAGTTTAAAAGACGGATTGGCCGGAAAAATTCCTCATCTTCTTTCAATGACGGCTACCCCCATTCCCCGCACTTTAGCCATTGCTTACTTTGGCAATCTTGATGTTTCCATTCTTGATGAAATGCCCAGGGGAAGAAAAAAAATTGAAACTAAATTCGCGGGTCCCCAAGAAAAGAAAGCAGTGTGGAATTTTATTAAAAAAGAATTGCGTCTTGGCCGCCAAGCTTTTATTATTTATCCTTTAATTGAGAAATCGGAAAAAATTGACGCCCGCTCAGCAATTAAGGAAAAAGAACGCCTTGAAAAGGAAATTTTTCCCGAATTTAAAATTGGTCTTCTTCACGGCAGAATGCGCCCTAAAGAAAAAGAAGAAGTGATGAAGCGTTTTAAGGAACGGGAACTAGACATTTTAGTTTCTACATCTGTTATTGAAGTAGGAGTAGATGTCCCAAACGCAACGGTGATGGTAATTGAAAACGCCGAGAGATTTGGTTTAGCCCAACTTCATCAATTCCGCGGACGCGTCGGACGTGGTAAGTATCAATCGTACTGCTTTTTAATGAGCGATTCTGATTTAGCCGTATCAAGTCGTCGGCTTAAAGCGCTTGAAAAATATGACGACGGCTTTAAGTTAGCAGAAATTGATCTTGAAATTCGCGGACCGGGCGAATTTATCGGAACCCGCCAATCGGGATTAGCTGATACGACAATGAGTTACTTGGGCGATGTTAAACTTATCCAAGCGGCGCGACTTGAGGCACAAAGCTTAATTGCTTTCGATCCAAAAGAAACAAAATTTCCCAAAATCTGGAAAAAAGTGCAGGAGAAAGAAAAAAAAGCCCACTTTGAATAATTAATTTACAAAAATATTTAATTGATTTAAAATAAAAAGTTAGAAATATGGTTCTTTTTAATGACTAATTAAAAGGTTTCTTAATTTGATTTTTGTTCAGGGCGGTAATTATAAGCCATTCTCTTTTGCCAACATCATTGACTATGAGGCAGTAATCAGTGCTTAATTGCATTTAAATCCAGACCAAAACTTTGCTTGCTGGCAATTCGCGCCATCTGTCTTTTTGCCTCGGATCCCAAAATGAAGAAAATCTACGAGTGTGTTTGCAATACACTACTTTAAATTCAAATTTAACGTAATAAATAAAAAAGTACCTTAGTAAAGGAGGATCAAATTGAGAAAAACTATACTAACCCTCGAAGAGCTAATTCATGTGGTAGAAACAAACCACATGGCCCATTGCGCCGGCGGCCAGTGTGCTAAATGCAACAAAGACACTCGCCTTCCGGCAGGTTTGGTTGCCAATGAGCTGGGCGTGATATTGCTGGAAACCAGCGATAAGCGCGCCGAAAACGCACTTCTCAAGCTTCTCATAAGCGAGTATAAAGCAGCTCAATTAGGAGCCTTCATTTTCCTGGCTATGGCCAGCGGCTCCCCCGAGGTCACCACTGCCTTAAGCAAATTCAGCCAAAACCCAGAAAATAAGGATGTATGCCGACAAGTGAAAAATTACTTGTCGGCCGCAATCACAAGTCACTAATTCATATTTTAAGCGCCAATCCCAAAGGTTGGCGCATACTTTTTTAGAAGTGAAACCTCCATAAATAATTCCGGCAATGCCGGGCGTAATCAATCCCGATCCTTGGGGATTTTTTAATTTTGGGAAGCTTTACCGCGGTATCCCTCGGCTCAATCCAGAGCTTTTCACCTCGAATTACATCATAACCATTTAATCTGCGATCTATTTTAAGAAAGCGGCAAAGTTTTCCCGGCCCATCTGTCTTGCTCTCGGGGATATTTTCAATTCTAATCGAACGAATTAGCACCGCTGCCGGAAAGTCTTTTTGTTCGGTGACAATGTTAAGACAATGATGCATTCCGTAGATAAGATAAACATAAGCGCAGCCTGCCGGTCCGTACATAACTTCGGTTCTTTTAGTCCTGCCTTTGGCGGCGTGACAAGCAAGGTCGTTTTCGCCACGATAAGCCTCGGTTTCCACAATCATTCCCTTTATAACTTTCCCATTCAATTTGCGCACTAAATAACAACCAATAAGATTTTTGGCCGTTTTAATCGTATTTTTTTCAAAAAAACTTCTCGAAAGTAATTTACTGCTCATTTGGAATTTAAAACTAACTAAATGTAAAAAAATAACCTATTTTAAAACATCTTTCCAGTAAACTCTTTGACGCGCATTTTCTAGC
>Ga0136652_1000751_pt1 | contig 14970 bp, 12 predicted proteins | sample ConPoolayeEmetaG_FD_94864 | JGI IMG/M metagenome (GOLD analysis project Ga0136652, IMG submission 94864) | Hot spring microbial mat communities from California, USA to study Microbial Dark Matter (Phase II) - Cone Pool mat layer E metaG... ...
GTCATCGACCCGGCCCGCCCCCCCAGCAGCTCGACGGCCAACGGATCGGCCGTCGGCACCCGCCTGGCTGCCAGTCGCCGTCACGGACCTTCCAGACAGCGACCGCACCGGTCCAACCACGAACTATCGGAAGTTCCGCCGATGATCTTAGTCAGATGCTTAGCGCTGGTCGGCGCCGTGTCAAGGCGAGCCCCGGGGGACCGGTGCCTCCCAGCCCGGCCGCAGAGTGTTCCCCGGCGGCCGGACCGGGTGGTAAGATGACCGTCCGACGCGAGAGTGGCGGAACTGGCAGACGCACCAGATTTAGGTTCTGGCGGGGCAACCCGTGGGGGTTCGAATCCCCCCTCTCGCAGTCGCCCCGGCCCACCAGCCTGACTGGGGATCGCAGTCTGGGCTCTGGCACATGCCGGTGTGTCGGGTGTAAAGTCTGCCGGCGGCGGCCCCGGGCGGCCGCCATCCATCGGGTAGTCGGGAGCAGTGGCCATGCCCTCGTATCGAATCACCAAAGAGCACGTTTGGGTCGGTGAGGTCCCCGATCGTCCGGACGCACTCGGCGAGAAGCTGCGGGCCCTCAGCGCCGCGGGCCTCAACCTGGAGCTGATCCTGGCCCGGCGGGGGCGGGCCGGGCAGGGTACGATGTTCGTCGCCCCGCTGCGCACGGTGGAACAGGTCGAGGCGGCCGAGAAGGCCGGGCTGGCTCGAGCCGGCAGCATTCGGATCATCCGCATCGAGGGACCGAACGTTATCGGGCTGGGGGCGAAGATCACCACGGCTCTGGCTCAAGCCGGCATCAACATCCGCGAATACGCCGCTGCCGCTCTGGGAGAGCGCTCAGTCACCAACATCGCCTTCGATAGCGACGCGGATGGCGACCAGGCCAAGGCGGTCCTTGAACAGGTACTCGGCTGAAGCATCACTACCGAGTTCCTGAGTCCATCGCCTCCGGGCCCCCGCCTCGGCCGGTTTCTTCGGGCTGGACCTCTGAGTTTTGCGGTTTTCCGGGCGACGGCCGGGACGGTCCCGAAGGTGCCGGCGACAACTTCAGGCGGGCGTCTGGATCGCGACGTGGAAAATACGGGTCCAAAACAGCCAGGCGACCGGAGCGGCCAAGAGTGGCGAGTCGAGGACATCCAGCACGCCGCCCAGGCCGGGGAAGGTCGCTCCGGAGTCTTTGACGGCCGCATCCCGTTTCAGAAGCGAGGCGCACAGGTCGCCGGCTACCGAGAAGATCCCCAGCAGGACTCCGAGCAACAAGAGCACCCAAGGATAGCTCATGTATCGTTCGTCCAGCCGGACGAGGTGGGCGACGTGCAGCCAATGCCCGACTGCCAAGGCACACAGCAGGCAGGTCAGCATTCCGCCGGCCAGACCCTCCCAAGTCTTTTTGGGGCTCAGCCATTCGATCATCTTGTGTCGGCCGAGCAGCCGGCCAGCGAAATACGCGCCGGTATCCGTCATCTTGACCAGGAATATCGAAAACAGCAGGACGGCCATCCCGGTGCTGCCGCCGATTTCCATCCGCAGCTTGGTCATGAAGCCCGCCAGCCCGCCGCTGTAGATGATGATGAAGATCGTCAGGGCCAGGTTCTCCATGGCCCGCTGGGTTCCGCGCTGGACGGCCTGGAGCAGAAACAGGTATCCCACCGCCAGGGCCGTCCACAGCATGCCCAGTGACTCATCGTACCCTCCGGTCAGCGGCGAAAGGTTAGCGGACGCATATGGCCCGATCACCAGGCCGGCGGCGAAGAACTGGGCGGTCAGGCCGAAGGGCCGGTACCCCCGGGCCCGGGCCAGAACCACCAGCTCATGGGTGGCCAGCACCGTCATGATCAGCACGACTGCCGTGCAGATTGCTCCGTTGGTCAGCCAGGGGCCGATATCCATGGCCAGGCCGGGCAGCAGGAGCTTCGGTGGTGGCCGCATCGAAAGGTAGCCGTCGGCGACCTGCAAGGCGATGATCGCCACGGCCAGCGGGATTCCAACCAGCAGACGCGCTCGCATCCGGTTCGTTCATTCCAGTTTTTCGGCCGGGCCTGATCCCGGGCCCGCCGGCCCGACCAGGGCTCCAAAACGTCGTTCCCGCCGGGCGTACTCACGGATGGCCTGGTACAGATGCTCGGCCTTGAAGTCCGGCCAGAGCACGGGAGTCACATACAGCTCGGCGTAGCTGATCTGCCAGAGCAGGAAGTTGCTGAGACGCAATTCGCCCGCGGTCCGGATGACCAGGTCCGGGTCGGGCAGGCCGGCAGTGTACAAGGCGTCGGAGATGGTCTGCTCGGTGATGTCGTCGGGCCGCAACCCCCCAGAGGCGACCTGCCCGGCCAGGGTCCGGACCGCGTCGGTGATCTCCGCGCGGGCTCCATAATTCAGGGCCAGACACAGCGTCATCCCGCGATTGTCGCGGCTCAGCCCGGCGGTCAGGTCCAGCTCGCGCAACACGCTTTCGGGCAGACCCTCGCGTCGGCCAAGCTGAACGACCCGGATGTCATTATCCGCGATCTCCTGTCGCTCGGACGCCAGGTACTGAGCGCACATGCTCATCAGGGCCTGGACCTCCTGTGGCGGCCGCTTCCAGTTCTCCACGCTGAAGCTGTACAAGGTCAGACACTCGATGCCCAGACGTGCACACTGGGTAACCACTTCCCGCACGGCCGCCACGGCATGACGATGACCCTCGATGCGCGGCAGGCCGCGCTGCGCGGCCCAGCGGCCGTTTCCGTCCATGATGATCGCGATGTGCCGGGGGAGTGCCGAGCGCGCCACCCCCAGTACGGCGACCGGGTCCAGCGGTGGCTGCCTCGGCATGCTTACACCTCGTCCCCCACCAGGATCACCTGCTCGCGGGCCGGCCCCACTCCGACCACCCGCACCGGGGCGCCGAGCCGCTCACTGATCAGCCGAACGTAATCGCGGGCCGGCGGCGGCAGGTCATTCCAGTGCCGGCACCCCCCCAACTCCTCGGTCCAACCTGGAAGCGTGGCATACACCGGCTCGACCTGCTCCAGCAAGTGAGTGTCGGACGGGAACTGCTCCAGAACCGTTCCTCCCAACCTGTACCCGACGCACACCTGCACCGGATCGATGCCCGAGAGCGTGTCCAAGTGCAGGACCGCCAGACAGCTTGGAGCGGTCAGCAGGGCGGCATATGAGGAGGCCACCGCATCGAACCATCCGCAGCGCCGCGGCCGACCGGTGGTGGTTCCGTATTCCTGGCCGCGTTGTCGGATCAGGTCCCCCAGCGCGTCCTTCAGCTCGGTGGGGAATGGTCCGGCCCCGACCCGGGTCACGTAGGCCTTCACCACCCCGACTGTGCACGGGCAGGCCGACAGCGGCACCCCGGCCCCGCTCGGCACGCCCCCCGCTCCCGCGCTGGAGCTGGTCACGAACGGGTAGGTTCCGTGGTCGATGTCCAGCAGGCTGCCCTGGGCACCCTCGAAAAGGACCCGCTTGCCGGCCTGGCGTAGCCGGTGCAGCAACAGAGTGGTGTCGCACACGAAGGGTTTCAGCTCCTGGGAGAACGAGAGGTACTCGTCAGCCAGTCGAGCGGCGTCGAAGGTATCGCGTAGTCCGTAGACCGCCGCCAGGTAAGCATTCTTGTGAGCCACCACCGACGCCAGCCGTCGTCGAAAATCGTCCGGACGATACAGATCGCACATCCGGATGGCCCAGTGTCGAGCGCACTTGTCGGCATAGCAGGGGCCGATGCCGCGTCCGGTGGTGCCGATCTTGTGCGGGCTGGTGGCAGCCTGCTCGGCCAGGGCGTCCTCTTTCCGGTGGTAGGGAAAAACCAGGTGGGCCCGATCGCTGATCCGCAGGTTTTGGCCGACCGTGATTCCCCGCTGTCGGAGCGAACCGATTTCCCCCAGCAGGACCGCCGGATCGATCACCACGCCCGGGCCGATGATGCTGACGATGTTTTCGCGGAGGATGCCGCTGGGCAGATGATGCAGGGCGAACTTCTGGTCATCCAGCACGACGGTATGGCCGGCGTTGGCCCCGCCTCCGTAGCGGACCACCACGTCAAAATCCGAAAGCAGCAGGTCGACGACCTTGCCCTTTCCCTCGTCGCCCCACTGCAATCCGACTACGCAGGTATTTCCCAGATCGCGGAAACTCATCGTGGTTCGCCGGCAACCGCAGGCCGCCGTCCCGCTTGGCTTAAGCAGGCACCAAAGCGGCTAAGCCCGCCAGAAGGCAGTTTTGTAGCACCAACCGGCGAAGCTGGCAAACCGGCCGGCCCAGCTACCATCCTGGCTGGCGCCCACGGTTCATCGGCCCCGACCGATCAACCGGAGGAGAATCGCCACCAAAGTCCGCTGGAAATCCAGGGCCCGGTCGCTCAGGAATCCCTCGTTGTCCACGAAGGGCGCCATCCGGTCCGAAGCTGTGTGGGCCGCACGCGCCAGCGGTGCCGCTGCCAACTCGACGACCCTCGCCCGCCGGGATTCAGCGAGGCCGGCCGGAGCCGCATCGTAGTTGGCCGAGTATTTGAGACCTTCGGCGGTATCGAACTGCCAGGTCACGGTCCGACCGGCCAGGTGTCGTCGGGCCCAGGCGGTTTGCTCCCGCACCTCCCGCGCCAGCCATTTCATGAAGATCATCATTGGCTCGGGTGGAAGACCGCCGTGAAAGTCCAGGCGGTCAATCCGTCCGGTGCGAAGCAGCAGGTGGCTCGCGGGCCGTCCGGCGGCGGCGTCCAAAGTGAGACCGAGATGAGCGACTGCGGGCTGCGAAGCGGCCCAGCGCACCGCCCGCAGGGGCGGGTAGCGCCGAGCCAGATCGGCGATGTCCCGCACCAGGCTGCTGATGTCCTGCCAGCGCGTCCAGTACTGGACCTGATCCTCGATCGGCAATCCCAGGTGCATCCGCAGCAGATGAAGTGCCAGCCGCGGAGCGACCAGGGGGCCGTGCCGGCCGGCGACCAGCCACGGCAGGTCGCTGGCCAGCCATTCCCCCCGCCCGATCGGTCGCGCCGCGCAAAGCACGTCGCCATTGCGGCTTTTCCAGGGCGTGCGGCTCGAAAGCACAGTGGCGAATGCCGTCTCGTCAGCGTACCGGGTCCAGGCCTTACTTCGCCGGATGGCTCGAAGGCTGAACCGACCCCGCCCGTCCCAACTGCCGTAAGGTACCACGTCCAGCAGCGCCAGACCGCGAGTCGGCACGTCCGCGTACTCGACGCGCGCCGACATCAGGCCGTTGGCCGAGCGGTACTCCACAAGCCGGATGTCCGGGCCGGTGGCCCGCGAAATGACTTCCGCGGTGGTCTTCAGGTCGACCAGCAGCCAGCATTCGGATGCGATCGCCTCCAGCTCGCTCAAGGTCGGGTTGAGATCGTCTACCCACTGAGGGTCCAGGATGCATGCCGCCCCTCGGGCCTGGCGGCGTAACGCTGGAAGCGACCTGGGCCGCGCGAGCGTACGCAGTTCCAGCCCGTTCAGCAGTGGGCCCAGTTCGGCCAGCCGGGCTGGCAACACCAGCTTCCGAATGGCAAACGGAGGCCGGTAGCTGCTCCAGCGCGGCACATTGGCCAGCGGATGTGACCGAGGATCATACTCGGCGACCGGTAATAGCCGGACTTGGGCCAGTTGAGTAGCCAGGGCTGGGTCAGCTAGGCAGAGCCGCAGGTATCTGGCACCCGGCGGCGTCAGGAGCCAGCCCAGCAAATCGCCGGGCGGCTGGCAACCTGAGATGCCAAGCGGGCCTGCGGGTGCCGGCTCCGGGCGATCCAGCCTCAGACAATGCTGGCCCAGAGAGTGCCGGGGGGCGAAAAATGCCGCCAGCATCTCGACCCGGCGCAGATCGGTCCCGGACGCAGGAGTGGCCCGGACCAGATACCACTGCTCGCCGGCACAGCGAAGCACCCGCGACGCAAGTTGCCGGGCATAGCGGCCGGGCCATTGGCTCACGGTCAAGTCAGCGGGCCTACGATTGCGAGCTTTGGCAGACAGCCTCTGGTCGGGAGCCATCCCTAAATCCGCGTCGAGCAGTGTCCGGGCTGCCGGGGTATTATCGTGGTCCGGAAAGTCGCAGCAACCGCATCGCGAGGTTGAGCGGTGGACCAGCTACCTGACCTGACCGGGCCGCGACCGCCGGCCCCGGTCGCGGCGCGACCGATTTTCTCCGGCCCTGCCGGCCGGGCCCTGGAACTGCTGTCGCTGTCGCGCGGCCAAGCGGCACTCGACCTGTCGCTGACCCTGCTGGTGGCTCTGGTGGTGCCCTTCGGGCTGCACCTGGCGGTGCTTCTGGTGGCTGACGGAGATCCGAGCGGGACGCTCGATTGGGCGGCGCCGGTGCACAAGTGGCTGGACGCCCTGCTGCTGGTGGGGCTGGCGGCCTACTTTGTGTACCGTCACAACCTTCCGGCCGCCGCCTTCGGAATGCGGGCCGATCGGCCGGTTCGACAGGCTCTGTGGGCCATCCCGACCCTGGGGGCAGTATATGCGGCGTTCATCACGATGATGGTGGTGGTCGGCGTTCTGATCCTGCTTTGCCCGGAGTTGCAGCAGGACTTGGAGCAGCGGATCCGGTTCATGAAGCTGCTGCCACTGGAGGACTGGAGCTTCACTGTGCTGCTGATGGTGCCAGTCGCGATCCATGAGGAAATGCTTTTCCGGGGCCTGCTGATCCCGCTGCTGCGCCGGGTCGGCTGCGGCTGGATCGGAGCCGTTCTGCTGTCCAGCGCGATCTTCGCCCTGCTGCATGTCACTCAAGGTTGGCTGGGGGTGATCCAGATTTTCGGGGTGGGTGCCGCTTTGGGGCTTTTCTTCGTGCTTTCACGCAGCCTGCTGGCCGTGATGATCGCGCATCTGCTGTTCAATCTGTTCCAGCTTCAGCTCATGCGGCTGCTCTTTCCCTGGCTGGAGAACCTGAGTGGAAGCTCCTGACGCTGAGCGTGGGTTATCCGGTGGCACAGCGGCGGTCATACGCCCAGCCAGTGCAGCAGGAACAGGAACAGAGCGGCGGCCAGCAGGCCGACGCCGGCCGCCCGGGCCCAGGTCCGCGAGCCCGGCCTGGCATGCTCGCCGGCCGGCGCTGCCGCCAACCAGCCGGCTTGCTCCTCGCTTACGCCAGTCTTGAGACCCTCCGGCCCCCCAAACTGGACCTGGGCAATCAGCAACTGAGCCTGGAAGTCGCTAATCCCGAGCTGGCGGGCCTGCTCCAGAATCTGCATCCGACGTGAGTACCGAAGCAGCCCCCCTTCCAGCGAAGCTGCGATCAGGGCCTTGAGGTATGCCGGCGCGTCCTCGGGCGACGGCCAGCCGCGCAAGTACCGCGCTTGCCGCTGCGGGTCGCTCAGGACGGCGTAAGCCAGGTGCAGTTCCTCGAGCTGTCGACGTGAGTCGCCGTAGCGATCGGGCTGGTTGAGGGCCGCCAGCAACTGCTCCCGGCGGGCTCGAAAATGACGGGCTACCTCGCGGGGGTCGTGCCGTCCCGGGGCAAGTCCGAGAATGGCAAAGTAGTCTCGGGCCATCTTTCCGGCCTCCTGTCTAACCATACGCCGACAAGACGCCGGAACCAAGCGTTTTCTGGCGCCGGATCACTGAACCGGCTCTGGAAAGAGCCGGGCCGGAACACCGATTCGGCACCGCTCCCCGGTCCTGGAAAAGCTGCCCAGGCCGCCTACCCGCCGGCGGGGCGGGTCGAAAGGAGCGAATTCAAGGTCCGAGCGGCCTCGCGATGATCCGGCTGCCGCCTCAGAACCTCGCGCAGTTCGGCCACCGCCTGCTCGGACTGGCCCTGTTTGGCCAGGATCAAGGCCAGGCTATAACGGGCCGGGATGTTATCGGGATGGCGTTGCAGAACCTCGCGGCAGCAGGCAACGGCCTGATCCGGCCGGCCCAGTCGCTGCAAGACGACGGCCAGATTCAGGCCCGCATCGGGGAAGTCCGGCCGAGCCTGGAGCGCGAGCCGATAATGCCCGGCCGCCTCCTCCAGCTTCCCGCCCTGGGCCAGTGCGTTGGCCAAGCTGCAATGGCCGTCCGGATGGCCGGGTTGCAGTGCAAGGAACTTCCGGTACTCGGCAGCGGCTTCATCCCATCGTTCCAGCTTCATGAGCAGGTGGCCGCGGGCCAGGTGCGGTTCAGGTTGACGCGGGTCGAGTCGGGCGACCTCCGCATACTGGCGAGCCGCCTCATCCTTGTTTCCGCGGGCGCGCAACACTTCCGCGTACTGAATCCGGGCCCGGGTGTCGGTGGGGATCAGTCGCAGCAAATGGTCCCAGGCCTGGGCGGCGGGTTCGAGGCGGCCGGCGTCGGTGAGAGCCTTGGCGTACCCGTACAAGGCCGGCTCGCCCAGCGGCTCCAGCTCCAAGGAAGCCCGATAGTGATGTATGGCCTCATCCAATCGGCCCAAGCGCGCGTAGGCCGCCGCGAGGTTCTGATGCGTGGTGGGCGAGGGGGAGTGCCTAACCGCATGGGACCACAGTGATACCGCGTTTTGCCAGATGGCGGTCTGTCGCCAGGTCAGCGCGGCCAGTCCGCCGATCACTCCGACGCCGGCCAGGAGGCAGCCCACACTAGCCGCGGGGCGGCGAATCCTTCGCCACAGGTGTAACCAGCCGCTGGCGGTCAGAATCGCCCACCCGATGGCCGGCAAGTAGCTGTATCGGTCGGCCACTTCCTGCTGTCCGCTCTGGAAGAACCCCAGCACCGGAGCCAGCAGGATGGCGTGGGCCAGGGCCGGCACAGCCAGCCACGGGCGGCGCTTTCCGGCCAGAGCCAGGGCCGTGGCCGCCGTCGCCACTACGGCGGCCGAGACCAGGTACTTGGCTGAGAAAGGCCGGACCGGCAGGTCGAGTTCGTAGAGCGGGCACAGGCCGAAGGGAGCGACAGTTTTCCACAGGTAGAAGACCAGCCCGTAGCAGGCCTGAGCGGCTCGTTCGAGCAGGCCGTGCTCGGCCAGCGTCATTGCCGCCCCGGTAGCCGCCTGAGCCAGCGGCGCGACGATCGCGAAGCCGACCGCCAATGCCAGAAAAGGGATCTTTTCGGCAAGCACGGACCGGAGGGGGATGGGCCGGCCCCGCCGCGAATGATCCGCCCCGTTCGCCTGGCCAGCCTGACCAAGCCGGCCCAGCGGGTACCAATCCAACAGCAACAGAATCAGCGGCAATGTCACCCCCATGGCCCGACTGAGCAGCGATAGAAGGAAAAACAACAGGGCCAGTCCCAGCCACTTGAGGGAACGGCCGGCGGCTCGGCTTTGGGCGTGCAGGTACGCCAGCACGCAAATGAGCAGTAAAAAGGAACTAAGCACGTCCCGCCGCTCAGTCACCCAGGCCACTGACTCGACTCGCAGGGGGTGGACTGCAAACAACAAAGCTGCCAGTCCGCCGGCGGCAAGCAGGCCCCAGCCGGCCGATGAATGGCGCTGGTCGCTGGCCGGTGTCCCGGCGCGGAGGATAACCACCGCCAGCAGGTAGACCAGCAGAGCGTTGGCCAGGTGCAGGATCAGGTTGGTCAGGTGGTAGCCGAAGGGGTTTCGGCCCCAGATTAGGTAGTCGATCGCGAGGCTGATCCACGAGAGGGGCTGGTAGTGCCCCATGTGGAAGGTGGTGAACATCCACTTCAGCCGCGCGGGATCCAGGCCGCGATAGTGCGGGTTGTCGATGATGTTGAATTCGTCGTCGTAGTTGAAGCCATTGCGCAGGCCGCTCAGATGGGCTGCCACCACGATCAGGCAGATCAATCCGCCCGCCAGCCAGGTCCGCTTGTCACGCCAGGCGAGGGTGCCGAGCACGCCTCCCGATGGCTGCGGACTGGCGACCTGGGCTGCGACGAGGTTGGGCATCAGGGCTCGTCGTGGTTGGCGGGGCTGGCAGGCTGGGTTGCAGGCTGGCTCTGGGGCGGTCGGCCGCTTCGTCCGGCATAAGGGTTGTGGTACTCCAACCCATAGTCCGGATGCGGCACCGCCAAACTTGCGATCCAGGCTCGCACCGCCTCGTACCGCCGATCGTTGCGGTTGGGGATCACGGCCTTGAAGGGTGGCCCGTGGGCCACGGGCGGGTGGCCCCGCTCAGTAGCTTTCCGCGACAGGAGAAAAGAGAGCAACACGCTGTCTTCGGGACTGTTGCGATCCAGCAGCGGCCCATGCTCGGTCTCCATCTGATCCAGCAGGACGAACGCGGTGTAGACGGCGTTATCGCGAGCGCTGGCGCTGGGCAGCCGGAAGACCCGGGCGCCGGTGCCGCCATGACAGCCGGACCGCGCGCAGCCCCGGGTGAGCAGCGGCAGGACGTCTCGCCGAAATGTGCGAAAAACCGCCGGATCGCCTTCGATCACGATCCGGTCGGCGTACTCGTCACCGGTACAGCGCACGATGAGCTGCAACTTCTCGTAGGGCTGACCGCGGGCGAGGATCTCTTCCCAGGCGGGGCGAAGCTGGCCGGCCTGTCTGAGCCGCTCCAGGACCTCGACCGCCAGATCACGCTGCTTGCCCTTCCTCAAGAAACGGACCTGCAATTGCTCTGGGGGCCCGTCCAGCCGCAACTCGTGAAGCTTCAGGCGTTGGACGTCAGCGTTGGATAGCAGCGGCACCGGGGGCAGTTCCGGTCGCGGCTCATCCGATGGCGGGCCGACCGGCTGCGTGGCGGGCCGGGTTCCGGCCGACCCCACCGGTACGATCCGGGCCACGTCATCCAGCCGCAGCCGCAGCTCCCCGGCCGGGTTCCGCAGTATGATTTCCTGGCCGCTTCGGGTCACATCGCCACGGAGCTTCAGACCGCTTTTGAGGTACACGTCGGCCTGTTCGCCTGCCGCGGGCGGCACCGGCCCCAGCGCAGCGGCGCTAATCAGCACGGCAGCCAGCATGCTACGGCCCGGCCGCGTCATGAAGATCTCCGTGCGTGCGATGAAGCGTCCATCAGATTCTACGGACCCGCCAACGGGGTGTAGCCTGAGCCATCAGACCGCGATCAGACTTTTCGGTGAGCGGTCTCCGCGACCTCGGTGCCGTCCGGAAGGGCCAGGATCCGATAATCTCCGAAAAGGGCCGGCGACTCGGCTTGGAGGATCCGCAAGATCAATATCGCAACCTTGCGGATCTCGACTTCGGCATGCTGGTTGGCCCGGGCCTCGATGAAGTGTCGCAGGGCGCGGCCGTTAGCGGTCACGAAGATCTTGGTCTCGGTCGCGTTCGGCAGAACGCTGCGGGCGGCCTGCCGGGCCAGTTTGCGGCGAAGGGTCGGATCCGGCTCTCGGGCAAACCGGGCGGCCAGCCCCTCAACCAGCCGGCAGTAGGCCTCGTGCGACTGGCGGATGGAAGCCAGCCAGATCTCATGCAGCCGGGGGTCGTCAGCGATGCAGTCCGGTTCGACGAAATCGGCGGTCGATTCGTCCACGTAACGCTGCGAGAGCTGCGAGTAACCGAAGCCGGCCCGATGCCGCACCAGCTCATGCGTGAATGAACGCGATACGCCGGCAATCAGGAAATTCCAGACCGCGTGCTCCAACACCGAGCCGTGGGCCGATTCGATCAGGTTGGCCAGATACTCGGCATTGCTCTTGCGACCCTTCCCGAAAGACAGGTAGCACAGCCGACCGGCCAGCTCGCACAGTTTCTCGGCCCCCACCTCGCTGTCCGTGCTCCAGGCCGCCTGCTGGTCGGCCAGAAACCGCTCGATCTGGGCAGAATCCACCTGCTGTCGGCCAACCAGGTATACTCGCGGCTGACGTATGATGTTCACCGATATGCCTCCTTCAATCGGTCGGCATTGTACTCGGCCGCCTCCCGGCCGGCAGCGGCGCGCCCGGCGACCGGCTTGTCAGGCAGCCTGGCCGGGTTGGCGACTGGCGCTCCCCCTGATCGCGGTGACGTTCGGCTGCGCGGTCGCGGCCGGCCAGCACTCGCTTCAATACCGCTTGCAGGCCGGCGACCACGCCAGCTACCAGGTGCTGACCACGGTCACGACCGCCGACGGTTCCCAGACTCTCGCCAGCAGCGCCGAGGATGTGCAGGTCTGGTGCCTGGGACGCCAGGGCGACCAGTTGCTGATTCTGCTGGATGCAACCCCCTCCGCTGACGGTCCGCTTCAGCTCCTTTACGCCGCCGTATTCAGCATCGACGAAAGCGGCCGGGCACGACTGTCAGATGAGATCCTCTCGCGACTGGCCCCGCTGGAAGGGGCAATCGACCTGCTGCCCATGCTGCCACTGCCGGTGCAGGGTCAGATGGCTTGGACCACGCCGACCGATCCGTACGGCCGTCAGTGGCGTTGCACCAGCCGGGGTGCCGACCGCAGGCAGTCCGGACACCTGCGGGTCGACTTCCAGGTCGACGACCTGACGGGTGTGGCCGAAGTTCTCGGGCGGAGCCGGCGGGGACGTTACTGGTTCGATCCGATTCTCGGATGCCTGTCGCGCCTGGAGGTCGAGGAGCAGGATGATCGCCGGCATACCCGCAGCCGGACAGTGGCCGGGCGCCGGGAACTGCTCCGACACGGCCCGGCCTGGGCCGCCCGACGCGGCGATGAGGCCCAGCGCTTCCTCCAAGTGCTTCGGCACGAGGATCGGCTGCTGGCCGAGATCACCGCCCGGCCGGACCAGTTCCGCTGGCTGCTCGACCAGCTCGACCGGCTGTGGCTGGCCTTCCAGTCCGACCTGGAGCCGCAGGCGGGTTCGCCGTTCATGCGGGTGGCGCAGGCTCGCCGGGCGGAGCTGTCGGCGGACGCTTCCAGACTGAAAGCCCGGGCTGAATTGGCTCGCCGATGGCTTAATCAGCCGGCACGACCATGGACTCTGCAAGATGCGCTGGGTCGTACCGTCACCAGCGAGTCAATCCGTCGCGGAGTGGTGATCGAGTGCTTCTGGTCCAGCGATTCGGTCTGGGCACTGCGAGTGCTTTGGTCGCTGTCCCGCTGGCAAGACCAGCCCGGCAGCCCAGCCGTGCCTCTGGTGTGCTACAACCTGGACCCTGACCCGGCCGCGGCCCGCCGCGCGATCGAGATCTGCCGCGGCAGACTGACCCAGATTCTGGGCGGTCCGCTGCGAACAGTGGAACCACTCCCCGAGCTGCCGGTCGTCCGAGTGCTCGACCGCGATGGTTGGGTGCGGGGCATATGGGTCGGGTGGGATCCGGCTTACGCCGCTGCCCGGGCTCTGGCCGCCAGACTCAGCCAGGAGGAGGGCCCCTGAAGCCCACCGCGCCGGGTGCTCTGACAACCGAGCCGGACACTCGAGGCGACGGCCGACGTTTTCCCGCAGCGGGCAAGCCCCATCCGATGCCAAGGCAACCGCCAAACGCGGAGGACCCGCGCTAAGGTGCCGCAGACGTTCACCGACGCGGTAGCGCCGCACCCTGGGGCCCGGCGTCTCCGCGCAAGGCACGCGGCGGTCACACAAATCACTCCTTCTGCTGCCCGATGTAGCCCAGACTCTCAAGCTTCCGGCGGACTTCTTCCGGTAACTCGGTCGGCGACGCCTGGGCGGCGATCCTTTGACGCCACTGGGCGAGAACCTTAAGCAACTCGGCGTACTGAACCGCAAGTTCCCGGCCGATGCCCTGGTCGAAAGCCATCTTAGGCTGAGTCTCGCGCGGATCCTCGGCCAGATTCAGGAAATAACGGCGCTGGGCGTGCTCAATATCATAAAACTTCCACTGGTCGGGCCTGCGCATGGTTCGCATCCGCTTCCCGACCGCGAACAGCTCGCTAACCGCCGTATTGTCGAAGTCCGGCCGGCCGCCCAGGGCCAGTTCGACCAACGGGTGGCCCATCAACTCCGCGGGCGGGGCCGGCAGGCCGGCCAGCGCCAGCAGCGTCGGCGCTACGTCAATGGCCCGGGTCTGAGCCGCGATTCGCCGGCCGGCCGGCAAGACTCGCGGGTATCGCACGATCAGCGGCACCCGAATGACCTCCTCGAAGAGCGTCTTGCGATGCCCCTTGTCGTTGTGCTCGAAAAACTCGGTCCCATGATCGGATGTCACCGCGACGACCGTCTGATCCAGCAGGGCGGCCTGGCGCAGGTCCGCGATAATCCGGGCCACGTGTTCGTCAGTCCAGGCGATTTCGCCATCGTACAGGGCCAGGAGGTGCTCCAGATCGCGGCGGGGCATGCCCGCGTTGATGGCCGGGTCGAAGAAGAAGCCCTTTCCGGTGATCGGACCGGAGTAGTCCGGGTCGAATTTGCGGTCGTACGGGGCCGGCGGAATGAAGTCGTAATGCGGGTCGAACAGGTGCACGAACAAGAAGAACGGCCGGCCATCACGCTGATCCAGCCAGTGCTTCACCGCCTGGTAGACCCGCGGGCTGGTCACGTCGGCCTGCGACCGCCGCATCAGGTCGGGGTCCATCGCCCAACTTTCGACCGGGGCGCTGGTGACCGCGGCGCAGGAGGTGCAGTCTTCGTAGCAGGCAAAGCCCTGCGCCAGGCCGAAGGCCGGGTGCAGGTACGGGCCGGAAAAGAAGCCCGCGGTCTGATAACCCGCGGCCGCGAAACGCTCGGCCAGCGTGGTAACGCTCTCCGGCAGCCGGCGATCCGTATCAGTGCAGCCATGCACGGTGTCGGCCAGGCCGGTAAACAGGGTTGCGTGGGCCGGCAAGGTCCACGAGGTGCTGCTGATATGGTTCTCGAACAGCACGCCCTCGGCCGCCAGCTCATCCAGGTTCGGACTGGTCTGGCGGACGTAGCCGTAGCAGTGCAGGTGATCCGCCCGGAGCGTGTCGATCGAGATCAGGAGCACGTTGGGCGGCGTGGTGGGCGGGCGGGAGGCCGACCCGGGCCCGGGCCGACTGCATCCCCAGGTCCAGCCGGCCAGAAGCAGCGCTAGCCCAATGCGCCCAGGCCACCACCTCAAGCCACCCGGGCCGTCACGTCCGCTTCCGGAGTTCCGCTTCATCCGCACCTAAGCCCAGCCGACTGCCGCCCGTTTGCCGTGCTCAAGCGCTAGTGTACGTCGCAGCCGATCCGGCTGGCAACCTGGCGGTTGCCCGCCCCCCGGCCCTGCGGCACAATGCCGGCTCCTGCGACGTCTGGGAGA
>Ga0136652_1000752_pt1 | contig 14944 bp, 18 predicted proteins | sample ConPoolayeEmetaG_FD_94864 | JGI IMG/M metagenome (GOLD analysis project Ga0136652, IMG submission 94864) | Hot spring microbial mat communities from California, USA to study Microbial Dark Matter (Phase II) - Cone Pool mat layer E metaG... ...
ATTTTATTATGTCTTCTTTTGATGAAATTACGCCAAAAAGCAGTGTATTCAAAAATTCATCTGTTCTCTCTCCGCATTATATACCAAAAACGCTTCCATTCAGAGAGACGCAGATAATGGAAATAATGAAACTGCTTTCGCCTGCGATAAAAGGACAGAAGCCTAAAAATCTTATAATATACGGAAAAACCGGAACTGGAAAGACATGTAGTGTTAAAAAGATCATGGAAGAATTCGAGAAATTAAACATAGATGCAAAGATGCACTATCTTAATTGCAGAATATACAATTCGAGATACAGGATACTACAGCGGATGCTTAAGAACTATGCTCCAGAATTGGAAAAGACAGGTTTTGGTCTTCCCTATCTTTACGAGAAGCTGGTAGATATAATAAAGAATGGCTACCAAATAATAGTCGTGCTAGACGAGATAGACATGGTAAAGGACTTGGACGAGTTGGTTTACACTCTTACGCGCGTGAATGACGAGACACAAAATGGTGGGGTAACTATGATAGGAATTTCGAATAAGCTCTCGTTCAAGGATGCTCTCGACCCAAGGAGCAGGAGTAGTCTTTATGAAACAGAGATGGTTTTTCCACCATACACTTCCGAACAACTTAAGCAAATTCTTGCACAAAGAGTTCCAGATGCATTCAAAGAAAATGCTGTCGAAGATTCCGCAATAAATCTTGCTGCTGCTATAACTGCTAAGGAAAGCGGTGATGCAAGATACGCATTAAAACTTCTTCTTAAAGCAGGAGAGCTGGCTGACCAGAATAAAAAAGAGAAAATCACTGACAGTGATGTGGAAGCTGCAAGAGAGAAGGTCGAACTAGACCTCGTTAGAGAGACAATAAGCACCCTTCCAGAGATGCATCAGATAGTTCTTCACGCTATCGCTGCTCTTTCGATCAAAGGAAGCAGATACTCTCGCCTTGAAGAGATAGAAATAGAAAAAGGTTTTCTTATTTCTGGAGAAGTGTACGAAGAATATGAGCGAACATGCGAAAGGTTGAAGAAAAAGGGACGGAGCCTCAGATGGTTTAAGGAGTACATAAACGATTTAGAGATGCTAGGCCTTGTTACGACTATGCCTAGTAGTAAGGGAATACGCGGTCATACAACATTGATAAGGATTGGACAGAATCCTGAGGATATTTATAATATTACAAGGATAAACTTATTTGGGGAATAAGATGAAAACATCTCTGCTAAAAAAGGACGGGAAGGTTTACATACAATTACCTGAAGAATTTCTCAGTTTGGACAGCGCCGAATTTTTCAAACTGAGGGATGGTTATTATCTCCTTACCATTCCACTAGAAAGTACTAAAAAAGATGAAAAACAAAAACTACGCGATAAATTCCAGGTTCTAAGTAACGAAGAAAAGAATGTACTTAGAAGGCTTCTATCGATAAAATTCCATAATAGAACTCCTGCTTACGTTGAAAAAATTCTTTCGCAAGAAGAAAAGAACGTTTTGAACGAATTGTTGGATAAGAATTTCATAAACATATTTAAAAGTAAGAAATACCCGAATGGTGTTTATAACATAAATGATAAAATATATAGTGTACTTTATGGTAAGGAAGTCAGTGCTTCTCAGTCATCCCAACCAACGCCTTCTGTAAAAAAAGAGAGAGAAAATCCGCAAGGTTCCTTAGCTTTGCTGGAGAGCAAGGGCTATATCATCGGTACGTCTAAGGACCTTAGTGAGATAGGGGCAAAATATAAAGACGAAATAAAATCAGGAAGAATAAAAGGGCTTAAGGGATTCGATGGAAAGTTCTATATTGCAAAGGCTGAATATGTAGAACGGTTGTCACCGCTTATAATAAAGCAACTCGATAGAGAGAAGAGTATAGAGGAGATTGCAAGCAACCTGCATGTTGAGTCAGACGCCGTTCGTACCGTCCTTCATATCCTTGCAGAGGCAGGCGACGTTATAGAAAAGAGAAGGGGAATATACGCGGCGATATGATGGTAATAATAAAGGATGAGATATACGGCACGATAGAATTTGATGAAATAGAAGAGAGAATAATAGATACTGCAGCCTTTCAGCGACTTAGAAGAATAGCGCAAATGTCGGTTACGAATCTTGTTTACCCAGGAGCAAATCATACTAGATTTGAGCATTCTCTTGGTACTGCCTACTTAGCTTCCCTAATAGCAGAAAGACTTGGACTGGAAGAGAGCGAAAAAAAGAAGATAAAGATATTCGGCCTCCTTCACGATATCGGCCATGTTGCATTCTCTCATGAGGGGGAGGATGTTCTTAAAAGGTACATAGGCGATCATGAAAAGCTCGGTAAGGATATTATAAGAAATGGGGAAATAGCAGATATTATCAACGAGAACTACTCCTCGAAAGAAATTGCTGAGATGTATGGAAGCAAAAGAGGGATGATTGTCGAGGCGGATATAGGCGCAGATAGGATGGATTATTTGAAACGAGATGCACTGAACACAGGCGTTGCATACGGCATGATAGATATAGACAGGATTGTGCACACGCTTGCGGTAGAAGAGAATGAGCTATGTGTCACAGAAGGCGGCCTCGAAGCAGCAGAATTCCTTCTCATCGCAAGGTTCATGATGTTCTCGGCGGTTTACTTACACAAGACAGTAAGAATTGCAACTGCAATGCTACAGAGGGCTATACTAGGATCAATAGAGGATGGAACAATAAAACCAGAGGAATTTCTGTATATGGGCGATACGGTTGCTTATTGGAGGATGCTTCAATCTCAAAATGCCAAAAAATATGTAGATGGTCTTTTGAGAAGAAGATTATACAAAGAAATCGTATCTCTTCATGAGAAGGAAATAAGTATGAAAGAGGCAAAAGAGCTTGAAAAAAAACTTTCAGAACAATTCGAATGCGACATTATCGTTGATTATCCAACCAAATTCTCAAAGGCTGTTGAACTTAAGGTAAAGACAAACGGCGGATTAAAAACCCTCCCCAAAATGTCTTCTCTTGTAAACTCTCTTCAGAAAGCAGAGGAAGAAAGAAGAAAGATATTGGTTATAGCTGAGGAGGCGATTAGGAGAACTAGAGGAGAGGAAATAAAGAAGGTTGTTTTTAGATCTATCTGATTGCAAAACCAGCTATTTTTACTAGTATAACAAGTGCAAAGGTTGCTATTATAAGTACCTTCGGATCGATTTCAAATCCGCTTAACCTCATGTCTGGTGAAAAACCGATGATCCCTGCTGATGTCATCGGCATTGAAACCTTTTCTTCTGCCATGATTTATTACTGTTGTATTGGGTTTAAAATCTTAATCTTGGTGATAAGGTTATGGACAGCATTCTCGCGATAATACAGACATTCGTTCTTCTCCTAGTCATCATGGATCCTGTGCTAAGCCTTGCAGCATTTCTCTCGCTTACGAAGGGAAAAAAGGAAATGGAGTGCAGGGCAGTGGCCTTTAAGGCGGTGCTTGTCGCAGCGATTGTTTTCCTCATATTCGCATTCGGTGGGGGCGTCCTCCTTCAAGTTTTAAATGTTAGCATGGATAGTTTCAAGGCAGCAGGCGGCATAATACTTATACTTTTGGGCGTTCAACTCTCGCTCGGCATTTCATTTCCAAAAGATAAGGAAGAGGATGGGATAAGTGAGATAGCAGTAGTTATAGGAACCCCGCTCATAAGCGGACCTGCCACTATTACAACAACAATAATACTCGTGAATGATTTTGGCCTGATGACAACATTGCTCTCCGGCATCGCAGCCCTGGCCGTTGTTCTTCTCTCTCTTTTAGCAGGTACGTATATAAACAGGATAATAGGAAGAGGTGGGCTACGTATTCTTTCCACTATGATGGGAATCGTGACGCTTGCTTGGGGGGTGCAATTCGTGGTAGGAGGAATTCGAGCATTGATGATGTAATTTCTTTTGAATCAACCTAGACTGCCTTACGCGATTTCTCCCTTTCGCTTGGTTTTATTTTTATTGACATTTTTGCAGTCTAAGACCCTTTCCTCTCTTTGCGCTCTTATATTTTGGCATTTAGAATACCAATATATTTATAAATACTCTGGTATTATAATTTCCCATGAATGAGGCGTTTCTGGTTGAGCAAAACCCATGGTGGAAGGGGAGAGAAAACATAAATTCCGACAAAAAGCTTGTTGAGCTTGAGAAATTGCAATACGTATGGAAGTCGCCTCTTCTTGACCAACCGCTTGTCGCAGGGAATATCTATTCAGTCAGGGGTCCTCGTCAGCTTGGAAAGACGACTGCCCTGAAAATGCTGATAAAAAAACTCCTTTTGGAAGAAAAAGTACCAGAGTTATCCATATTTTACTGGAGTTGTGAAGACATCTTGAATTTTGAGCAGCTCGTGGCGTTGGTACGTTCCTATCTGAATATCGCAGCATCGTACAATGTGCAGAAAACGTACATCTTTCTCGATGAGATTACCTTCGTGAAGAAATGGGAACGAGGCGTAAAACTGCTCGCAGACCGTGGTTATCTTGAAAACTCCGTTGTCATGATAACAGGTTCGAATATTGTGGATCTAAAGCGCTCTGCGGAACGCTTTCCAGGCAGGCGAGGAAAATACGGAAGGGATTTTCTGTTCATGCCACTGACCTTTCGCCAGTTCGTATCCCTAGTCAATCCAGGGCTTGCGAGCAAATTCGATAAGATACAAATCAATGACCTGTGTGATGTTGGGAAAATACATCTGCTTGCCAGCAAACTCAAAGTTCACGAGACTGAGGTAGCTAGTCTTTTTGGGAAGTACTTAGTATGCGGCGGGTTTCCAATTTCCATAAACTCCCTAATGAGCAAGAATACTATCGATGATTGGATATTTGAGATGTACAAAAGCTGGATTATTGGAGATGTCCACCGGCTTGGGAGGCAGGAAACAGTGCTAATCCAGATATTACGAACAATAATGAGACATCATGGAAAACCGATGAGCTGGGATGCTCTGGCGAAAGAAAGCGAAATAAAATCACATAAGACGATTTCTGCATACGTTGAAATGCTGGAAGAGCTTTTCATATTTCTCATATCCTATTTCTTCGATATACAGAAAGGTACAATAAGGCCTGCGAAAAACAAGAAGATCAGATTCATCGATCCTTTGCTGTATGATGTTGTAAGAAGGTGGGTTCGACAGGAACGCAATGTTGCGCCTTTGATAGAGGATGTGGTGTATTCAAACATTTTCTCTTCTTTCTTTTTGGACGACTACATAAAATATTCGGAAAAGAGGCTTTATTACTACAGTGAGAAAAGGGAAACCGATATCGTTCTTGAAGCGAATGGCATATCTATAGGTATAGAAGTGAAATATCAAGAAAAGATCTCAGGTGAAGATTGGCTCAACGTAAGCCCGTTTGAGCGCGGCCTCCTCCTTACCAAGAATTTTTACGGCAAGCGCCAGATAGGACGGAAGATGCATGTCGCGATACCAGTGCACATGTTCCTTATGCTGATTTGACCATCGCTCCTTGCGTTTCTTTCTGTTTAGTCAGCGATTTTTATTCCATCACCCTCTCGCTTCAGCCTTCTATTGTTATAATTAGTTGACAATCTGCATTTTCCCCTCTCGCTCGGTTTTATTTTAATTCTCCCTTTGAAACGCTCATCGAAGGCACGCTCGAGTTGTCTTCCTTCCTGAAGTCTATCAAGAAGAATTGCGAGCGCTGCAACCTCGCTGTGTGGCTGGTTTGTTATCGCAATGTTGAAATCTGCAAGTTTGTAAACTTCCTTGGGAACGCGTTCTGCACCAACTACAACAAGGACATTCGCGCTTTCCTTTATCTTCTTTTCAACCTCAGGAAGAGGAATACCGTACATTGTAAGATGTAAAACTGTGAAGCCTTCTTCCTTATGCTCCTTTATTGCCTTTATGAAATTCTTCTCGTACGAAATGAAAAACTCCCCGCCCCAATTTTGAACGATATCAGAAATGCTTTTCTCGAGGCTGCTGTCGTGCTGGCCTGAGTAGATAATCCCGTCAGCTCCGAATGCACGCGCAACGAGCCCGACGTGCGTTGTAATCCGCTCATCCCGCGGAAGACGATGACCAAGACGAAGAACAACAATCATACGACCGCCTTATGCTACTGATATATGTCTCTTCTTTAATTCTATCACAAGCGGATAAATAAGGATAAGAAAACCAAGAAAAACAAGCGAAAGGTGAATGGTAGAAAACACAGCACTGCAAAAAAGCACGATGCTGATACCGAAGATTCTTCCTATATTAAGCAACCATTCCCGCCCAACCATTAGTTTTGACATGTTGCGCTTGTTATCGACCATTATCGTTGTTGTGAATGGATAGAAAAGCGTTGCAAAAAAGTTGCGGGCAGAGATGGCTATAAACCATGCAACGGCACTGGTGGCCAGACCTGCAAGGGATGTTGCAATTCCAAGTCCCAAAGCAGATGGAACAATATATCTCTTCCGTTTCTGCGCCTTGTCAGATATCTTACTTATGATAAATGATGCAATTACTGAGAAAAGAGTTGTCATGGAAAGAAATACACCGAGTTCAATAGGAGTTTCAAAATACATAAGCGTTATAATAGTGGTTGCTGCAGAAATCCCGCCCCCATACACGCCCTCCAAAACTATAAGCGTCTTGAATCCCTTCGTTTCCTTCGTGGAATCAATAAAATCATATTTATACTCCCTTTTCTCAACGAATCGTACAGCAGCAAGAAGGAGTAGAAATAGGATTGCTGAGATGAGGAACAGTATCCTGAAGCCAAGCGTCTCCGCGATGACACCGCTTGCAACTGGAATGATTAGACCTAAAAGGGAAGCCAGAGAGAAGTATATAGAACTCATCGTGGCTGCCATTTCCTTGCTAAGTTCAAAGTACATTATGTTAAACGGAACCCAAAAGAAAAAACACGTCAGCCCAACAAGAAATGTATTGAAAAACAGAAGCTCCTTTACTGGTTCGAACAGAAAAAGCACGAAAAAGGCAATAAATTGCAATACCATGGCTGTTGCCATATAACCCCTAAAGTCTGTTTTCTTGCTCTTGTTCAAAAATAAGATTAACAATACTGGCGCCACCGGCCAAAATAGGAATGATGCGATCAGGTCTAACTCGCTTAGCCCTGCATTCTTGAAATAAAGGTAAAGCAGACTGCCTGAAAACACGATGGCAGCTGACCATAGGGCGTATAGTAGGAGCAATCTTCTTAATGAATCGTTAGCACTAAGCATAGGGTATCGAAATAAATCAACTCAAAAGCGAATAAAAATCTTTTGAAGTAAATTGGATTGGATTGCGATGACGAAATATTTTGGAACAAATGGTGCAAGGGGGACGTTCAAACAGCTTACACCTGAAATAGCGTTGATGATAGCGCAGGCTGTTGGGATCTACCTTAAACGCAAAAAGATTCTTGTAGCAAGGGATATGCGGCTTACGAGTGACGTTCTTTGGCACGCCATCGTTTCAGGTCTCCTTAGTGTCGGGTGCGATGTTGTGGATTTAGGGATGGTTCCATCTCCTACTGCAGAATTTATACTTAAAAAAATGAAGGCTGGCGGGCTGATAATAATAACTGCATCCCACAACCCGCCGGAATATAACGGAATAAAGGTTGTTGACGGTGCTGGGGTTGCTGTTTCTCGAGAGCGCGCTGAAGAGATAGAAAGATTGATGGAAAGGCCGCAACATGCAGAATGGGACAAGATAGGCAAGTTAACACACTACGGAAGGGCGATAGATGATCACATCGATGCAATCATCCAACATATAAACGTAGAAAAAATAAGGAGGAGGAAACCAAGGCTTGTACTTGACTGTGGAAATGGAATGGCATCGCTCATCGCACCAAGACTTTTCAAGAATCTTGGTTGTGATGTTATTCTCCTTAACTCCGATGTTGATGGCCATTTCCCAGGAAGACCATCCGAACCGACGGCAGAAAATGTAAAAAGAATGCTTTCTCTAGTGCATGATGAGAAAGCTGATGCTGGAATAGCATGGGACGGGGATGCAGATAGGGTAGCATTTGCAGATGAACGGGGCGAGTATGTCATTGGCGATAAGGTATTCGCACTTTCCGTACTCCTAAAACTTAAAGAGAAGAAAGGGAATGTTGTTAGCACGGTAGCAACGAGCCTTGCGATAGATGAGATCGCAAATATGTATGGTTCGAAAGTTATTTACACGAAAATAGGCGCTCCTTATCTAAGTGAAGAGATCTCTAAGGGTAATGCAGTGATTGCAGGCGAGGAGGTTGGCGGTGTAATCTGGCCAGAGATCTCTCTCGCAAAGGAGGGGATATTCACTGCAGCAAAGATAGTCGAAGCGATATGCGAGAAGCCTCTTTCGGAATGGCTGAAAGAGGTTCCTGATTATAAAAATATAAAGGAGAAAATCCCTGCAGATGAAAAAATGAAAAAGGAGGTTGTTGAAAGGGCGAGAAGACATGCTCAAGAGAACAATCTTTCTTTTATAGATATAGACGGAGTGCGTATAAATCTCGAGGATGGTTGGGTTATAGTTCGAGCTTCTGGAACTGAAAATTATGTTAGAATTTTTGCTGAAGCGAAAACTGAGGAGAGGGCAAGGGAGATCCTGAATAAGTATAAGTCGATTGTAGTGCTCTCTAATCTTTAGCTTTTCTTTGAGTAGAGAGAGGCTTTATCGAGACGCAATCGTAGAGCGCATCGTTTTCATATGGCTTCAGACAACCAATGTTATCGTTATCTATCTCTTTCTTTGATTTCCAGAATTTTATTCTTGTTTTTTTGTTCCCTATTTTGAGGAGGACGGAATCGCGTTGTTCTTTGAACGATATATCACCGAACATATCCTCTTCCGCATCGAAAGACTTTCCTGTAAAGACATCCCCGAGTTTTGCAACAATAAGATAAGGTTCCCCTTTCTTTGCTTCTCCGCCAATAAGTATAAAATCATCGTGGACTGCGAGCTTCACGTTGTTATCAAATGCTTTTTCCATATCAAAGAACCGAAGGGCACCTTTCTTAAGATCTACAATCGTCATCGATAGCAGACCGTCATAAAAATTTTTGGCTAGAACAAAGAGATATTTTTCGGATTGTATATGTGCTATATTTACTCTACCTTCCACATACGGTGTAGATTCTACCCCAGGACCGAACTCTACGTCTTTGTCTTTGAAATGGGTAACTATTTCTTTTTTAACATAATCAAAGATCTCGCTTTTCTCCTTGTAAGCCCCTCTATGAGCAAGAGTAACGCTGGTTGAGGTTACTAGTATTGTCCATTCATTCCCGCATAGAAGAAGTTGTGGCATACCTAGAGGATGTGTATCCCCTATTCCAAATGAGAACCATCTCCCATTTTTTAATCTATATACTATCTTTTCCTCCTCTGTATCGATGAGACACTCTCCGTCTGCGAACTTAGAAACAAACGGAACTCTCTTCTCAAGATTTGGTTCTACAAGTACATTTTTCTTCTCGAACGATGGTTTTTCTTTTTGGAATGGATGAGGAGAAGATGCAACGAGAGGAAATATTACGCTTGCATAGATTAGAATCTTTTTGCAGTCATTTATCTTACTCATTTCATCCCTCTTAAGTTGTGGTAAATGGTATAATATAAGAAAACATTAAAAACCTATCATTCAACACAAATAACTTAAAAATCCTTCCTGTTGTAATACTTTCTGTGATATCTATGGGAGGAAAAGCGGCGGTGTATATTGAAAAAAAACCGGAACTTAGAATGGAAATTAAGGTTGATAAAGAGGAGTATATCGTCAAATCTCCTAAAATTAAAGACTACGAAAGCATTCCGGACTGGACGAAATTACCTTTACCACCAAAAACAAAAAAGGAAAGAAACAAGTTTTTCAAAGAACTGGTAGAAAAATATGATGTGAGCATATACAAGAAGGACGGAACAAAGGTAGAATCTCCATCTGATAAGTTGCTCATACGTGCTGGCCAAAAAATTTATCAAGAAGCACTAACAAAACATATTACTGAGGAAGCGAAAAAAGGATTAGAAAAGACATTCGGAAAAAAATAGGGGGTGCGATGAGAGCACTCATTATCTCAAATCACAAAGGCGTTACAGATAAAGAGATTATCGTAATAAGGAAGACATTAGAGCGTGCTGGCCATACAGTGAAATTGGCTTCGCTGACGCGCAATTCTATTCTTAGTAAAGAAGGAACCGAATTCAAACCAGATTTTGCAATCTTTGAGGTAAATCCGGATTTCTTCAACGCTGTTTTTGTAGTTGGAGAAGGAGCAGCAGAGCTTGTGGGAAGAAGGAATATACTTTCAATTGTGAGAGCAATTGCCTTGAGGGGAAAGATTTGCGGAGGAATAACCAACGGCCCGCTTGTTCTTGGTGCTGCAGGGATTCTTGGTGGAAAGAAAGCAACAGTCTATCCAAAAAGAGAGGCGATAAAGGAATTAATCCAAGACAATGCAAAATATTCAAATGAGCACGTCGTATCGGACGGGAACATCGTGACTGCAGATGATCCGGAGAGCGTAGAAGATTTTGTTAAGGAAATATGTCTGGTTTTACAGAAAGCGTGAGATTACCAAACATTGTTAGCCACCCAATAATCCATCCGGCTTCTTAACTGCCATATCCGCCATTTCTTCTTGGATGTCTATACCAGCCTCTAGAATTCCTGCCGTGAGAAATTCTTTGGATTCTTTTTTCCAAGGAACGCATCAGGAACACCAACCTCAGAGCCAGTGAGAACTATCTTACAATCTGTATTGTCAAAGACAACTGTAAAAAACGCATCCACACCTGTACCTTGGAACATCTGAGCTCATCCTTCACTGCGGAACTATCAATTCCAAAAGTCCTGCTCTCTATTCTCCCATGCAAGCAGTCCGCCAGCTTCGTGGATTATAATACCTCTTTCAGGGCTGTACTGTCTCGTGTACATACAGGTTATGGGATACCAAGTATAACCCCTATCGGCTAGCCGACCATTAATATACGGTCCTCTCCATTTCACCTTCGAGAAAACATTATTTTCGTCGCAATAACCACTGTGGCCGTAGTAGTACTCAAGAAAAACAGCAGCTCGGGGATTAAGTTTTCCATATCCTTTATACCCTCGTGAATCGTCAAGGTGGATGGTACCAATTTCAGTAGTAACGTTTGTTTCGGTATCTGTTATCGTTCCTCTCCATAGTTCCCCTTCGCTATCTATCCCTATGCTCTCTACACGTAAGAGATACTCTGTTCCAGGCTTCCATGCATACATACCAAGCGCCTGTCCAAAATTACCTTCACCTGATTGAGAATGAGTAGCTTTTCCACATTTTATTAGATCTGAGGAATTGAAACCGGTAGAAACGCATTCGGCAGTCTGGCTTTGATCATCTATACTCCAAATAGAAAAGATGGCACGGTCTTTTTCAAGAGAGCCATCTCTTTGTATGCCTATGTATCCTCCCTGGCCAACCTCAAACGAGAATGTAAAAGCTGCAAAAATTCCTACGTTCTCTTCAGGTCGTTCTAACCATGTGACATAAATTTCAATAGAATTAGTGCTTTCTTCATTATAGAATTCATAATCTGTGTAGGCCCCAGGCCCACCTCTTGTTTTTTGACAGATACCTATAATACAGTTACTCGCTGCACAATCACTGTTGTATATGCATTTTTTTCCATGTGCACATTTATAGGGACAGACGCCTCCGCAATCAATATCAGTTTCATTATTGTCGTATAGTTCGTTTTCACATGAAGATTTAATCTTTGGTGGTACTTCAATCAATTCTGTCTCATTTTCAACCGTCTCGTCCAGCAAAGTCTCGTAGTGATTTTCTTCAGAGTCAACAGAAGATGCATTGGATTCGTTCTCAAGTAATTCGACGTCTTCATATTCTTGTTGCGGTTCGCTCTCTGATATTTCTTCAGCAACAATACGAGAGTTATTATCTAAATAAGGCGAAGACAGCGAAGGTTGCTCCTCTGCTGTCTTTTTCAAACAACCGTAAGCAAGTAAAAGAAGCGTAACAAAAAACACAAGGATTAATTTTTTCTTTGTCATTTTGCTATTACTCTGTTGAATAATTCTTTTAAAAGCCTACTGTAAGGTTTGAGTGTAAGGGCCAAGGGGATGGTGAATTTTGCAGTTTTAGCAGTTGATTTAGCAACTAAGAGAAATAATTATGCAACAGAGTACATCTAATTTTAAACTACCTCTACTTTTACCTTTTTTCCAAAGACCGTTGCCCTACATCTTTCAGAATAGGTAGTCCCTTTGCTAGACGCGTGCTAATTTTTTTCTGCCGGTAAGATGCGATTGATGCTATTAAGAGAAATGCGAGTGATATTCCTGTAAATGCTAGAAAGATCGAAAAGATCTTGCCAATATCTGTTTTTGGTACAACATCGCCATAGCCTATAGTGGTTATCGTGGCTGTGATAAAATAAATCGAATCGATATAACTCCAACCTTCAAATTCGTGATAAAAAAGTGTCCCGATTATGTAGAGGATAATTAATACAGAAATCTCGATCAATATATCTCGTTGCGTATTTTTGTTATTCGCCATAGTTATTACAATATTTCATAAACGCTTAAAAATCTGCTGAAAAGTCTCAGAAATTTTTGTTTGACATCCCATTTGGTGCTTTTCAAAAAAGCATAAAATTTTTAACCTAAATCTTAGTATTGGATACGTGATGACCATGGGAGAAGTTTTTAAAATAATAGAAAAAAAAGAAGCAAAATTAATAACAAAAACAAGCTTTGGAACGAACAATGAGTATGAAGTCCGTATAGCAAAGCTCTGCACATCGAAAGAGATTTTAGATAGAGTGAAGGACATATCAACAAAATCGAAAGCGGAAAGGAAAAAGTCTTATCTTGAGATTGCAGATGAGTACATACTAAGTGAAGGACTTGGAGGAATCTATAAAAATGGTAAGAAAATAGAAAATCCAAGTGACTCGATGAAATTGAAAGCAGCTATGGCGCTAGTTGGTGAAGCAAAGAGGCTTTGGGCTAGAGAAGAAAAAGAAAGATTAAAGCGAGTTTCAAAATTTAAAGAATATTGATTTTTATGATTACTATAAGACACGAAGGATGTATATTATGTGCAGGATGTGCTTCTGTTTGTCCAAGGGGAGCGCTCGAATTGGTAGGGAATAAAATAGAATATTATCCTGAAAAGTGCATAAACTGTGGAGCCTGCGTTAGGATTTGTCCTGCAGCAGTGATAACACTAAAAAAGGAAGCAGGTGGCGGAAAATGAAATCTGATTATGACGTAGTAGTTATAGGTGGAGGGCCAGCCGGTTCTTCTTTTGCTAGGGTTGCTGCAGAGAATGGAATGAGCGTTCTTATAATAGATAAAAGAAAAGAGATAGGCGTTCCTGTTAGATGCGGAGAAGGACTTGGAGCGCGAGAGGTTGTTGCACAGGGGCTAGAGATTCCGAGACGAGCGATTTCAACTGATATCTACGGAGCAAAGGTTGTCGCACCGAATGGAAAGGAGATTATTTGGAAGGAAGAAGAGGTAACGACCGGTTGGGTTCTTGAAAGAAAGATATTCGATAAGTGGCTCTGCGAACTTGCAATAGATAAAGGCGCAGAGGTGCGGACGTATACGAGAGCGCTTGACCTTGTAAAAGAAGATGGAAAGATTGTAGGTGTAAAGGTTGCGCAATGGGGAAAGGACGAGCATGAAATACGTGCTCCCCTAATCGTTTCGGCTGAAGGGATGGAAGCACACATCGCAAGAAAAGCAGGATTTGATACTGTTCACCGTCTCTATGATGTCGATACATGCTATCAATACGAGATGAAGCCGTATGATCATGAGAACCTGATTGAACTTTATTTTGGAAATAAGATTGCACCACGCGGCTATGTCTGGATTTTCCCGAAATCCGATAGAAGGGCGAACGTTGGCATTGGAATAGGAGGAAATCTTACGAATGGCGATAAGAACGGAATCCCAGGAGCAGACCCAAAGAAGCTGCTCGATGAATTCATAGCAAATCATCCGCAATTAAAGGATGCGAGTACGCTTGACGATTTTGGTGGAGTGATAAGTGTCGGCGCGCCGCTTGATGAATTCGTGAAGGATAATTTTATGGTGATCGGTACAGCTGCAAAGCAGGTTGACCCAATTCATGGGGGCGGCATCGCCCTTGCGATGGAGTGCGGAGTACTAGCTGCAAATGTTGCGGTAAAAGCAAAGAGTAAAGGATACACAAAACAGTCTCTTATGGAGTATGAAAAAAGATGGAAGGAGACAGCTGGAAAAAAGGTAGCAAAAAGACTTCTCCTTAGAAAGGTTTTAGAGAAATTGAACGATGATGACTTGAACCACATCTTCAATAGCATAACACAAAAGGATCTGAACGATGTTATGGCTGGCAATTTTGCAGGACCGGTAACAAAAGTAGTTGCAGGAAGACCACAGCTCTTGAAGGTGCTGAGTGCGCTAATTAGTTGATGATTAGTTGATTACTTGTTGTGAACAGAGACGCAGACAGAATTCTTACCGTCCTCTGTATCAGAGAAGCATCCGGTATTCTCACTAGATATCTCGTTTTTGGAACTGGTGATGTCTATCTTTATATTATCCTTTCCTATATTTAGGAAAAGTTCACCATCTTTCACTTTAAACGAAACATCGCCGCTGAATTTCTTCGGTGCAATAAAGGATAGAAGCGAGAGCTCATTATTTTTATCTATCTTTGCCGCAACCAGGAAGATATGCTTTTTGTTCGCTTCTCCACCCAAAAATACAATATCATTGTGAACAAAAAGCTTTGATTTTCTACCTTTGATAGTGCGATTGGGTCACCTATTTCATTCTCCTTTATGCCGGCAGAGGATAGACGAAAGGACACGGCCCTTTCGTTCTTGTTCTTTGATTCGTAAATAACCATGCCTGTTTTTTGGTTCAGGCTGCACATTCCGCCACTCCATTTCGCTGATAGCGTTGTTTGG
>Ga0136652_1000753_pt1 | contig 14892 bp, 7 predicted proteins | sample ConPoolayeEmetaG_FD_94864 | JGI IMG/M metagenome (GOLD analysis project Ga0136652, IMG submission 94864) | Hot spring microbial mat communities from California, USA to study Microbial Dark Matter (Phase II) - Cone Pool mat layer E metaG... ...
AACTATGACTGTGCTCTTCTTACCACATTTCAGGCATCTGTACTCGTATATTGGCATATTTTATAATTAAAAAATCCCAGGAAAATTGTCAAGAAGTATTGATAATTTGATTCATTTGAAATTATCATGATTTTTTGTTAAATTTTTTAATTAAGCTAATATAAAGGAGAAAAATTGAAAGGAGTTAGTATGAGGAATCTCTCAATTATAGGAATCACTATTCTAATCTTTTTATCCCTTAGTTTTGCCCAGATAAAAGAATCGGGCGTTATTCAGGGAAATGTCTACGATAGTAAAGGGAAACCTATTTCAGGAGTTACTGTTATTCTCACAGGGACAAAACTTATCGGAGGAACAAGGGAGCTCCTTACCGATGAAAATGGTTTCTACAGATTTTCTGGAGTTCCTGCGGGATACAGTTACGAATTAACAGCAAAAATGGAAGGTTTTGAAACTTTAACCAAGAAAAATATCTTTGTTCACGCTAATTCAACCCTAACTGTTGACTTCACCCTTTCATCTGCTCGAGTTTTTGAAACAGGTGCTATTCAAGGAACCGTTAATGACACCAATGGGAACCCGATCTCAGGAATTTCTGTCTTTCTTAATGGTTCAAAAATGACTGGTGAATCTAAAAGGGTTGTGACAGATGATTCTGGATTTTTCAGGTTTTCTTTAATCCCTGTTGGTTCTGACTATACTGTTTCATTGAAATTTGGAGACCAAGTCCTTGATAAAAAAGAGCAGATTTCAGTTTTTGCAAATGCGGTGACTAATTTAAATTTCTCGGTAGATACAGGAGTTATTCAGGGAAATGTTTACGACATCGCTGGAAACCCTCTTCCTAAGGCAATTGTAATTCTTGAAAATTCAAGAATCTTTGAAAAACCGAAGACAACCTTGACAGATGCAAATGGATCTTTTAATTTTACATCGATCCCTACTGGATTCAGTTATACAATTAAAGTTCAGCTTGATGGTTTTGTACCCGCTAAAAAGGAAGGAGTTCCTGTTACTCATGAATCTCAAGAGATGATAAATTTTAACCTTGAAACAGTAAAAGTTGCAGAGGAAAAATCCTTAGAGTCACCTGTGGTTCTTGATTTAAAGAGCTCTTCTCCTACATCAAACATTATCTTTTCAAATGATATTTTAAGAAATATTCCCAACCCTCAATTCACCACAAACATAATAAGACTTGCTCCTGGTGTAACCCCCTCATCAGATGCTTTTGGAGGTGCAAGCTCCTCTGCTAACTCCTATATGATAGATGGATTGGAAACTTCAGATCCAGAGGGTGGAACACCATGGGTTTTCATGGATTATCAAGCAATTCAGGAAGTTCAGATTCTAAATTCCGGTCTACCAGCTGAGTTTGGAGGTTTCACAGGAGGCGTCCTCAATGTAATAACAAAATCTGGGGGGAACAAATTTGAAGGATACAATGAGTTCCTCTTTCAGGATAGTGATTGGGTATCTGATAATTTAAAGAAATTCAAGCCAGAAGAGCTTTACAATCCAAGTCCTTTCAAGATTAAAGATATAAAAGATTTCTACAAATCTAAATCAGGGGTTACAGATTTCAATATTCATTTTGGTGGTCCACTAAAAAAGGATAAACTATTTTTCTTTGTAGGAACCCAGTATTATCAATCGAGGAATTTCCCTTCGGGTTTTGATGACCCGACCAATGAGGGTGTTGTATTCAAACAACCAAGGTTATTCTTGAAAATTTCTTATCAACCCAGCCAAAAGGATAGAGTCTCTGGATTTGTGGAGAATGACCAGTACAATGGCTTAAATGTTGGAGCCTCCTATAATATAGCTAAGGAAGCAACAGTAACTCAAATGGCTCCTGAATGGGTTTTCAATATAAATTATACCCATAATTTTACTCCAAAGACTTATCTCGATGTAAAACTTGGTGGGTTCTGGGGTTATTATTATCTTGAGCCTTCATCAGGAAGGGATAAAATAGCCTATGTAGATGAGTATGGTTACAATACTTCCAATTCCATGTGGTGGTATATGGCTAACAGATTCAGAACCCAGGTTAATGCCCATCTCTCCCACTATGCTGACAACTTCATAAAAGGCTCCCACGATTTCAAGTTTGGAGTTGAGATAGAGAAGGACTGGAACCAGTCCCTTTACGGTTATACAGGTGCGGGAGACTCAAGAACAGGTCTTCCAAAATCAGCCTGGATTCTAACTTTTGAAGGCATTCCTTATCTTGCCTATCAATGGGAAGGATATGACCAGCATATCTCCCTCACAAGATTTTCAACCTTTGCCCAGGATTCATGGTCTATTTCAAGAAGATTTACAATTAATTTAGGGTTAAGATACGATATTTTCCGAGGTGCAATAGTTGACAAAATGTCACCCTTCTCCTCTTTCTTCTCAAAATCTGAAATTTACTGGCAAACAATCCCTTCAGGAAAAGAAGATAAACTTGGTACAATTTATAAACCCTCTGGAATCTCACCAAGAATTGGTTTTGCCTTTGATATTCTTGGAGATGGGAAAACTGTTGCAAAAGCTCATTATGGAAGATACTATGAAGCTCTTTTTGCCGCATCTTTTATGATGGCTGATCCAAGATATAAGGATTCAAGAAGGTATTGGTGGAGTGGAACAAGATGGATTGAGGATGTTGAAGGCTTCTATCCATGGTCTGAGGGAAAATATTCTGTTGATCCCCAAATAAAGCATCCCCATATGGACGAGATAACATTTGGTATTGAGAGGGAGATTTTCAAAAATGCAACAATTGGATTAGCATTTATCCAGAGAAATTACACTGATATGATTGGAGCTATCTCTGACGCTGAATTTGTTAAGAGGGAAGTTCTTGATGTTGGACCTGATGGATTAAAGGGCACTGGAGATGACAAAAAAGTTATAGTTTATGAGCAGTTAGATCCTGGAAAGGAGCATTTCTTGATAACAAATCCTAAAGCAGGGATGGATAATGTCCTTCTTGATAAAGACCCTTACAGGAAATACACTGCGTTTGAATTACTCTTCAATAAGAGATTTTCTGACAGGTGGCAACTAATCTTTTCCTATGTTTATTCCAAGACAAAATCCAATTTGGATAACGATTGGGATACAAATACTGGAAATACAACATTTTTTGAAAATCTGAATTACCAGATAAATGCAGAGGGAGTTCCAACTGTTGATCCAACCCATCAGATAAAGATCCAGGGCTCATATGTTCTTCCCAGGTTTGGAATCCTTCCCTTTGATTTTCAGATAAATGCTTACTATTTCTACCAGACTGGGAATACCTACAACCGAATCTTCACCTCCCCTTACTACCATAAGAATAGCAGGATAAGACCCTTTGCGGAGCCAAGAGGCTCAAGAAGACTTGATTCTTACAATAACCTCGATATTCGTCTTGAGACCCAGTTCAATCTATTCGGTGGTAAGCTTGGTTTGATGTTTGATATGTTCAATGTTTTCAACTCCGCAGGAGTGAGAGGAAGATATGTGAGAACAATCTACAGAGATCCAAAGGCTTACCCAGGTGTTGACCCTGCTTTCCTTGGTTCCCAGTTTGATAGAATTACAAGCATTGACCAGGGAAGATCATTCAGATTGGGTGTTAGATATAGCTTTTAAAAATTGTTAATTTAAAGGGTAAAGGACTAAGGGCTCTTTAATTGTAAATATTAAGCTTTCCCAAAATTTTACCTATTCCCTCACCCTCCCCTTTATCCCCTCCTGTCAAGGGAGGGAAATGTTAAAAACGATAACAAGGGAAAACTAAACTATTACCTTCAACTTTTAATAATAGAATTTCTTGAGAATTCTATCCTTGTGCTGGACTTTTTCTGTGAGTTTATCCTTTTTCTTCCATGCAATTTCAGTAACTATTGAATTAATTAGAACTGAAAAGGCTGAAACAGAGTTAGTATAAAGAATGTTTTCGCTCGGAACAACAAGAACCAGATGTGAAAAATTGGAAATCGGAGCGAACTTATTATCAGTTATACCGATTATTCTAACCCCTAAATCCCTGGCAAGATTTGCGATTTCAAGGGTATAACGGGAGTAAGGTGGAAAGGATGATACAACAAGAATGTCGTTCTTATCTATCGCTGTTATTTTTTCTTCCACAGGAGCATCACCCTCATCAAGGGAATGAGCCTCTTTCTCCACCTGATTTAAAAGATATGCAAACATTCTTGAAAAGATGGATGATATTCCCATCCCAAAGGTAAAGACCCTCTTAGCATTTTCAATTTCTCTAATTACTTCTGTAAAGGTATCCTCGTCAATGGAATTTAGCAGTTTATTAATATTTTTTATATCCTGCTCAGCAACCTTTATCAAAGATCTTCTTCCTTTGAGGTTCTCCTTGACAAGTTTAAATTTCTCCACAGGAGAGAGTTTCTCTCTGATTTCCTCTTTGAGGTGATTTTTAAATTCCTGAAAACCTTCAAAATTCAGTTCCCTTGCCAATCTTGTAACTGTGGCTGTGCTGACTCCAGCCCTTCTTGCAATTTCCTGAATTGAAATAAGGGGAACCTCCTGCCACTGCTGGGTGAGAAAAACAGCAAGCTTTCTTTTCCTCTTCGGTAGCTTTTCTATTACTTTTTCTATTTCAGATATTAGTTCTGTCTTCATAAAAACATTATAACATAAAAAAAAATTTAAAAAAAGAAAAAAATTTGACATTTGGAAAAAATGACAATATAATTTCTTCGTAAAATTTTTTTGGAGGTTTTGGATGAACCAAAAAACATCTAAAAGGTATTGGAATTTGGGGATTTCTCTTTTTGCAGTTCTCCTCTTTCAGTTCAACCCCATAGGACTCAAGGCTTACAAGTACTATGTTGTAGGAAACTCAGGTGATGTTGTCAGAACCACTTCCCCAGGTTTAATGCTGATGGGTGGAGGAACTGATGTGGACGATGCTTTTCGCTGGATGATTTCAAAATCAGGAGGCGGAGATTTTGTGGTTATAAGATGCTCTGGAACAGATGCTTACAACCCTTACATTTACAGTCTTGGAACAGTTGATTCTGTTGAAACTCTCATAATTACAAGTAGATTAGATGCAGGTAAAAGTTTTGTTATTGACAAAGTAAAGAAAGCTGAGGCTCTCTTTATTGCAGGTGGTGACCAGTATGACTATGTCCGTTACTGGAAAGGAACACCTCTTGAGGATGCAATTCATTACTTGAGGGACAGAGGGGTTCCAATTGGTGGAACATCCGCAGGAATGGCAATCCTTGGAGAATTTCTATTTTCAGCAAAAAATGGAACAGTTTATTCCAGTGAGGCTCTTGCAGACCCTTACAACAAATACATGACCCTTGACAGGGACTTTCTCATTCTTCCCTATATGGAGAAGGTTATTACTGATAGCCACTTTGTGACAAGGGATAGGATGGGAAGACTTATGGCTTTCATGGCAAGGATAATAAAGGATGGCTGGTCTTCAACGGTTAAAGGAATTGGTGTTGATGAGGAAACTGCTGTTTGTGTTGAGGGGAATGGCTCAGCATCTATAAAGGGAAAGGGATACGCTTATTTCCTCTATTCATCAAAGGTTCCTGAGGTTTGCCAGCCAAAGACTCCTCTGACATTTCTTAATATACCTGTTTACAAAGCTGGAAGTTCTGCAACCTTCAATCTATCAACATGGACAGGTAGTGGAGGGGTTTCCTACACAATATCAGCTCAAAATGGTGTTCTCAGCTCAACCCAGTCAGGAGGGAAAATCTACTGAAAATTCAAAATTTTGAACATGTTCAAAAAATTGAACATTTTTTACATTTGCCAGAAAAAAAAACTAATATTGAAGCCATTTTTCACCCCCTTGAATTCTGGCACGATATTTGATATTAATCTTATTGTGATTTTTGAAAGGAGGTGATGGATAGAGAAGTTGAGAAAAAAATTATAAAGTAAGGGCAAAGGGTTTTGGGTAAAAAATTTAAAAAAGGAGGTAAGATGAAAAAGTTTTTGATTCTTTTCCTATCAATCTTAATGGTTTCCTTTGCGTTCTCCCAGATAAGGGAGACAGGGGTTGTGCAAGGGAATGTTTACGATGCTTCAGGAGCGCCCCTTCCTGGAGTTTCAGTAACCCTTGCAGGACCAAAACTCATTGGTGGAGCAAGAACAACCGTAACTGATGCCAATGGTTTCTACAGATTCCCATCTGTTCCTGTTGGTTCAGATTACACTGTAACAGCTGAACTTGAGGGATTCACAACAGTTAAAAAAGAACAGATTACTGTTCACGCCAATGCTACAGCAGTTATAGATTTCAGCCTTGAAATGGCAAAGATTGCAGAAGAAATAATAGTTGTTGCAACTCCTCCAGTTGTTGACCCAAAAACATCCGCACCAGCAGCAAATGTTGTTGTCACTACAGAGCTTTTGAGAAATATACCAAACACACAGTTTATGACAAATATAATTAACTTGGCTCCTGGAGTCACACCAGGCTCCTATGCTTTTGGAGGCGCTGGTTCCTCTGCCAATGCCTATCAGGTTGATGGAGTTGATGTTTCAGACCCTGAGGGTGGAACACCATGGTTATTCATGGATTATCAGGTAATTCAGGAAGCTCAGGTTCTTGGTGTTGGTCTTCCTGCTGAATACGGAGCATTCACAGGAGGGATTCTCAACACTGTTACAAAGTCGGGTGGAAATGTAATAGAAACTTACAATGAGTTCCTCTATCAGGATAAAAATTGGATTTCGGACAACTTAGGAAAATTCAGAGAGGATGAGCTTTACAATTCAAATCCAAAATTACTCAAAGAAAGAAATCTAACTGCAAAGGATATCTACAAGGCAAAGCTCGGACTGTTTGATGTTAATTTTCATCTTGGCGGTCCATTCATTAAGGATAAGCTATGGTTCTTTGCAGGTGCTCAGTTCTATCGTTCCCAGAACTTCCCATCAGGATTTCATGACCCAACAGGAAGAGGTGTAAAATACAACCAGCCAAGAGGATTCTTCAAGCTCACATACCAAATAAATGAAAACAACAGATTTTCAGGATTCCTTGAGCATGACCAATATTGTGGAGTCAACAGAAGAGCTTCCTACAATGTTGCCCAGGAGGCAACAGTAACCCAGATTTCTCCTGAATGGGCATTTAACTTTAACTTTACCCATATATTTAGCCCAAAGACATTCCTTGATCTGAAAGTTGGTGGATACTGGGGATATTACTATCTTGAACCTGAATCCGGAAGGGATGCTATAGCCTATTATAATGAGTATGGGTACAACACTGGAAACTCTCCATATTGGTATATGGCTAACAGATTCAGAACACAGGTTAATGCCCATCTATCCCACTATGCTGACAACTTCATAAAAGGCTCCCACGATTTTAAGTTTGGAGTTGAGATTGAAAAGGACTGGAACCAGTCCCTTTATGGATATACTGGTGGAGGAGATCCAAAGACAGGTCTTCCAAAGTCTGCATGGATATACACAGACAGGGGAGAACCTTATCTTGCCTATCAGTGGGAAGGATATGACCAGCATGTTTCCCTATCAAGATACACCCTCTTTGCTCAGGATTCCTGGACCCTTTCAAAGAGATTAACAATTAACGCTGGAGTAAGATACGACATATTCAGAGGAGCTATTGTTGACACAATGGAACCCTTCTCATCCCTATTCCCCAAATCTGAGAAATACTGGCTTGAACCTGCTCCTGGAAAACCAAAGGAACTTGGAACAGTTTACAAACCAACAGGACTTGCTCCAAGAATTGGATTTACCTTTGACCTCTTTGGAGACAGAAAGACAGTCTTGAAAGCCCACTATGGTCATTACTACGATGCAATATTCGCAATGACAATCATGCAGATGGATCCAAGGTATAAGGATTACAACATATACTTCTGGACAGGTTCAAAGTGGGTTCTTGATGCCACTAACCCCCTTTCAGAAAACAAATTCAGGATGGACCCTGATATAAAGCATCCTTACATGGAGGAGATAACAGCTGGTATAGAGAGGGAAATCTTCAAGAATGCATCAATAGGAATAACCTATATCCAGAGAAACTACAAGAACATGATAGGTCCTGTGACAACAGGAACCTTTGTTGCTAAGACTGGAACAGATCCTTTAACTGGTCAGCCCTTCACAGCCTGGAACCAGATAGATTATGGAGACCAGCTCTACATAATAACCAATCCAAAGGCTGGAAAATGGACAGTAACAATTGATGGTGTTCCCTACAATCTCCAGACATTACTGGATAAGGATCCCTACAGAAAATATCAAGCTGTGGAACTTCTCTTCAACAAGAGATTTTCCAACAAATGGCAACTCCTTTTTGCCTATCTTTACACAAAAACCAAATCCAATGCTGAGGCAGGCCAGGCTGTAAACACTGGTGCAACATCAATGTATCAGGATCTCAACTATCAGATATTCACTGATGGAGTTCCAACTGTTGATCCGACCCATCAGATAAAGATTCAGGGCTCATGGATACTACCTCGATTTGGAATTCTTCCCTTTGACCTCCAGTTGAACGCTTACTACTTCTATCAGACAGGAAATACATATACCAGACTTGTCAGAACACCTTCTCTATACCAGGGTAGAAAATGGATCTTCGCTGAGCCCAGAGGTTCAAGGAGAGTTGACAATTACAACAATCTGGATATAAGACTTGAAACCCAGGTTCCTCTCTACAATGGGAAGTTGGGTCTGATGCTTGATGTGTTCAATGTCTTAAACTATGCTGGAGTTAGAGGCAGATATGCAAGAACACTATATAGAAACCCGAAAGATTATCCTGATATTGACCCCATCTACCTTGGTCAACAATTTGGAAGAATTAATGGAATTGACCAAGGAAGAAGCATAAGGATCGGAATCAGGTACTCCTTCTGATTCTCTGCGGATTATATTTAAAGGGAGGGGCTTATAGCCCCTCCTTTTTTTATTTTACAAATCATTTTTTAAACTTTATTGAAAGAAATTAAAAATTTGAAAGCTGGAATTATTTCAATCTCCTTTTCATTTATCCTTTCCCTTCCTTCCTTATTGTAGGAAACAACATAACCTTTTTTTAGTTTAAACTTCCTTAGAAAATTGATCAAGCCTTTTAAATCTATCTTCCCAAATTTAATCTCTATTGGTATTGGTTCTTTCTCAAATAAGATACAATCGACCTCATTCTTTAAAGGATCTCTCCAGAAGAATTCTGTTTTGACTTGGTTTATAATGAGCCATTCAAACACCCTTGACCTCGAATAATTATCTTCTCTAAAAAGAAGATCAATTGAGATTATCGAAGGATAATATTTTTTCAGTTTTCTCTCTACCTTCCTTCTGCTTTTTGAAAAATTATAGAGTTTTCTAAGAAGAAAAGACTGCTCAAGGTATTCTAAATATTTTGCAACTGTCTGCCTCGAAAGCTTAAGCTCCTTTGAGAGCTCAGAAACTTCTACAAGTTGTCCAGGCTCTTCCATAAAAATATTGAGTAGGGACTCAAGACCTGAGAGATCCTTAATCTTAAAGAGATTGGGAATATCTCTGTAAACAACCTTTTCAACAATACTCTCTTTTACATATTTTTTAATTATTTCCTTTTCGTTAATGTCAATAAGTTCAGGGAATCCGAGGGTTAGAATGTATTTATCGAATAGATTTTGCAATTCCCTTTCATAAAGCGAAAGGGGCTCAAATTTAAAATTTTTAAAATAAAGGAACTCTCTAAATGAAAGGGGTTCTACTTTGAATTCAAAAATTCTTCCTGCGAGCGTTTCTCTTGATTTTCTCCTTATAAAAAGAGATTCTGAGCCAGAAATTATTATTTTTGTATTCGGTTTTAAAACATCATAAATTCCCTTTAACTTGTCCTCCCAACCCTCTAATTTTTGTATTTCGTCTAACAGGAGTAGTTTTTTCCCCTCCTTAAAATTAGTGCCCATAATCCTTTCATACTCCCTTGTCAAATCTCTTATTTCAATATCTTTAATCTCGTCAAAGGAGTAATAAAGGATATTTCTTGGAGGAAAGCTTTTTTCTATAGCATCTTTAACAATTTTCATCATTATCGTCGTTTTACCTACCCTTCTCAAACCTGTAATGGCTATTATCTGGGGGAGAGTCATAAATTTTTTTATTTTTTCATATACTTCTCTCCTTTTAAAATCAATTTTAAATTCCCCCTTCCACCATGGGTTCAAATCGAGAAGAATTTCTTTAATTTTTGCCATTTGCAATTAACATAAAATTAATTTTGCGTTAATCATAGTTAACACAAATTAAATTAACATATTTTTTTCTCAATTTCAAGCTCAACTTGCAATGCAAAAATTTATGAAATACAATCCTTCCCATTGACTTTTTCGCTCCAATAGAGTATAAAATAAGTTTAAAGGGCCCGCTAGCTCAGAGGGAGAGCACCTGCCTTTTAAGCAGGGAGTCGCTGGTTCGAGTCCAGCGCGGGTCAGTTGCCCCCATCGTCTAGGGGACTAGGACACCGCTCTTTCAAGGCGGCAACACCGGTTCGAATCCGGTTGGGGGCGCCATTAATTTTTCAGAGTCTTAATTATGAAAACAATTGGAATCCTTGGAGGAATGGGACCTGAGGCAACTCTCCATCTCTTTAAGCTTATAATTGAAGAAACTCCTGCAAAGAAAGACCAGGAACATTTAAAAATTGTTATTTACAACAATCCAAAAGTTCCTGACAGAACAGCTTTTATCTTAGGTAAAGGAGAATCACCCCTCCCTTTTCTTATTGAAGGAGTCGAATTTTTAAATAGGGTTGGTTCCGACATAATTGTTATGCCATGCAATACTGCCCATTACTTCTACGAAGAAATTTCAAAAATTGCCAAGGGTAAATTTTTGCATTTATTGAATGAAACAGCAGAAGAGATAAGAAGAAAAAACATAAAAGAAGTTGGTATTCTTGCAACAACAGGAACTTTGAAAACAGGTTTATGGCAAAAAGCTATTGGGGAAGGTGTAAAAATTATTTATCCTGATGAGGAAGCCCAGGAGAATATTGTAATGGAGGCAATTTACGGAGAAAGGGGTGTAAAGGCTGGATTTAAAAAGAAGCCAAAGGAATTGCTCGTTAAGGCTGGAAATATTCTTATTAAAAAGGGAGCAAAAGCTATAGTTGCAGGTTGCACAGAAGTCTCAATTGTTATGGAAAGAAATCCTTTTAATGTTCCCCTTCTTGAGCCCTTGAAAATAATAGCAAAGAAAACTGTAGAATTTGCTCTAAGCCAGTAAAAATTCTTCAGTATTTTCTTATTGCAAAAATTATAAGAAAGATTGCCACACTACCTCTCAAAACAATTTTTGATAAAAGAGGGGATCTTTCCTTTAGCTTGTTCCAAAGATAAGAAGTGAAATAGACAAATGTGGTTAATCCTAAAAATACCAATGAAGTATTAAGAAAGCTAAGTTTGTTGGGAAAAGTCTTTAATAGGGTGGGTATCGGAAGAACAGAGCCAAAAAGAATTATAAGATGAAGCCAGTAGGCATGGAGGGATTCAATTCCGAGGGTTTTAATAGGTCCTGCAATTGGAATAAAGACTTTTTCAAGAAAATAAAGGAAAGAAAAGATTATAAGTATTGAGCCCAATCTCATAAAAAATATATTGGGTGAGCCATACCAGAAATTGAAGGAATTTCCGTATATTGAAGCAAAGAAGTTTCCTGTTCTTGAGCCAATAAAGTAAAGTGTAATCCCAAATATAGCAAGGGCTATAAGGAATGTCCTCCCTTTATTCTTTTCATTTAATGAGAAGAAAACTGATGCTGTCAAATATCCGAATAAAAGATAGGCTGACCAGTGAAAAATTGGATAGGGAGAGAGATAGCCTTCTGAAATCGGGAATTGTTTAAAATAAGATTCAATACCAAGGGGGAATATCGGAAAATCATAATTGAGAACAAAGGGTGTTGAAAATAGAATTAAAATTGATAGTGTTAAGATAGCCCAGTTGAATAAGGATTCCTTCCTGAAAATCAAAAATAGAAATTGCAAAATCAGAAGGGAAACTCCAATGCACTGAAGAATATCTGCTTTTAGAAATTCTCTCATTATAGCTTCATTTGAGGAAAGGGTTTTTCTGAGAGAAAAGAAGGGGAGATGAAGCCAGTATCCAACAAAAATTATAAAAATTATCCTCTGGATTCTCGTGAAAAACTTTTTGTTAAGTTTTAGAAAATCCTCTTTGTGTCTTCTAAGAACTATTGAAAAAGAAACTCCTGAAATAAATAGAAAAATTGGACCTGTAAGCCCATCTAAGAAATTAATAAATGAGTTTTTAAAAAATGAGCTTGTAGGAAAAAGAAGGGCACGGAAAACGTGCCCTTCAATCATTTTTATTATTGCTAAACCTCTGAAAAGGTCTATGAAAAGGAATCTTTTACCTTTTGTTGACATCTTTTATTTTAGCAAATATAAGAGAATATTTCTATTTTAAAAATTTGCCTTTTGGAGATTTCTTATATATTATAATTTCCTGTTTTGGAGTTTCAAAATGTTTTTCAATAGAAAAAAAATTTTGGTTTATCGGCTTATGATTTTTACAATCCTTTCCCTCCTGTTTAATTTCTTAAAAGGAGGTGACTCAAGAAGAATCCTATGCAGGATTAATGAAGGAAGTAATCCTGACCTATTCTTTATGACTCTTGGAAATGTCAATACTCCAGTTGCAGATGGCTTCTACGAACCCTTAATGGATGAGGTTGTTTTGAAAGATGGGGAAATTATCAGAAACTACTTTAAAGATATTCTTGGGATTAAATATTTTAAGCCAATTGATAAATCAAGATTTCCCTTGCCTCCTTCAGGATGGTGTTCTTGGTACTATTACTATCAGGAAATAAATGAGGACGAAATAAAGAAAAATGCAAAATGGATAGCTGATAATCTCAAAGATTTTGGAGCCCTTTATGTTCAGATAGATGACGGATGGCAGGGGAAGGGTCATGGGAGCGGAGATAACAGAGACTGGGAGACTGTTGATAGAAGATTTCCTTCTGGAATGGATAAAATTGCAAATTTCATAAAGGGACTTGGACTTAAACCAGGCATATGGCTTGCTCCCCATGGACAGAGTAGTGATGAGTTTGTTAAAAAGTGGAAGAATGTTTTTTTACTCAAACCTGATGGAAGTTCAGCGTCTGAAACTTGGGAAGGGAAGTATCTTGTTGACCCTTCCACAGAAGAATCCCATCAATACTTGAAAAATCTCTTCAAAAAACTTTCCGATTGGGGTTACGAATATTTTAAGATTGATGGTCAGCCAATTGTCTTAAGGGAATACAGGGATAAATTGAAATTTATGAAAAATCCAGGAGAACCTGAAACCCTTTACAGAAAAACCCTTGAGTCTATCAGGGAAGCAATAGGAAATGAAAGGTATCTTCTTGGTTGCTGGGGTATACCCATTGAAGGGATAGGTATAATGAATGGTTCAAGGACAGGAGGGGATGTTGTTCTTGGATGGGAAGGTTTCAAAGTAGCTTTAAAAGCAACAATGGAATACTATTTTCTCCACAACATAGCTTGGTACTGCGATCCAGATGTGATGCTTCTAAGACCACCTTTGACATTGGAGCAGGCAAGGGCATGGGCTACATTGCAAGGAATGACAGGACAAGCTCTAATGGCTTCAGACAGAATGATGGATTTACCATCAGAAAGAGTTGAAATTCTTAAGAAAGTTTTTCCTGCTCTTGATATAAAACCAATGGATCTTTTCCCATCGAAAAGGAATAAGAGAATATGGGATCTGAAAATAAATCATTTAAACAGAAATTATGATGTTGTGGCTCTTTTCAACTTTAAAGAGAGGGAGAGCGAGTTTATCTATTTAAGCTGGAAGGAAATTGGACTTGAAGATGGGCCAATTCATATTTTTGACTTTTGGGAAGGTGAATATCTTGGAGCATGGGAAGGAGGATTAAGCATTGAGATTCCGCCTACAAGTGTAAAGGTTTTTGCCCTTTTATCAGATAATGGAAAAGTACAACTCATATCCACAAACAGACATATAACTCAGGGAGTTGAAGAAATTCTCTCTCTAACAACAAAAGAAAATTCCATTGAGGGGAAGAGTAAAGTAATAAGGAATGAACCCTATGAAATATCCTTTGTCTTTCCAAGGGGGAAGAATTTTATTTTAAAAGAGGTTTTTGCAGAGGGAACAAAATATTCAATTTTTAATTATCAGGGATGGGCAAAGGTGAGATTCTTTCCATCTAAGAAAGGTATTCTTTCTTGGAAAGTAAACTTTTCTCCTGCAGATATATACGATTACCCTGTTTCAAGACCTTCGGAGCCATGGATAGAGAAGGTATGGTTCGATAAAGTTTTGCTCAAATGGAATGATAGCTACTATCTGAATAAAGGCTACAAAGTTTATCTTGATGGAAAACTTCTTGGATACACTCCATTTAGTTCATTTATCATAAAAAATCTTGAAGCTCATAAGCTTTATAAAGTTGAGGTTCGGAGTGTATGGGAGAGTGGTAAAGAAAGTGAGGGAAGGAGTATAAGTTTCACCTTAAGTGATTTTCTTCCTGAAGAAATTTATCTGAGTGATATTGAGCCAATTTTTGCAAAATCTGGCTGGGGTAATGTCGAGATGGATAGAGCTGTTTCAGGAAGACCATTAATAATAAATGGGAGAAGATTTGAAAAGGGGATCGGAACTCACTCAGTATCTGATATTGAATATGAAGTAAAGGGGAAATTTGAATATTTAAAAGGGAAAGTTGGGATAGATGACGGGAACAGAAGTGATAAAGGGAGTGTTGAATTTATTGTTTTTGGCGATAGCAAGGAACTATGGAGAAGTGGTGTTATGAGGAAATCCGATGGGATTAAGGATTTCAATATTGATATAAAAG
>Ga0136652_1000755_pt1 | contig 14879 bp, 12 predicted proteins | sample ConPoolayeEmetaG_FD_94864 | JGI IMG/M metagenome (GOLD analysis project Ga0136652, IMG submission 94864) | Hot spring microbial mat communities from California, USA to study Microbial Dark Matter (Phase II) - Cone Pool mat layer E metaG... ...
ACCCTTGTCCTTATCTTAACACCATAATTTAAAAGGAAGGATGGGTCACCGTCTACTTTAATGAATACACCGACAAGGTCTGTATCTGGTCTATCTGGGTCTTTCTTCTTTTCAAAGGATAAAGCGAAGGGATTCTTCTCACCTTTTAGCCGGTCTGTTGGACCAATACCTTTTTCCCTAAGTCTTGCCTCATACCTTGCCTTTCTCTTCTCCATTCTCTGGAGTATTCTACTCTTTCTTTCAGCGTTTTTAGTTGTATCTTTGTCCAACAAAAAATATGTATCCGGAAGAGACCATTTTCCTTCTGCCTTGTATTTGTTTAAGACATCAATCAAGTCAGGAGAAAGCTTAGCGGCAATTGAACTTGATATTTTCGATTTAAAATCAGGTTTGAAATTTGAACCCCAGGATATAAAGAGAAGAGAAAGAGAAATCACAGAAAAAATCAAGAGAAACTTTTTCATAAATTAACCTCCTCAAAATTTAAAATCCCAAAGCCCCTTTACCAATATTTTTTAAAATTTTTTACACCTTTCTTTGACCACCTCCTTTCCTTATAGAAAGCTCAAATTCTAAAATCATTGTTTTATAAATTATATTTTTTTAAAAGATATGTCAAGTCCAATCTTCAGAAACCGATTTTATTCTGAACTTGCCCCAAAAATCCCTAGTTTTTATCCTTTTATCACGACAATAGGTTTCATTTTTGCAATTTTCTTTGATATGGAAGCTCCTACAATTGAGTCAACAACAAGGGAAACATCCTTGTAAGCCTCTGGCATCTCCTCAACAACAGTCTCTTTATCAGATGCTCTGACAAGGATTCCCTCCCTTTCAAGCTCAGAAACTATTGATCTTCCCTGGGCTCTCTTTATTGCCTGATGTCTTGAAAGAACTCTTCCTGCTCCATGACAGGAAGAACCAAAAGTTTCTTCCATTGCTTCCTTTACTCCTGTAAGCAAATAGGAATACCTTCCCATATCTCCAGGGATTATAACTGGCTGACCTATATCCTGATATTTTTTTGGAATCTCAGGATGTCCTGGAGGGAATGCCCTTGTTGCTCCTTTTCTATGAACAGCAACTATCCTCTTTTTCCCATCAATTATATGTTCCTCTTTTTTAGCAATGTTGTGGGCAACATCGTAAATCAATTTCATACCGAGGGAACTCTTTGATATTCCGAGAGCTTTTAAGATTGCTTCCTCTGCCCAGTGCATTATAATTTGCCTGTTAGCCCATGCAAAGTTTGCAGATGCTGACATTGCCTCAAAATAATCCCTTCCTTCCTTTGAATTAATAGGTGCGCAGGCAAGCTGTTTATCAGGGACATTTATACCATACTTCCTCATTGCATTTCCGAGAATTGCCACATAATCAGTTGCAACCTGATGACCAAGACCCCTTGAACCAGTGTGGATCATAACAGTTATCATGTTCTTTTCAAGTCCTAAAGCTTTTGCGATTTTCTCATCATATATTTCCTCTACAAATTGAACCTCGAGGAAATGATTCCCTGAACCAAGAGTCCCCAATTGATCCCTTCCCCTTTCAAGGGCTTTTGTAGATACTTTTTCAGGATTTGCTTCAGGGATTGAGCCATTGGACTCTATAAATTCAAGGTCTTCAGGACTTCCGTAACCCTTCTCCACTGCCCATCTCGCCCCTTTTTTTAAAACTTCCTTGAGTTCATTGTGAGATAGGGTTAAAGAGCCTGTCGAGCCAACCCCTGTGGGAATATGTCTGTAAAGGGAATTTACTATTTCCCTCTCCTTTCCCTTTATATCTTTTAGAAAAAGATTCGTTTTCATTAGTCGAACACCACAATTTATGTCAAATCCAACTCCTCCAGGAGAAATCACTCCATTACTCCAATCTGTTGCTACAACACCTCCTATTGGCAGTCCATAACCAAAGTGGATATCTGGCATTGCAATTGATGCCTTGACAATTCCAGGTAAGGATGCTGAATTTATAACCTGTGTGAAAGCCTGTTCTTCAGTCTCAGAGATCAATCTCTCAGAGGCAAAAATTATTCCAGGAACCCTCATTAGGGAATTTGTTTCTTTTGGGATCTCCCATTTGAAATTGTTTATTTTAATAAGGTTTTTTCTCATTTCAATTCTCCTAAAGATCAAAAATTATTTCAACCTTCCATTTATTATTATGCCTTGAAATGTGGAGGTTATGCAAGGTCACAGCTTTGATTAACCTTTTAACCGAGCTCATAGGAAGCTTTTCGCCAAAACACTTTGCTTTAATCGAATTTTCCTTTATTTCAAGAATATCAAATCTACCAAAGATTATCTTTTCTGTTTCAGAAATATAAAGGAGCTCTGATAACCACTGAAAAAGGAGAAAATCCATATCGTGGCTCTCAATATATATATCCCTTTCTAATTCAAGATTTATATTTTTCCTCTCAGTCATTAAAAAAAACATTCCCTTTGCTGAATCTGAAAACAGACCTTCAAGGGAATCAGCTTCTACTCTAATTCCAGCATCAGCGGTAGTAAAAAAAACAGAAAACATTGGTCCTTCGGCTAAACAGTTAAAGTTTCTCTAATAAAGATTTGATAAAAGATTTTACCTTATCTCCAATATCATCTCTTTTTAGGGAAAGTTCTATTGTGGCTTTTATGAATCCAAATTTGTCTCCTGCGTCATATCTTTTCCCTTCAAAAATAAATCCATAAACTTTTTCCTTTCCTAAAAGACCTTTAATAGCATCAGTGAGCTGGATCTCTCCCTTTGCTCCTGGTGAGGTTTTTGAGAGAGAATCAAATATTTTGGGAGTAAGGATATATCTTCCAATAATTGCAAGGTCAGAGGGAGCGCATGAGGGGTCAGGTTTTTCAATCATATCCTCTATCTCAAAAAGTCCATCTGAAATTTGCTTTCCCTTCACTATTCCATAGAATTTTGTCTCTTCAATTGGGACTCTTTCTAAGGCTAAAACAGAGGATTCAAACTTTTCAAAGATGTTGATCAACTGCTTGATACAAGGAACTTTAGAATCGATGATATCATCCGCAAGGACAACTGCAAAGGGTTCCTCACCAACTATCTCCTTAGCCATTAGAACTGCATGACCAAGGCCAAGGGGAATTTTCTGACGAACATAGAAAATCTTTATTAGATCTGAGATTCTTTTAACCTCTCGAAGGGCTTCAAAATTCCCCCTTTCTTCAAGAAATATCTCGAGTTCTCTGTTGTAATCGAAATAATCCTCTATTGAATTTTTCCCTTTGGAGGTAACAATAATTATATTTTCAATCCCAGAATTAACAACCTCTTCAATTCCATACTGAATCAGGGGTTTATCGATTAAGTTGAGCATTTCCTTTGGCTGAGCCTTTGTGGCGGGAAGGAACCTTGTGCCCAATCCAGCTGCTGGAAATACTGCCTTCTTTATCATAAAGAAATTATATCATAAAAGAATTTCTCGAACGATGCCCCAATCCCTTTGCATTTTTTAAAAAAATTAAAAATAACCTCTATTTAGTTTTTTCCAATCCTTTATTAGAGCTTTGAAGATTCTTGATGTCCATTTCAGTGTTTCTTTTATATCTCCCGATGTGTCTATTATGTAGTGGGCATATTTCAATTTTTCCTCATTAGGAAGTTGAGATGTTATCTTTTTTAAGGCGAGTTCCTTGTCAATTCCATCCCTTTCCATCAATCTTTTAAGTCTAACTTCTAAGGGTGCATGGGCTACAATTATTCTGTGATAAAAACCATGAAAACCAGCTTCTATTGTAAGAGCTGCCTCTGATACAAAGATTTTCACCCTTCCAGTTCTTTCAAGCTCCTCAACAATCCTCTCCTTTTCCTTCAAAACAAGGGGATGGATGAGATTGTTTAGAAATATTCTTTCTTTTTCTGAATTGAAGATAATCTCTCCAAGCTTTTTCCTGTCTATTTTTCTGTCCGGAAGGATTATAGATTCACCAAAATGCTCAATAATTTTTTCCCATGCAATATTTCCTGGCTCCATCAATTTATGAGCTAATTGATCCGAGTAGCATACATAACAACCTTTTTTTTCAAAATATTCAGAGATTACAGATTTGCCTGTTGCAATTCCTCCAGTAAGGGCAACCTTCAAAATTTTCATGGATTAAATATAGCCAATCTTTCTGAACCAATCAATTGCCCTTTTAATTGCATCTTCAATCGGAGAGGGTTTATATCCAAGCTCCTTTTCAGCCTTCTCTGTGCTTACAAAGAAACTGTATTTAGCCATCTTTATACCACTTAATGGGATTGATGGATTTTTCTTGAAAATGTAATAAGAAAGAAACTCTGAAAAGTAGGCTCCTGAAAGGGCGAAGAGAGGGGGAATTTTTATTGCAGGAGGGGGAGCCTTTGCAATCTTAGCTATCTTTTTTAGAAATTCCTTTATGGTTAAATTTTCTCCCCCAAGGATATACCTTTCCAAAGCTCTACCCTTTTCAAGGACAAGGATTATTCCCTTTGCAACATCTCTTACATCAACTGCATTCATTCTTGCATCTGTGTAAAATGGTAGGATTTTTATAACTCTCGGAATAAGGCAGAACTGAATTGGCTTTGTTTCGTATTCTCCAACACATAAAGTGGGATTCACAATAAAGATTTCCAATCCCTTTTCAGAATATTTTTTGACCTCTTCCTCCATAAGGAATTTTATCCTGTGGTATAGACCTTTTACCTTTTTGAAATCAAAGGGGATTTCCTCCCTTCCTATTCCATCCTTATCCTTCCAGATTGTTCCTATTGAGCTAACATAAAGTATTTTTTTTATTCCTGAAATTAAACAAGAATCCATAACATTTCTAATCTCATTCAATGCATTATTAATCTCCAAATCTTTCTTAATCGAAAATCTTGGATAATAGCCTGCGCAATGGATAGTAATATCGCACCCCTTCATTCCTTCTATCAAAGTTTCTTTATCCCTTATGTCACCTTCAAAAACTTCAAGATTTAGCCCCTGAAGAAGTTCTATTTTTGATTTTTTCCTTACAAGAGCCTTTACTTCATATCCATTTTTCAAAAGTCCCCTTGCTGTATGATTCCCTATCAAGCCTGTAGCACCAAGTAAAAAAACCTTCATGAAATAATTATAAGCATTGTTTTAAATTATTCAATATTTTCATGGATCTATCTCAAAATTGGGAATATAAAAGGAATGTTTGTAGGAACAGAAAGAAACATTATGGCTGACTTATAACATTCTTTTCTTTAAAAAATATTCGGAAATTTGATTTTAAAAGCAGGAGTAATTAAAATTTTGATATGAGTATTGGATTGAATAATGATATATATTACAAAGGGGTGAATCTCCATATCCAGACAGAGCTCAAGGGAAGTCCTCCTTCCTATGTTGAAACCTTGATTTATAAAAAAGGGGAAATTGTTCATGTAAAAAAATCTGAAATAAGTGAAGCAGACAGAGAATCCATTAGAAAATTTGTGGAAAATCATCACAGGCAGGTTATATTTGAAATAAAAAAAGGTAATTTCGACTCACTCCTCTGGCCTGCTGGAGAGCCATGGCTTGATGACCTTGTTATAGATTTTTTGAAGGAGCTTCCCGAAAAAGGTCTCAAAATTTTCCTTTTCCCATTTACTATAATTCCAGCAAAACCTCCAAAGGTGAAGATTTATCTCCAGACGAAAGAGAGTGTATCTGGCATCCCTGTTCCATATACAAAAATTAAGATATCGATAAAGGACACTTCAAATTCATGGGATTTATGGGAGGGCTTTACAGACAAGGAAGGAAGGGCTGAGGTTGAAATTGATGTTCCAAAAGACTCAGAACCCAGATTCTTTATTGTTATAAATGCTGAAAAGGAGCATTTTGGTTACGATGAGATAAGGAAACTAATCCACAAAGTATGAATAATGGAGAAATTTGTTATCTTAGATGGAAACTCTCTAATTTACAGGTCCTTTTATGCAATTAAAAAATTATCCACAAGAGAAGGTTTTCCCACAAATGCAATTTATGGTTTTTTGAGCACCCTTAGAAAAATTATAAAAGAAATCGAACCCGAATATTTATGTGTTGCAATGGATGCTGGCGGGAAGACAGTAAGACACGAGGCTTATGAAAAATATAAGGCAGAAAGGCGTCCAATGCCACAGGAACTTCAAATCCAAATTCCATGGATTAAGAGAATTATCTCTGCTTATAAAATACCCCTCATTGAGATACCGAGCTATGAAGCTGATGATATAATTGGTTCAGTTGCAGAAAAATTCAGGAAGCAAGGGTTTGAAATTATAATTGCTACAACCGACAAGGATCTCTTTCAGATTGTAAGGGATGGGATAAAGATTTATAATCCGGCCAAGGATATTTATCTTGACGAGGAAGGAATTGAGAAGTTTTTTGGGGTAAAGCCTTCTCAGGTGGCTGATGTCCTTTCCCTTTGGGGAGACTCTACTGACAATATTCCTGGTGTTCCTGGTATAGGAGAAAAGGGAGCGAAGGAACTTATAAAGGAATTTGGTTCAATTGATAATCTTTTAGCAAATCTTGAAAATGTGAAGGAAAGATATAGGGAGCTCATAAAAACAAATCTTGAATCCCTACTTATGAGCAGGGAGCTTGTTAAAGTTAAGACTGAGCTTGAGATAAGTTTTGAACCATCTGATTTTAAAATGAAGGAGGGAGATACAAATGAATTGAGGAAAATCTTTGAAGAACTTCAATTCAGTTCCCTTCTGAAAGAGCTGAATTCCATTGAAACTTTTGAAAAAGATTATAAGATTATTATTGATAAGGAAGAACTATTTAAAGTTATTGCTGAGATTAGAAGTAAAAAAAGGGTTTCTTTAAAGGTTGGAACAAACTCAAAATATTTAGTGGGAGCTGATATAGAAGGAATTTCATTTTCAACTGAGACGAATAAAGCATTTTATTTGCCCTTGAGAAATGGATACATTGAAAAATCAAAAGCTTTAGAGCTTTTGAAGGATATTTTTGAAGATGAATCAATTGCAAAAATAGGGCATAACATAAAGTTTGATTATATTATCCTTAAAAGTAATGGGATAAAAATTAAAAATATTCAGGATGACACAATGATTCTCTCTTATCTTCTTAACCCTAACAAAAGAAGTTACACCCTTGAAGAACTTGCTGCAGAATACCTCTCCCTTAAAACCAGATATTGTATAGAAAAAGAAAGCGGAAATTTCTTAGAAATTTTGGGAATTGAAAAAATGGCTAATTACACCTGTGAGGCTTCAGATTTGGTAATAAGTTTAGCAGGAAAGTTGAGGGAAAAAGTTAGAGAAGAGTATTTGGAGAAGGTTTACGAGGAGCTGGAATTGCCTTTTATAGAAGTTCTTGCAGAGATGGAGTATTCAGGATTTAAAATTGATAAAAATTATATTTCTGAATTTTCAAAATTTCTTGAAAGAGAGCTGGTAGAACTTGAATCGAAAATTCACAAAAATGCGGGAGTAGAATTCAACATAAACTCTCCAAAGCAGGTTGCAGAGATTCTCTTTGAAAAACTAAATCTGCCTGCAATAAAAAAGACAATAAAAAGTAAAGATTTTTCAGTGGATTCAGAAGTTTTAAAGGAGCTCTCTCCTGCCCATCCCATAATACCTCTCATTCTTGAATACAGGACTCTTTCAAAGTTAAAATCTACCTACTGTGATTCGATTTATTCTTTTATAAATCCGAAAACAGGGCGACTTCACACCTCCTTCAATCAAGCAGGGACAGCTACTGGTAGGCTTTCCTCCTCAGAGCCAAATCTTCAGAATATACCCATAAAAACTCCCTTGGGAAAGAAAGTTAGAAGAGCTTTTGTTTCAGAGGATGGCTACTCTTTCCTTTCATCAGATTACTCCCAGATAGATCTGAGGATTTTAGCCCATTTCTCCCAAGACCCTGTTCTTCTCTCAGCCTTTTGCAAAGGAGAGGATATCCACGAGAGGACAGCGTCAGAGGTCTTCTCTGGAGAACTTCTATTTTCCCCTGAGGAAAGAAGAAGGAGAGCTAAAATTATTAACTTTTCCATAATTTACGGAACATCACCCCTCTCCCTCTCAAAGGAACTTGGAGTTTCAGTTCAGCAGGCAAAAGAATTCATTGAAAGGTATTTCCAGAGATATAAAAAGGTGAAAGAATTCATTGATAATGTCATAAATGATGCTTGGAATAAAGGTTATGTAGAGACAATCTTTGGGAGGAAGAGGCATGTTCCAGAAATCAGAAGTTCCAACAGGGGTATAAGAAATTCAGGAGAGAGAATTGCGGTAAATTCAATTATTCAAGGCTCCACGGCAGATTTGATGAAAAAGGGAATGATAGATGTATGGAATTTTATAAAAAAAGAGAATCTACATTCAAGGCTAATCCTTCAGATTCACGATGAGATAATTCTCGAATGCCCTGATGAGGAAGTAGATTTTGTGGGAAGAGAAGTAAAAAGAATTCTTGAAAATGTTATCTCTCTAAGAGTTCCTTTAAAAGTTAATTTGAACAAAGGAAAAAACTGGGAAGAGGTGTAAAATGAAGATAGGAATAATCTCAGATACCCATGACCACAGAAATTATGTTAAAAAAGCGATGGAAATTTTTTCCAATGAGGGTTGTTCCTGGGTTCTCCATGCGGGTGATTATGTTGCTCCCTTCATAATTGAAGATATAAAAAATTTTAAATTTTCCTTTATTGGAGTATTTGGAAACAACGATGGAGAAAAGGAAGGTTTGATAAATGCAGTTTCTGGATTTGGACAGATTGAGACCCCTCCCTATTCTTTTATATTAAACGATAAAAAATTCCTCCTTATGCATAAACCATTAAAGTTGGAAGAGAAAATAGGAGAATATCAGATAATAATTTATGGCCATACCCACAAAAGGCTTGTTGAAAGAAGGGGTGATTCTTTGATAATAAATCCTGGAGAGGCTTGTGGATGGCTTTTTAACCAGCCATCCATAGCCATCCTTGATATGGGAAATGAAGAGGTTATAATTATAGAGCTTTAGGAGAGGAGCATGAGAAAAATTTCCGTTTTTTTAATTTTGCTTTCAATCTTAAGTTGTGCAACAGTTCCAGAAAAACCCTATGAGGTTGATGAGTCAAAAATAGGGAAGGGTTTCAATCTTTTCAGCAAAAAGGATGAAATTGAGCAAGGGAAAGGGTTTGCAAAGGAGATTGAGGCAAAATTAGAATTGCTTAATGATCCATATGCAGAAAATTACATTTCAGAAATCGGAGAGACCCTGATCAGGAATTACAGAAGGCAGGAGCTTGTATCCGGTTATGAATACAGATTCAAAATTGTAAATTCAATGGATGTAAATGCCTTTGCAACAATGGGTGGTCAGGTCTGGATAAATAGAGGTTTGATTGAAAAATCAGATTCTGAGGAGGAAATTGTAGGGGTTTTAGCCCATGAAATAGGACATGTTGCAGGAAGACATATATCCCATCAAATTTCGAGACAGCTTCTTATATTGGGAATTGTTGGATTAGCTTCAGCAGTAATAAAGGATGAAGATTTGAAATCGATTGTTCAGATTGGTGGAGGTGCTTATCTTTTCTTCTCCACCTTAAAATTCAGCAGAGACAATGAGAGGGAGGCAGATTATCTTGCCATTCAGATGCTCTACGACAGCGGTTATAACCCTTTAGGAATGAAAGTATTCTTTCAGAAACTCCTCGAAATGAAGAAGGGAGGAATTGAACTTCCATTCCTCTCAACCCATCCAACAACGGAGGAGAGGATTATGAACATAGAATATTATATCTCAAAGCTCCCTCCTAAAAATTATAAAAACCCAAACAGAAAGAATTTCCTCTATGTAAAAAGACTTCTATCAACATATCCTCTGCCTGAGAAGAAAGAAAAATAATGATTATGAATTAGCCATTTATCCATGATATTTCGATTTTGAACCTCCTGTGGTATAATTTTTGTCGTGAAAAGAAGGGTTCATGTTATTGTTTATGGTAGGGTTCAGGGTGTTTTTTTTAGGGACTTTACAAGGAGACAAGCTCATAGATTTGGGATAAAAGGATGGGTAAGGAATTTAATGGATGGAAGTGTTGAGATTATGGCAGAAGGGGATGAGGACAATTTGAAGCTTTTCCTTGATGAGGTTAGGAAGGGTCCTCCCCTTGCTGTTGTTGAAAACCTTGATGTAGAATGGATGGATTTTAAAGGAGAATTTCAGGATTTTAGAATTACTTTCTAATAAATAAGGAGGATTTAATGAGAAGGATTGGAATTCTAACAGGTGGTGGTGATTGTCCTGGGCTAAATGCAGTAATAAGAGCGGTTGTGAAGACAGCAGTTAATGATTATGAGATGGAGGTATTTGGAATTGAGGATGGATACAGAGGACTTGTTGAAAAAAGGGTTAGACCCTTGAAGGAGGAAGATGTATCTGGAATTCTTCCAAAGGGAGGGACAATTCTTGGCACATCAAATCGTGATAATCCTTTTAAATGGCTTACCTATAAGGATGGGAAAAAGGTCTACGAAGACTATTCAGATTTAGCAATTAAGACAATAGAGTACAATGAGTTGGACTGTTTAATAACAGTTGGAGGGGATGGAACACAGGCAATTGCTTACAAATTCTTTGAAAAGGGTATTCCTGTTGTTGGTGTTCCGAAGACAATAGATAATGATTTAAGTGGAACTGATATTACATTTGGGTTTGACTCAGCCCTTCAGGTTGCAACAACTGCCCTTGACAAACTCCATTCAACCGCAGAATCCCATCACAGGGTAATGGTAATGGAGGTTATGGGAAGATTTGCAGGATGGATTGCCCTTTACTCAGGTATTGCAGGAGGAGCTGATGTAATTCTTATTCCTGAGATCCCCTTCAACATTAAAAAAGTTGCTGAAAAGATTTTCCAGAGATTGAAATCAGGGAAGAGGTTCAGCCTTGTTGTGGTTGCAGAAGGAGCAAGAGAAGAGGGGGGGGAATATGTTTTCAGGAAAAAAGTAGAGGACCCTGATATGCCGGTTAGATTGGGAGGGATCGGCGCAAAGGTCGCCGATGAAATTGAGGAACTAACTGGAATTGAGACAAGGGTTACAATTTTAGGGCATCTCCAGAGGGGAGGTTCCCCATCTCCCTTTGACAGGATTCTTGCAACAAGATTCGGTTATCATGCTGTCCTTGCATGCAGAAAGAGGGAATTTGGAAAGATGGTTGCTCTAAGGGGTAATGAAATTGTTACAGTTGAGATAAAAGATATAATAGACAAGCCGAGAAGGGTTTCACCCGACTCAGACCTTGTGAAAATGGTAATGGCAACAGGAACCTCTTTCGGAATTTGAGGATTAAAAACTAACTCTTCAATTCCACCCTCAATTGGCTTGTTAATGCCTCCGGTTTTCCCCTTTTTAGAGGGGCGTTTAAAAGGATGGAATGTTTTTGTCTGAGAGGATTTTGACACTTTCTCTTTTCCTTCAATAATCTATTTTCTACAAATTCAATTGTGCGAAAAGTTGAGGTTTGTTCCTGTTAAACCTATTACGCAGTATACAATACCTCTATATGTTCGTAAATCTGAGAGGCAATACTCTCAATCCTTTGGTATTCAACCCTTGCATCCACTACATTTGCCAGTATTTCTTTTATCGCCATCTTAATTTTTGCCCTCAAAGTATCTTTTTTGTTCCAGTCAACAATCCTTACAAAGTTTCCTATTTTCTTTATAACTTCTTTTGCCACATATCTTATCTCATCCTCATTCTCAAAAATATCTTCTTTTAAAAGCATATCGTAAAAAGCAAGTTCTTCTTCGGTTAAATCCAATTTTCTTCCTTCATCCATTTTTTTCTTTATCTCTCTCGCAATTTCTATCAATTCATTAATAATCTCTACAGTATCAATCAGTTTTATATTATACCTTTCAATTAACTTTTTTAACATGTCATATAATGATTTATATCTGAAAGGATTTACCCTCATCCTCACTTTAAACTCATCATTTAACAATTTTATAAGCAAATCAATGGCATAATTTCTTTGTGGCATGTTCTCAAACTGGGCAAGAAAATTCTCATCGAGTATGGATATATCTGGCTTTTCTTTTTGAATCAATGAGAATATATCAAATGGCTCTTCTGCAGAAATACTCTTTGAAATCAATTGACTAATCTCATATTCAAGCTCTCTCGATATTTCTTTTCTCGATGTTGTTGAATACTTGATTATCATCTTTTTAATCATCTCAAAAAATCTTATATCATCTTTTATTTTTATGGTCTCAGGATGGGGGCTTGCAAGGGCATAAATCTTCTTAAGGGCAAGATAGTTTTTTATGAACTTTTCTTTCTGCTCTGCATTTTGTATAGAATTGTATGCAGATACGGTAAGCTGAGCAAGTCCCTCAGCACTCAAAGATTTCCAGTTTTTATAATCTAACCCATAAAACATCGACGAGACAATATCATATTTTTCTTTTAAAATACTTACAACCTGATTTATATCCGTTAGCACCTGTCTTATAGTTTCAATTGTATATTTGCTTAAAGACTTTCTTAAATCATCGGCAATTCCTATGTAATCAACGATAAGTCCTGAAGGTTTGTCTTTGAATACCCTGTTTACCCTTGCAATTGCCTGAACAAGATTATGATTCTTCATTGGTTTGTCAAAATACATTGTATGAAGACAAGGAACATCAAAACCAGTTAAAAGCATATCAACAACTATTACCATTTTTGGGTCTTTTCCTGGATTCTTGAAATTATTAAGAATTTCTTCCATTTCATTTTTATTTCTTATATGAGGATAAAACTCCTCAGGGTCTTTTTGTTTGTTCCCCGACATAATTACTTCAACAGAAGGAGCATTAGGAATTCTTTTTATTGCATCGTAAAGTTCAATTGCAACCTTTCTTGAAATAACAACGACCATTCCTTTTCCTTCAAGTTCCCGAGTCCTTTTATTAAAATGTTCAACAATATCCTTCGCTATCTTTTCAATTCTATCTTGATTCAAAATCAATTTCTCAAGTCTTGCATATCTGCTTTTGAGATGCTCTTTTAATTCTGGTTCTATGGATTCTGAAATTTCATCAAATTCCTCGTCAATAAATTCATTTGTCAAATGCAATTCCACAAGCCTTGCCTCATAATAGATTGGCACTATTACCTTATGTCTCAATGCTCTTTCCATTGAATATACACTTATTGGTTCACCAAAAACAAGATATGTATCCCTGTCCTGGAGTTCAATTGGGGTTGCAGTAAAACCCATAAATGAGGCATTTGGAATTGCCTTTCTTAAATTCTGGGCAAGTTCTCTATACTGGCTTCTATGGGCTTCATCAGCAATTACAATTATATTTTCTCTCTCTGTAAGCAATGGATACTCTTCAGATTTTAGTTTTCCAAATTTCTGGATTGTTGCAAATACTATTCCGCCTGGTGTCTTTTTAATTGTTACCTGCAAATCCTCTATACTTTCTGCCTGCTTTGCTATAGGCATCTGAGAAAATAGACCATAAAGCTGTTCGTCAAGATTTTTTCTATCAGTGATAAAGAGTAAAAGGGGATTTTCAAGTTCTTTTATTTTTAATGTCTTTCTTGCATAAAATAACATTGTTAAAGATTTCCCGGAGCCCTGAGTATGCCATACAACACCAATTCTTCTTTCTTCTGGTTTACTGCCTTCTATGATACATTTAACAGTCCTTTCAACTGCCTTTTTAACTGTATAAAACTGATTGTAGATAGCAATCTTCTTTTCAAAATTTTCTCCAACTTTTTCATAAAAAATAAAATCATTTATAAATTCCAATATATGCTCTTTTCTAAATAGCCCCTTAATTAAAACTTGAAGGGAAGTCAATTCTTTTTCGTAATAATAATACCGATAATAACCTTCTACAACCTCTTTCACCTTCAAATCATCATCACTCAAAATCCCTTCCCATACAAAAAACCTCTCCCAATCACTTGTTGGTGAACCATATTTTGTCTCATAACCATCAGAGGCAATAATAATCTGGGAATAAACATAAAGTTGGGGAATATCTTTTATCTTAGTTTTATGGTCTAAAAATGCATCTCTTGCTGTCTCATTGGCATTAAAACTTTTAAGTTCAAAAACTGCAACAGGTAAGCCATTTATAAATACTACAATATCCGGTTTTCTATATTGTTCTTTTTCATATTGATATTCAACCTTAAATTGATTTGCAACGAGAAACTCATTGTTTTCTATATTTTCAAAATCTACAATTTTTACAATCTTTGTCTTTTCTTCCTTGCCTTCTTTAAAAGTTAGTTTTACACCATTTGTCAAAAGCTCATAAAAAATCTTACCCTTCATAATAAAGTCAGGATGGTCAAATTCAATGACTTTTTTATAAACCTCTTCCGCAAGATTATCTGTAAGCCAGGGATTCATCCTTTTTATTGCCTCAATGAATCTTCTTTTTAAAACACAATGCCTGTATGATTCCCTTTCTCCATTATCTGGCGTAAGTTCAGAGCCATGAATGTATGAATAGCCAACTTCTTTAAACCAGTTTATAGCTGGTTGTTCAACGAGATAATCTTCGGTGAGGTTTGCGTGTTCCATATCTATCCTCCAGAATAAAATCCTGTTAATAACTTTATACTGCTTTTTGACAATTCCATATCTATTCCTGCCTTTTTAGCAAAATCGTAAATTTCATTTAAAAACTTACCAACATCAATTATTACTATTTGATTACCATACCTTTCCATTATCTTTCTAACCACACTTAAGTTTTTAGCAATGTCTAGAAGATAAAAAACTTTATAGTAATTAGTATTCTCTATTTCCTTTTGTATTTTATGCCTATCGCTGCTTCCTATTATCCCCGATTTGATAAATATAGCATACTTGTTTTGAATAAATA
>Ga0136652_1000757_pt1 | contig 14868 bp, 15 predicted proteins | sample ConPoolayeEmetaG_FD_94864 | JGI IMG/M metagenome (GOLD analysis project Ga0136652, IMG submission 94864) | Hot spring microbial mat communities from California, USA to study Microbial Dark Matter (Phase II) - Cone Pool mat layer E metaG... ...
AAATACATGAGAGCGTTGAGGATACTGAAGTCTATAAAGAAATTTAAAAATCCGATAAAAACAAAACGGGAAAACTGCTTTAAAATAGGGTATTTATCAAATAAGTCTTTTTGTTTTTTCATTTATTTTAGGAACTTTATTTTACAACTGTTATTTTTAATATCAAGAAATTTTTTAGGTTATCGGTTTCTTCATCTCTTCTTTGAGTTCTTCAATTTCGGGTGTCCATTCGTCGATTAACTCGTCCGTTACGTCGCTATCTAATTTTCCGTCTTTTCCTATTTTTGGTGAAGCCGATGCTTGGGCGAAATCGTCATTTTCTTTGGATGGTTCAACGGCAAATTTATTATTAGTTGATTTGAAACTCTCACCAGCTATCTCTGCTCCTTTTTTAACGACATTTTCAATGGCGCCCCAGATTGATTCTGAATCTCGGGGAACAACAATTGTTACTTCGTCACCGGGTTCGATTTTAAAGTAGGTTGCTGATGCTAAAAGTATTCGATAAGCTTTTCCTTCGGCAACAACAACATAGTTGCCAAGATCATCTTGGCTAACTATGCCAATCAGTCTTTTTCTTTCAACCGGACCAATTTGTTTATAGATGAATGACCCGTCGGAAGTGATAGTGAGCTTGAGCATATCACCTTCCACGAGTTTTGATTTTGATGCATAATTGGCTGGGACCGGATACTGCTTTCCGTCGGTTCCAATCATGACCTGTCCGTCAAATACACCTTCAATAATCTCTCCTTCAACCTCTTCTTCAATTGCAGGCGTTATTTTTTTCTTCTTTGGGGTGGTTCCTTCGATTTGAGCAAGCATTGCGCGTGCAGATTGGATGGTTCTTTCGGCATTGCTTATCATTTCTCTGATGGCTGCGATTTTTTGCGCTTTAAGCTCCTCTGATTCGTTATAGTTTTTACTTTTTGCCATTTGTTTATCAATGATGCGTTAAGCGGTTGATTTTAGGAATCATGCTTAGCGCTCAATTTTGTATTGCTTTTTGTATTACAGAATCATTATATAATTTGTTTCAATCTTACGCAAGGTTATTTTTTTTCTTTTTGAAATTTAATTAAATGGGTAGCAATAATTTATTAATTTTTGTATTTATAATTAATAAAGGTTTTTTAACTGTAAATAATTTAAATAAAAAAACGGCAGCAAGAAATTTAAAAATTCAAAAAATTAAAAAATTTGTGAAAAATCTTAAATAGTGGATAAACTGTGGGAAAAAAAGAAAAAATTGTTTTATTTAAGCGTCGTTGATTTTTGAATTCGAGTGTTGACGGATGTTTAATTGTGGCTTATAGTGTCATTAGAGTATTTAAAAGTGGATAAAAGTGGGGAAAAGTAACTCATTCTGTGAATAAAACGAATTAGAAAATTATAAAACGTACCCGATTTCGGATCAAAAAACCAAGTTATATTTTCTTTCTATTTTTTCCGACGCCCTAAATTTTTTACACCAGTAAGAAAAAAATCAAAGCAAGTGTTTATCGGAGAATACGCACATAATATTGATTCTAAAAAAAGAATAGCCATTCCTTCAAAATTTAGGGGGGAATTTTCGGGCAAGGCGGTAATTACTCGGGGTTTAGATCAGTGTCTGTTTGTTTTTCCCATGAAGGCTTGGGAAGATCTTTCGCAAAAGTTAGGAACGCTTCCCATAGGCGAATCGGGGACAAGAAGTTTTGTAAGGTTAATGCTTGCCGGGGCAGTTGACGTGGACATAGATAAGATGGGAAGAGTTTTGGTTCCCGATTATTTAAAAGAGTATGCCAATCTTAGAAAGGAAGTAATAATTGCGGGTCTTTATAATCGGCTCGAGATATGGGATTCAAAAAAATGGAATGAATATAAAAAACGGGCAGAAAAAAACACCGATGAGATTGCGGAACAGCTGGGCAAACTCGGTGTCTACTAAATTAGTCGTTGATACCTAAAATTGGTTTATAAATATATCTTAAAGTTAAAAATTAAGTTGATAATCCAAAAAGTAAGAAAAATAATTAACAAATAATTTTGATTTTAAGTTTTAAGATATATGCACGTTCCGGTTCTTCTTAAAGATGTAATAAGCTACCTTAATTTAAGAGCCGGTTCGGTGGTGTTCGATGCGACGCTGGGAGCGGGCGGTTACGCTAAAGAAATAATAAAAAAAATTGCTCCCAATGGAATCTATGTAGGTGTTGATTGGGACAAAGAGGCGATCGCCCGCTTCAAGGAATATACGCAAACTCAGCAATACATTCCGAAAAGAAATCTGTTTTCAATAAATGATAATTACGCGCAAATAGGGGAACTGCGCACCAAACTGGGGGTTCCATATTTTGATGCTGTTGTGGCAGATATCGGAATGAGCTCCGATCAAATTGAAAAAAGTGGTAGGGGTTTTAGTTTTATCCGAAATGAGCCGCTCGATATGCGATTCCACATTGATGAAAAAATTCCAACCGCGGCGCAGATATTGTCAGCGAAGACAGAGAAAGAATTGGCAGATATTTTTTACAAATTTGGAGAAGAGAAATTTTCAAGAAGAATTGCAAAGAACATTGTTGAAAGAAGAAAGGTGAAACCGATTTTAACCTCACTTGATTTAGCCAGTATTGTTGTAGGGTCGTATCCGGAAAGACTGCGAGGAAGAAAACCTCATCCGGCGACAAAAGTATTTCAGGCATTGAGAATATATGTAAATAGCGAACTTAAAAATTTAGAAACATTCTTACCGGAAGCGCTCAAAAATCTTGCTAGCGGGGGGAGGTTAGCGGTGTTGAGCTATCATTCGCTTGAAGATCGGATAGTAAAAAATTTCTTCCGTGACAAAAGCAAACAAAGAGAACTAAAGCTGATAATAAAAAAACCAGTTACTCCGAGTTATGAAGAAGTTATGCTAAATCCCAGGAGTCGGAGTGCAAAGCTTAGAGTAGCCGAGAAAATATAAATTATTAAAGAAAAATTTAATTAGATTTCATTTAATTAAATTTTTCTTTAATAATTTTTCAGCCGGTAATTAGTTAAAATTTTTTAATTAGTAGTTGAAACTAAAAATTGGCTTAAGAAAATAGTATTTTTTGGGGGGCGGCAAAAAAATGAGTCGTTTTCTGACAATTACAAATTCAACTTCAACAAGGATTGGTAGCAGGAAAAAAGCCCTAAACTCCGAAAAAGTTAAAATTGGCAAAATAACTCTTAACTTTATATTGGTGATTTTGATTTGTATGGCAGGAGTAATTTATATTTACGAGGTTAATCGGTTAGCCGTGCGCGGATACGAAATCAGCAGTCTTGAAAAGCAAATTCAAGAAATTCGGGAAGAAAACGAAAGAATCAAAATAAGAGCGGCGGAAATTAAATCTATGTACAAAATAGAAGAGGAAATGAAGCAAATCAATATGTCAGCTCCTAAAAATGTGACTTATATTCAATTACCCGGTCAAATGGCCATTAATAGATAATGTAACTTAAAATTTATTCCACCATCAGAATGTAAAAGAAACGAATGAAAAAAAATTTTAAGGAAAAAAAGGATCAGAAGCCTTTTGACTGGAGAATGTATACTCTGGTCATTTTTGTCTTAGTAATTATCATGATAATCTGCTGCCGTCTTTATTTTCTGCAAATCAAAGACTTTAATAAGTATAGCGCATTGGCTTACGGCCAGCACATGTCAGAGATAAAAATTGTTCCCAGGCGCGGGGAAGTTTTTATCAAGGATGGTGACGGCTATTATCCGGTTGCAGTCAATAAGGAAATGAATTTAATTTTTGCAGTGCCCCGCGAAGTCGAAAATCCGGATGAGGTAGCGTCAAAATTGGCTTCGTTAATTGAAATCGATTTAGACGAAGTTAGAGGAAAGTTAGCTGATTCTTCCGGTTGGTACGCAGTCATTGCCCATAAAGTTAATGAGCAAAAAACGGATGAAGTCCGTAATTTAAAAATTAAAGGAATTTATGACACGCCCGAGGATGAAAGATATTATCCGGCCGGAAATTTTCTATCGCACACGATTGGTTTTATCGGCTCCGATGGAAATGATGTAAAGGGTCGCTATGGCATAGAGGCCTATTGGGAGCCGGAGCTTAGAGGTGTTGAGGGCTTGGTGCTTGAGGAAAAAGATACTAAAGGTCGCTGGATTTCTGTTGGCAAAAGGGAAATTGTCAATTCGCAAAGCGGTTTAGATCTTTATCTTACTATCGATCATACTATTCAATATAGGGCCGAAATGGCCATTAAGAAAGCGGTGGAACGCCATCGGGCGCAAAAGGGAAGTATTATTATACTTAATCCAGAAAATAATGCGGTATTGGCAATGGCGTCTTATCCGGATTACAATCCCAATGAATTTTCCCAAGTTGAGGATATGTCTATTTTTGCTAATCCGGCAATTTCCGATGCCTATGAGTGTGGTTCGGTTTTTAAAGCTATTACCATGGCGGCGGCTATTGACACGAAAGCAGTAAGTGCCGAAACGACTTACTTTGATACGGGTTCGGTAAGTGAAGCCGGTTACACGATTAAAAACTCTGATGGGAAATCATATGGTTTGCAGACAATGGCACAGGTTCTTGAAAGATCGTTAAACACAGGAGCTATTTTTGCTGAAAAGCAAATGGGCAATAATCTTTTCTATCAGTATGTAAAGTCTTTCGGGTTTGGAGAAAAAACGGGTATTGATACTTCTTATGAAACTACAGGCAACATCAGCTCTTTAGAAAAATTGAAAAACATTAATGCCTACACTGCTTCATTCGGTCAGGGCATAACGGTAACACCGATTCAGTTGGCGCAGGCATTTTCTGCGATTGCAAATGGGGGAAAGTTGATTAGACCGAAGCTTGTGGAAAAAACGGTGGACGATTCAGGTAATGAAAAAATAATTCAATCTGAAGAGAAAAGGCGTGTTTTGGATCAGGAGACGTCAAGAGAACTTGCTAGGATGCTTGTCAGCGTGGTAAAAAATGGGCACGGAAAGTTAGCAGGAGTACCGGGATATTTGGTTGCCGGCAAAACAGGGACGGCTCAAGTGCCCAAAAAAGAAGGATTAGGATATGATGAGAACGTCCATATTGGGTCATTTGTAGGCTTTGCACCGGCCTATGATCCAAAGTTTGTTATGGTGGTGAGAATTGATTTACCGCAAGATGTTGAATGGGCCGAGTCGAGCGCGGCACCGGTATTTGGAGAAATGGCCAAGTTTTTGTTCGATTATTTAGGTATTGAGCCGACCGAGCCTTACACTCAGAAAGACGTTGAAAAATTTAATGCTACCCATGATTTATCCGTGTATGAAAGTTATAAACCTGAGGAAAAGAACATAGACGAAACAGTCAAAAATGAAAACGGGTCGTCGCAAAAAACGAAAGGCGATAAAAAAAGCAGGAAAAAATAAAAAATAAACAATGCGAAATATTTTAAAAAAAGTTTATTGATATGAAGTCAAAAAAAATAGTTATCTTAGAAAAAATCTTGAAATTTTTAGCCACCAAGGCGATTAGGAAATATAATCCTAAAGTAGTAACTATAACCGGATCGGTTGGTAAAACTTCAACCAAGGAAGCAGTTTTTGCTGTGCTTTCCAGAAAATACCGTGTGAGAAAGAATGAAAAAAATTATAATAATGAAATTGGTGTTCCATTGACAATATTGGGATTAAAAGGCGGCGGTGGCAATTTTTTTATGTGGTTAAAAGAGCTTATCAAGGCTACTATTTTTGTTTTTTCTCCAAAGCTTCATGATTATCCCCAGTTTTTAGTGCTGGAGTTAGGTGCTGACCGGCCGGGAGATATTAAATACCTCTGTCAGATTGTTAAGCCAGATGTCGGCATTGTTACTTCGGTGGGAATAAGTCATCTTGAGTTTTTTAAAACTCAAAAAGCAATTTTCAAAGAAAAGTCAACTCTAATCGCCAATTTGAGAAAAGATGGGCTCGCGGTGTTAAATTACGATGATGAATTAGTGCGGGAAATGGGAAAATCGAGCCGCGCAAAAGTGATTTACTACGGATTTTCCGTTGATGCTGAAATGAAAGCAAGCGATCTTTTTTTCGGATATGAAAATTCTCCAAATAATTCAAATAAAGAACCTTCTCAAACAATCAAAGGAATAAGTTTTAAATTAAGCTATCAAGGAACAACCATACCCGTTCGTTTGATAAATTCTGTTGGTCGGCCTCAAATATATACTGCGTTGGCGGCAGCTGCCTGCGGTATTCATTTTGAGATGAACCTAATTGAGATAGCCGAGGCGCTAAAAGAATTTAAACCTCCGCTGGGGAGATTAAATATAATCGAGGGAATTAAAAATTCAACCATTATTGATGACTCATATAACTCTGCTCCTCAATCGGCCAAGGAAGCTCTTGAGGTTCTTCGTAAAATTAAAGCCAAAAGAAAAATTGCCATATTAGGAGATATGCTGGAATTGGGCGAAGAAACTGAAAGAGGGCATCGGGAAATCGGAGCGTTGGCGGTAAAAGTGGCCGATATTATCTTTTTTATTGGAGATAAGATGGCCTTCGGCGCTGACGAGGCTATAAAAAAGGGATTTGACGGATCAAGAATTTGGTGCTACAATAGTTCTGACGAAGCTAAATTTGACATTCAAAAAAAAATCGAACCCGGCGATTTAGTTTTAATTAAAGGTTCACAAGGTATGCGTCTGGAAAAAATAACGGAAGAAATAATGAAAAATCCTCTTGAAGCTTCAAAGCTTCTTCCTCGTCAAACTCCTGAGTGGAAAAATAAATAAAAATAAAAAAGGCTTAATAAATACAATTACATAAAAAAGTTCAATAGGGTAATTGATGAGAATTAACGATTGTAGATAATAGGGAACAGGCGTTAGTTCTTTTCAAAAGACGGTGCGATTTCTCTCCGGGGGATCGCTTTTTTATTATTGTTCTTAATAAGGAGGGATTTATATGATCACTTTCCAGTGTTTTGTTTGCGGTAGAACTTGGAAGGCTGATCTTCCTGACAGCGGCCTTCCGGGGCGTTCTCACGGGCTTTGCGCCCAGCATGCAAAAGAGCTTCTTATACCGCTTTATCGTAAGCGGCAATTGAGAGAAGGGAACTTCGATTGTTTCGGGAAAGCCAATGGGTATTGCGACCAAATTAACTGCCTTTACCGAAACCTGTGTCTGGCACCGCCTGATGCTGTTGTTGATTACACTCCAATGCTGGCTCGCGTTTCTTTGAATAAGTGTAACCCTTAAAGGGGCAAAAAAGATGGGTGAAAACCATGTAACACATTAAAAATGGCCTTCGTTAAAATACGAAGGTCTTTACTTTATAGACAGGATAAATAAAATCCAATATAATTTTAATCGTCTTACTAATTGGCCCCATCGTCTAGAGGCCTAGGACGCCGGGTTCTCAGCCCGGTAACACGGGTTCGACTCCCGTTGGGGCTACAAAATGAAAATACCTCTTTTTTTGGTAACTTTTTCGATACATAAACTTTTAAGAGGTGCGCAAGTAATTAACCAGCGCAAACAATTCAGGCATCTGTCGGCATAGAATGTAATGCTGATAGATAAATTAGAGATGCAAAGTCTTTATAAAAGTCTATTTATACGTAATAATATTATCAATGCTACCCAAGCAATTCTGTCTGGTATTTTGGGCTACACGTTCCATTTTTTTGCATCCAGAAGACTTTCAATTGGTCAATATGGGGAACTGCAAGCGCTATTTTCTTTTTTTTCTATTCTGACATTTGTGGCCATGAGCGCTGTCAATTATATCGTCGTTAAATACGGCTCTGTTTTTGCCGCTTATAAGGATTATCGTGCTACAGAAGAATTTATTAATCAATTTAAAGAAAAAATTAAATGGCCAACCTGGATATTGACAGCTTTGATTTTTTTAATTTCACCCTTCATTGCCAAGTATCTTGGAATTTCCAATTACTGGAGTGTGGTTTTTTTTATGCTGGCGGCGCTAGCTGGCGTCTGGGGATCAATCTTTAGAGATTCTTTGCAAGCCTGGAAAAATTTTATCTCCGTTGCTTATCTAAATGTGTTAGCTAACGGAATCAAGTTAATAAGTGCTTTTATATTTGCGATTTTCTTTCCGAGTGTTGCTGGCATAGCTCTTTCGATGTTTATTGCGAATCTGTTATGGTGCAACATTTCAAGAATAACACAAAAAAATAATTTTGCCGTCTCAGTTGGGACAGCACCGGCCGAAAGCAGAAGAATTAGCTGGAAAGAGAAGTACTTTTCCAATTACAATTTTTTGGCACATCTTAAGTTGATATTAATGTTTTCAGTAGCAATTGCTTTAGTTTCCAATATGGATGTTATTATTGTTAAAAAAATAACTTCGCCGGATTTAGCTGGTTACTACGCGGCGCTTGTTGTTTTGGGTAAAGTTGTTTTTTGGATTAATTTTGCGGTGGTCGGAGTGATGCTCCCGGAAGCTTTTCAGAGTTCTTATTGTAAAAAAGGAATATCTGAAAAGAAATACATTGGGGCCTACTTGTTGATATTATCGGCGGGTTTATTTCTTTGCTTGGGCTACTATTTTTTTCCTTTACAGATTGTCGAAACACTTTTTGGCGAGCGGTACCAAGTGGTTTCAGACAACTTGGTTCTTTTTGGTTTTTTTGCCTTGGCGCTTTCCCTGTTAAATTTCGAATCGCATATTAATTTTTCAAGCGGGTCAAAGTCAGCCATTTATGTTTTGTCGGCGGTGGTTATAGCTGAAGTATTGCTTATTAGCCGATTTAGTGGGACTATTTCATCAATTGCTCTTTGTATCAATATTGCACTTTGGGTTGGTTACTTTTTAGTGTTTTTGATAAACTGGCGGCAGAGGCACTGCGAAAACCATTATGCCTAAATGGAGTTTTATTATACCAGTAAAAGAGATCAATGATTACGTTCGCGAATCAGTTGCAAAGATTAATCAGTTATCCAGGAAAGATTTTGAAATAATCATTTACCCGGATCGGGCCACCGAAGAAACTTTTAGTAGGGCTGTGCAGATTTCGAGCGGTCCGGGCAGTCCGGCAATGAAAAGAAATTTGGCTCTTCGTGACGCAAAAGGCCAGATTATTATTTTTATTGATGACGATTCTTACCCTAAAGAAGATTTACTTGATGTTCTTGAAAAAGATTTTTCTGATTCGCAGGTTGCGGCGGTAGGAGGGCCGGGGGTTACCGCGCCGAATTCAAGTTTTTTACAGCGCGTTTCCGGAGCCGTTTTTGAAAATCAATTAACAGGAGGATTTCCAGAAAGATATGTTCCTTATGGTGAAAAGAGATTGGTGGACGATTGGCCGACGGTTAATTTTTCAATTCGAAAAGGTATTTTTATGGCGCTTGGTGGCTTTGATTGTAATTATTGGCCGGGCGAGGATACTAAGTTAGGACATGATCTTTTAGTGAAATTAGACAGAAAGATCTTATACAATCCGAAAGCAATTGTTTATCACCACAGACGTGATAGTTTTAAAGAATATATTATGCAAATAGCCGGCTACGGGCTCCATCGGGGATTTTTTGCAAAAAAATATCCGAAAACGTCGCTTAGATGGAAATATTTTATTCCCAGCGCTTTTGTATTTTTCATTTCTTTTGGAGGTCTTTTAAGCGTTTATTCAGATAAAATTTTTTGCTTGTATAAATTGGGTTGGATAGTTTATTTTTTGGCGCTTTTTGTGGCTTATTTAAGTGTTCTAAAAAAGGAAAAAAATTTTTTATTGGCATTTTTTACTGTTTTTTATTCTATCGCGACTCACATTGTTTACGGTTTAAGGTTTGCTCAAGGATTTTTATTTACCAAAGAATTAAAAAGTCGCCTAAGATGAGAAAACTTAAAGTAGCTATTTCTTTTCCGCCACTTTTTTCTGAAAAAGGTGTTCCTTTGCTGAGTCAAAATAGACAGTTTCAATGGTTTTCAGATCCAACTTATATTTATCCGATAATTCCGGCTTATGCAGCTACCCTCTTAAAAATAAATGGTTATGAGGTCATTTGGGACGACGCGATTGCTGAAAATTTAACTTATCAAAAGTGGAAAGAACGGCTTATTAAAAATAGGCCAGACATTGTGGCTATTGAAACCAAAACCCCGGTGGTAAAGATGCACTGGAAAATAATAAATGAGTTAAAAAGCGAGTCGTTAAGGCATGGCAGTTGGAAACCAAAATTTGTTTTAATGGGGGATCACGTAACAGCGCTTCCGCAGGAATCTTTAAATTCGTCGCAGGTGGACTTTGTAATTGCGGGAGGAGATTACGACTTTATATTGCTCAGCATTGCGAAAGAATTATCAGGTGTTGGGTTTTTTTCTCAAGGAGTTTGGTACCGAAATAAAAATAATTGTGTAGTCAATTCCGGTACCTATGATCCTCTTTCTAATTTTCTTGATTTGCTTCCGGATATAGATAGGGAACTTACGCAGTGGCAGTTATATTCGCAAAAGAATGGCAATTTTAAATATACTCCCGGAAGCTATATCATGAATGCGCGCGATTGCTGGTGGGGACGATGTAACTTTTGCTCATGGACTTCTTTTTTTCCCGGCGAAAAATACCGGGTAAGATCGCCTTGGTTGGCGGTACGGGAAATTGAAAAACTTAGTCAAATGGGAATTAAGGAAATAATGGAGGACTCAGGAACACTTCCCGTTGGAGCATGGCTTGAAGATTTTTGTTGGGGATTAATAGAAAAAAAACTTTCCGAGAAAGTTTTTCTTGGAGCAAATATGCGATTTAACGCAATTAAAGAGCAAAGAATTTGGAATTTAATGAAAAAAGCAGGTTTTCGTTTTGTGTTGTTTGGACTGGAATCAGCTAATCAGGAAACCCTTGACCGATTGAATAAAAATTTAAAGGTAGACGAAGTTGAACCGACGCTTAGAATGGCTAAGATGGCTGGCCTCGAGCCACATGTGACTGTCATGATTGGGTATCCTTGGGAAACAATGTCTGACACTTTGAAAACGTTGCATTTTACCAAAGATTTGTTTGAAAAGGGCTTAATTGAAACACTTCAGGCAACAATACTGATGCCCTATCCAGGAACACCTCTATTTCACTATTGTGATGAAAATAACCTTTTGCTAACTCGCGATTGGGGTCGCTATGATCAGCGGGAGTTAGTCATGAGATGTTCCTTTACTAACAAAGAGGCCAAAAAGCTAATTCGCGATTTCTATAAATCGTTTATTTCACTGCCATATTTCATGAAAAAGGCGAAATCCATTAAAAGATGGAGTGACATTAAGTATATTTTAAAAGCGGGGAGAAAACTTTTGGGGCACATTTTAGATTTCAGTTGAAAAATAAAGGGAACTTGAGCAAATTTCTATCATCGCTTTTAAGGAGGTGGTAGATTATATAATAAATTTTTTAAATCATTGTCTTCGGGATTTAAAGACAAAGCCTTTTCGAAATTTTTTCTAGCCGATTCAATTTCGTTCCTTTTTTGATGAATTACTCCCAAATTCTTGTAAGATTGCCACATTCTAGGATCAAGCTCAATTGCTTTTTGGTAATTTGCGATAGCAATATTGTCTTTTCCAAGTGCTTGGTTTGCATGGGCAAAATTGTGATAAGCCGCGGCGTAATTTGGATCGATTAAAAACGCTTTTTGAAACTCCTCTGCGGCTTTGGTTAAATCTCCTTTCCGAGCATACATGTCTCCCAGGTTGTTGTGGATTTGCGCACCGGAAGGTGAAGTTTTTGCTGTTGCAACCCAGAGAGAATCTTCGTTTTTCCAATCAGTATTTCTAATAATAGTTCTGGCGCACAATGCAATCATTACCAAGACAAATAAAGAAGTAAATATATACTTGTTAATTTCATTTTTAGCGGAAATTATATTCAGCCAATATGCCAGCATTACGAAAATTCCCAAGGAAGCTAAATAAGCATAACGCTCGGCCACTATCCAGGCAATTTTAAATGGAGTAAGAACGGGAGAAAGAACGATGAAGAAAAAGGCAAACCAAAAAAATAGTTGGCGGCGATTTCGGAATAGATATAAACCCATAAAAAGAAATGCCAAAAATGCAATGCAGAGCATGAAAAATTCAATTTTTCTGAAAGTCATTTCCGTTTGATAAAGAGAAAGCTTATTTGGCCAGAAGATCAGCCAAAGGTAACTCATCGTTGCAACCGGAATTTGTATTAGCGGGTTAAATAATCCTGAATCGTAGCTGTGGCCGGTCGAAAGCTCGGTTGTTCTTTTACCTAAAAAGGATAAGTAAAAGGCGGCGGCAACTATACCTAGAGCCGCAAAAGGCCAAGTAGCTTTAATTTTTGTTTTTGAACTTTCTTTTATCCACTCATAAAGAGGGTAAGCAAAAAATAAAGAGATTGCTTTGTCTGATGATAGTAAAGCCAGCAAATAAAATAGGACGGAAAAAAATAAATGCTTTTTTTGTCTTTCGGAGCTAAAGCGCAGGTAATAAAAAAAAGAAAAAAGAAAAAAAAATGAATATTCTACGTACGGGGCTCCTGATATCCAAACAATTGGCTCAGATAGAAACGGGTGAATAGCAAATAACGAAGAAGTGATTACTGCTGCTTTTCGATTTATCATCTGGCAAATAATAATAAAAATGATCCATGTTGATCCAAGGTGAAATAGAATATTTGGTAGTCTAAAGGCCCATGGTTTAAGGCCGAAGATATTAGCTGTCAAGAAAAAAACTGTTCTTTCAAAATATCCTACGGGGTTGTTTAAAAAGATATTGGTAAATTTATATATGTTTGGGTTGCTTACAATTGTTTCCATATCGTCGGAAACGAAGTCATTACCGAGCGAGTTGATATATGCAATGGCAACCAGTAGCGTTAGTAAAAAGAAGATAATTTTGTTTCTTTCGAAAAATTCAAAAAAATTTAAATGGTAAAATGGATTCTTATTTTGGTTTAAAATTGCGTCTGCTGAGTAGTTAGCATTTTCAATTTTTGATTTATTGTCATTTTTTTCGAAGTTTATTTTTTTGATGATTTTTTTAACCTTTTTTTTGGAGATACCTAAATGTGCAACAAGCTCTTCCGCTGAAAGGCGGTCAATGTTATTTTTTATATAGTGATAATTTTTTTGGGAACTATTCAATCGCATGGATATTTTGGTTTCAGCTGTCGTTACAACGAAAAATGAGAAGCTGCATATTGAGAACTGCCTCAAATCCATTTTAGATCAAAATTTTTCTCGGGACAAGATGGAAATCATCGTGGTTGATAACTACTCCCTTGACAAAACTTTTGAAATTGCCAAATCCTTAGCGGATAAAGTCGTAACATTTGGCCCGGAGCGTTCAGCTCAGCGAAATTATGGAGTTTACCGTTTGGCGGTCGGCAAATATATTATTTTTTTGGACGCCGATATGATGCTGTCAAACAGAGTTTTTCAAGAGTGCGTTAATTTAATGGAAGAGGATGACGAATTGGTGGCTCTTTATATACCGGAGCTCATCCGGGGTAAAAGTTTTTTTTCAAAGGTAAGAAATTTTGAGCGGTCGTTTTACAGCGGAACGGTAATTGATTGCGTCAGATTTATTCGGAGGGATGCATTTATTGCGGCGGGCGGTTTTGATGAGGCACTTACCGGTCCGGAAGACTGGGATCTTGATAAAAGAATAAGACGGGCAGGAAAAGTAGCACTGATAAGTTCTCCACTTTTCCACAACGAATCCGAAATGTCTCTCAGGAGTTACCTCTTAAAAAAGAAATATTATTGCAATCATTTTGATCGCTACATAAAAAAATGGGGATGTAATGATCCAGATATTAAAAAACAATTCGGTATTGGCTATAGATATTTCGGAGTATTTTTAGAAAATGGCAAGTGGAAAAAGTTCATAAAAAGGCCAATTTTTGCGATTTCAACCATTTTTTGGCGATTAGTCTTGGGATTGGTATACTTAAAGCATTTGTTGTTAAAAAGAAAATATGACAGAAAAAAATAAAAATGAAGCAGAAACAAAAAAATAATCACACTTCCTCTAAAAAGAATTGGAAAGACGAGATCGCTAACTTTTTATTAGATAACGTTTTAGGAAATTATATTGATTCCTTTTTGGGACAAGTAGGCGAAAGGTGGCATGATTTTCAATTTAACCTAAGGAAAAAATTTTTGGCTTCGATTTTTTTTCTTACTGGAATGATATTTTTAATGGCAGGCTTAGCGGTTGCAATTAACGAGCTCGTTGGGGGTAATAGAGGCATTGGTTATCTTGCTGTTGGAGTGTTTATTATCCTTTGCGCAATGAGAATTGAATCCTCAAAAAGAAAGTAATCAATAAAAGATAAAAAAAATGAATAAAGAACAGGTCCAAAAGCAAATTGAAAAAGCAAAAAAAATGGCTGAAAAGGAAGTTAAACAGGTGGCTAAGGATTTTGATGAAATGAAAAAGAAAGTCATCAATTATATTAATGCTGAGCCCCGAAAGGCGGCGTTAATATCCGCTGGTGTTGGAGCGGCACTGGGAGTGATGATGGCGTTTCTGTTTAGAAGACGGAAAAGGTAAAAAAAATAAAAAAACGGAAGATGGCAATCAAGGAACACCTCTGAAATTAACACGAGGCATCCTTTTTAGTTAAAAGTGCTATAACTAGACATAATTTGATAAACGGTTGGTTTTATGAAAGATGGTTTTAATGATAAATTATCTTACGGAAATTTGTCGCGAATGGAATCTCAAACTGTAAATGAGGATAATTCCGACAGACCTGATTCGGAAAGCGGTGTTTCAAAAGAAATGCCTTGGTGGTTAAAAAAGAAAAAGAATAAAAGAAGGGCCGGTAATAAAGAAAAAAAAGCTGTTTGCGATAAAGTATCCCAAGGCGGAAATGAGGAAGAGGTTGATAAAGTGTTAGTTAAAGCAAGGGTTAATCAACAGG